>Ga0187843_10001651_pt1 | contig 13919 bp, 14 predicted proteins | sample SpaLakP09_SKY_43_FD_134516 | JGI IMG/M metagenome (GOLD analysis project Ga0187843, IMG submission 134516) | Oligotrophic lake water microbial communities from Sparkling Lake, Wisconsin, USA - SP09_SKY_43 | ecosystem: Environmental > Aquatic > Freshwater > Lake | place: USA: Sparkling Lake... | reverse complement strand
GGCCGCGAACACCCAGCGCGGTGGGTGGCCCAGCACATGGCCGAGCACCAGCACCACGCCGAACAGCGGCAGGCAGAACAAGCTGGCGGTGCCCCACTGCGCCGGCCCCGCACGGCGCACGGGAAGCGGTGTCGGCCGCCGCTCGCGCAGGTGCTCCACCTTGCTCGCCCGCTTCTTGCCCTGCGGCCCCAGCTGGATTTCGAACGAAACCCGCTGCTGGGCCTGCGGACGCCCGGCCAGCCCTTGGCATGCCTTGGCGTGGACAAAGATGGCTTCGCCGCCCTGGTCGGGTGCGATGAAGCCGAACCCTCGGTCATCGTTCCAGGTGGTGATGCTGCCGGTGAAGCGCATGGTCAGACTGGGCACCGGGGCCGGGGCCGCGTGGGGGGCAGTGGCTTGCCCTTGCGCAAACGGGCCATGCCGATGAGCAGCAGCGCAACGACGGTGGTGCAAGTGTGCGCAGTTCCATGATGCGTTTTCTCCGTGAGGTTGAAGTGTCCACGAAAGTCAGGCAAGCCTCGCGTCCGCGTTGAACGTACAGTTAGGCTGGTGGCAGGCGATTGAGCGGATGATTTACTCATTGGCTTTTCCTGCATTGAAGTTCTGCCAAATATGCCAGATGACTTCAGAGACTTGCATATAAGTTGCCATCCCGCCTACAGACTCAGCACTGAACCACCTCAAAAACTCTTCGAACACAACGTAATTCACGTCTAGCGCAGAGGAGCAAGTTTGCAGCCGGGGAATGATGGCGCCAGCCTCTGCATCGTATTCATCGGTGTTTGAACCAAAGTTGATGCCAATAGGATCTGCCTCAAACAGTGCTGCTTTGACTTGCTCGAAGAGATGTCCATGCAACTGCTTCAACCGATTGCGAGTCTCTTTCATGAGAGGCCTAACGCGCGAGCTCCGCTTGATCGAGGGGCTAGGCGGCGCGGCCTTAATTACTTCGATGACTCAACTTTCCGTGCCGGCGGCATGATTTTCATTTATTGAACAGAGAACAGGAAAAACCAATAGAGCGCCAACGGCGAAGGCTGCTGTCAAACCGTCGCGGTACAGAAGGAATCTTAGCCGTGGCACTTGGGCGTCTCTAACTTGGACGTGTAGTTGATTGCTGGTTTAATGCGCAGCGACAACAGCCCGCTTTGTATGAATATCTCTGCGATACATTCCACAGGACAGTAGTCCAAAAGCCAACATTAGTGCGGTTGTTGGTTCAGGAACAGGTGTCGCTGTCCCAAAGCTCTCGATCGATACATTACCTGTGTACATCGGGAGTGTGCTAAATACAGAGAAGTCACCTTCGATTTCCCCGTTCAGTAGTGTCGATGCATCTCGAAAATCAATACCTTGGAAAATAGGGCTCAAGCCATTTATCACTGCAATGGTTTGACCCGGAGCATTCGGCAGTACGTTTGTTGCAAAAGATGGATACTCTGCAATGGCTACGGCAACGCCGTCTAGGCTCGAGAATAGTGGGTAGCGCAGCGGCTCATAGGCGGAAATTTGCGGAGTAAATTTTAGTACTGTTTCTGATACTCGTTTTCCCGTATCGATGTTCCTGACAACTACGTGCAGTTCTTTTATCTTCGCTTCAATCGACTCCGGAATGTTAATAACCACATTTCCATTCGCATCCGGCCTAAGGTTTCCTCTGCCACCGCCCGATGACGGCCCGTCAACCCACCAAATACCAACCTTCTGATCTGGCTTAACTCCTGGGATTATCTGCGTCCCAGCGAAGGAATCATTTGTGGCAATTGCCAATATCGAGAAAACTACTGCACTAGAGAGGCGGTGGTATATCATTTGATTCTCCTGTTTTCGCCCTCGAAATCAATAGCATACACGGGCGCATAATATGCTATCGGTAGCTGTTGTTTGCCTATAAATAGGATGTTCTTCCATTTTCTGCAGGATGCATCGGCACATAAATCGCTCGCTGATTCGCAACAGATCGAGTCGGCCGCAAGAAGCGGATCTCGGCCATGGTCGTCTCTTGCGAAGTGCGAAAATAAGGTGCGTTTTCCAGAAATCCAACAGTACAGAGGTTAGGCGTAAGTGACATCAGCGTGCTCATTTGCGGCCGTTCCTGGTGACGTCTAAAGCCCAGGTTAACCGGCGCCGGAGCGCGAAGCGCGGAGTGCACCAACACTGGCCATGAAAATGCCGAAGGCATGGCCAGTGTTGGCGTCCGCGTTGAATCGACAGTTAGGCAGCGCATACCAGAACAGGTTGATTCCGCTCAAAGAAGGTGGCCAGACAGTCAGCCTAAATTAGGCAAACGTTGGGAGTGTTTAGGGCTTTGACTGAGTGTTTGGGCATGACCGGAACCACTCTACTCGTTCCTTTGATAGTTCTGATATCAATGCATTCACCAAAGCACGTCCTCCAGGAAACGGCAGGTAAAGTCCGACGACTCTGGGTGAGGTGATCGTTTCGGGCGCATAGAGCAAGGCCTTGATTGAGCCGACAGCTACGATGGCATTTTGAGCTGTTGTGCGATTGAGCTCACTTTGGATTGGCAGTGCTGCTGCAACGGATTTGCCGTTGACCCCAAGTGTCTGGACGACAAGTGAGCCTTTGAGGCGATCTGCCTCGGCCTCAGCCCCAATTACACCAATTCCAGAAATGTTTGCGTTGGTTCCGGTCACATAGACGTATGAGGAGACACGCAGACCAACGCCCACGTATACCGGAATGTTGAAGACGTATCCATTCACGCCTTTTGTCGTAGTGAGCCTAGTGACTTCGTACCTTTCTGTGCCAGGTAGGTAGTCGCTTAAATCTGAGGCAAACAGGTTGACGGGTTCGAAATCTGTTGCGACCAACGGCGTTGATGCCGCCTTCTTCCGCATAAGCTTCGTAATGGAGACTGGTACGTTTATTGTGTCTGCGTTGATATAGTCGACTGTAACTCGATAGGACTCATCTTTGACGCCAGCCTTGGACGCGCCGTAGGTGATTGCGCCCGACTTGTCGAATCTCTCTACTAGCATTCGCACAGCATTGTCTGGCAATGAATCGAGGAGCACAGCACTTGTTTCCTGCTTTCCTTCCTTGCAGCTTGCACTCAGTTTGGTTTCCACAGGGAACGGATCCACAGGAATATATGTGTACCCGGACTCAATTTCTCCAATAGTAGATGCAACCTGACTACCATCCGTCCCAGTCTTTTCATATGGCTTTCCTTCAAAGAATGTTCCGCAGCCACTCAGGCTGGCTAGCGCTAGTAACGATAAAATTCTTTGGGTGTTCATGTGTTTCTCCTTAACAAGTGGCTGAATTGAGGGCGTCGCATAAATCGCCTACTGCGAGGTTGTGGGCGCGAATTTTTACGGAGCCTAACGCCCGAGTTAACAGGCGGCAAGCCACGAAGCGGGTTGATGTCCTGTTGAGCGATTATTTGTGCCGTGTCGGATTTTTAGCCGGGTGTTACGCATGACTTTTGAGCTTGCAGTGATTAAGCTAATAAGGATTGAAACTCGGCGACAGATTGCTTGCTTATCCATGCGTGAATGTGCTTGTGCTTGATGGGGCCGTGGTGGTTTGTTGTGAATCTTATGAGGCGAGCGCAATACTCTATTGCGAATTTGTGATTCTCTTTTGTGGTGCTTCTGAAAGTGGTGCAGTCTGTCTTGCCCGCAGCGCTCAAAAGAAGATTCTTAAGCGAAGAGTCGTAGGAGAGCGAGTCGGCGGAGCATTGGAAAATTCCAGCTTCCTCAGTGCATGGAGTGTTTGATTTTGGATTCGTTGTGTCGATGGCTGCTTGCCAATTCCACGAGCTTTCAAAGCCGCCGAGTACTCTCAGGACTTCCAGCATTGCAGCTTTTCGGTGTGCAAGACCAGTCCACGGACCAAGTACGCTCGACACGCTTGAGTAGATGTCGTTCTTGCTGTTTGGTAGAAATATTTCATCGGGGGCTTGGTGAGCCCAGTCAACCAACTCATTTAGAAAGTCTGTTGGAGGGGCCCCTCTATTGGCGACTTTCCTCTTGCACTCGATGAATTTTCTATCCCCTTGCGCAGCCATAACCCTCAATGGAGATGTTGAGAACAAAATTCCAGCTATTAATGCGCTTCTTCGGTTTTTGTTTTTCATAAGTGCTCCTTAGTTATTGAGGCCTAACTGCCATTAGACCAACCCGCTGTCGCAAGTGCTGCTGGTCTGAATATTTGCAACCACCCGGCAGAGACGATGCAAGCGTTTGATGCGCAAAGCGTTTTTCCTCCCGAAGTGCTGTGTGGTGATTTACGTGGAACAACCCATCAACCCATCCGGCATCCACCTGGCGTCGTCCTCGCGAGTGCTGCGCTGCTGCCATCCCGACCCTCCCGTGTGTGCTGTCTTTGTTGCAAACACTGTAGTGGCCCCCCTTCGCGCCTCGCAATCCCCACATTGCCACTCTCACGCCCTGCGCCACGCGGTTGTCCCTCGGGCCGATGTCACCCGCAACCCATCGCCACCCGCACGCCGCCCAACGCCACTCGCGCGCAAGACGCACCAGCTGCACCCGCAAGCGAACTTCATCGGCGCACCTGTCATTCCGGGCCACGCGCAAGCCGTTTTCGGTCGCGCGCAAGTCCGGCCAACTGCATCAACGGCCCGAAACCGCTCGCGCGCCGCCCGCGGTGGCTTGCGCGCAAGCCGAATCCAGCGGCGCCTGCGTCAAATCCAGCGGCGCATGCCTCGGGGGCTGTGGTGCGCCACACACCGCGGCTTGCGCGCAAAGCAAAAAGCCCCGCGCGTCGAGCTGTTCACTCGGCGCGCGGGGCTCAGGGCCTCGCGGCTGGGGTGGGCGGGCTGGCATGCCGGGTGGCACGCCGCGCCCTCAGGTCATTGAACCGTTTTGGCTGCGCTCTGGGTGTTGGGGTCGGCCTCGCGCGCGGCAGCCGGGCGGCGTGAGAAGCGGGCCGACATGCCCTGGCGCAGGGTCTCCAGGCCCGAGCCTTCGCCCACCACGCGCAGCAAGGCATAGCCTTCGAGCGAGGCGCTCATCACGTCGCTGCCCAGGGCGGTGAGGGTGTCGTCCATCTTGCCTTGCAGACCTTGCAGGCGGACGGCGCGTTCCCGCAGCTGGTCAAAGTGGGAGAGGTCGCGCTGGGCTTCGGCCAAGTCGAGGGTGGGCGGCAGCACGTGGCGGTTCTGGTCGAGCACGCGCAGTGCCTGGCGGCAAAACGCTTCGGACTTGTCGCCCATCTTGCTGAGGCCGCGGCGTTCGTTGACGGACAGGTTGATGAGCTTGCCGAACTGGCTTTCCAGCACGGTCAGGGCGCCGTCGATTTCGGCGTAGTCGGCGTCCGTCAGGCTGACGGAGATGAGGTTCTGTGACATGGGATTCCCTTGTGAATGGTGGGTGGCCGGCCACCCTTGGCAGGCCGACCGGCACGGTAGGCGCTCGGCACCGTTTGGGAAATCCCCCTCAAGGGGGTGTGCGGCATCCCCTCGCTTGGGGGTAACCGCATCGGGTTAGTTCCAGTGAAGGTGAGCCGGGGTGGGCGGCATCATGCGCCACCCCTTTCAGAGCATCCCCGCGCCATGACCTTGCCCTTTGCTGCCCCCCGTTGGACGACCGCCATCGCTGTGCTGGTCGCGTTCCTGTCGGCCTCGGCCGCACCCGCCGCGTCTGCCGCCGGCATCGATTGCGCCCAGGCGCGTTATCCCTCCCTGGCCTGGAGCGCCTGCGAGGCGCGCAACGTGGCGGCCACCGGGCAGAACCCGCTGGGCGCCGGGCCTTTGACGGCCGGTGTGCTGGCCGAGACCTTCGCCTACCAGAAGGCGCGCGCGCAGGCCCTGCTGGCCGACCCGGAGCGTCGCCCCAACCCCAACCCCTGCACCACGGTGCTGCTGTGCCCGGTGGACCCGCGCTTGCAGCAGTGGAAGGACCGCGACGGCCTGGTCGAGCCGGTGCTCTACACCTCGCGCTCGGGCGCCACCATCTCGGGGCACGTCTGGGCCACGCGCACGGGTGCGGCCAAGCGGCCGGGCGTGGTCATCGTCAATGGCTCCATCGTGGGCTTCGAGCAGATCTACTGGTTCGCCGCCCAGTCGCTGGCCAAGGCTGGCTTCGTGGTGATGACGTTCGACGCGCAAGGCGAGGGCAACTCCGACCAGTTCGGCGCCTACCCCGACCAGCTGGAAGCTGCGTTCGCCGGCACGCCGGTGCTGGGCCTGCTGGGCCCCAAGCCCGCCGCTGGCCCCGGCCTGGGCGGCAATGGCCTGCCCTTCTACGACGGCGGTGCCGACGCGCTGGACTTCATGCTGTCCACCCCCGCGCAGCCCTTTGTGCCTGTGCCCAGCCGCACCTCGGGCACCTCGCATGCCGACAAGCAGGCGCGCCGCGTGGCCGCTGGCCTGAACGCCGCGCACAACCCGCTGCACGCCTTGCTCGACCCGACCCGCATCGGCCTGGCGGGCCATTCCTACGGTGCCGTGGCCGCGAGCTGGCTGGCGCAGCACGACCCGCGCGTGCGCACCGCCGTCGCTTGGGACAGCCTGTGCGTGCCCGTGTCGCCCGCGCCCGATGAGATCGCAGCCTTCACCTTCGCGCCCGTCAACCGCCTGGCCGGCATCCTGCCCGGTGGCTTGCTGTACGGCTTGCCCGTGCCTTGCTTCGGCGCGCCTGCAGGCCCTGCGCCGGCCATCACCAAGCCCGCACTCGGCATCAATGGCGATTACCTCGCCGCCGGCATCCCCTACGTGAAGCCGCCGCGTCCGCAAGAGAAGGCCGCGGCCTCTTTCGCCTACTCGGCCGCGGGCGTGGACACCGGCAACATCACCATCCGCGGTGCCACGCACTTCGACTTCAACGATGTGCCGCTGGTGCTGCCCGCGTCGCGCCGCGGCATCGACCTCGTCACCTGGTACACGGTGGCCTGGTTCGCCAAGTACCTGCAGAACGACCCGCAGGCCGACCGCATGCTGATGAGCACCCGTTGGCAGAACGACGCTGCCGCGGCCAAGGCCCTGCCGGCGGGCGAGCCCAATGTGTACTCGTGGCACTACCGCTCGCGCCTGTCGATCACGCAGGCCAACGGCCAGCGTTTCCAGTGCGAAGACCTGCGCAAGGGTTGCGCCGGTCAGGTGCCTGCCGCGAATGACTGCGGCGCCACACCCTATGCGTTTGCCAGCGTCGCCAATGGCCCGACCCAGTCGGCCACGGCGGCTTGCACTGCCACGGCGCCCTGAGCGTTTCCCTGCGCCAGGCGGCTGTTGCTCATGGGGGTGTCGACACGCGGATGCGCTGGCGACCGGCCCCCTTCGCGGCGTACATGGCGTGGTCGGCCGCGGCGATCAGGTCGCCCACCTCGGTCGCGTCGTCCGGGTAGCGGCTCATGCCCACGCTGCCATCGCACTGCAATTCGGTGCGCTGGTAGAGCACGGGCTTGGCCAGGGCTTCGCGCACGCGCTGCATCACCAGCTCGATGGCGTGTTCGTCTTCGGCGCCGTCGAGCAGCACGATGAACTCGTCGCCACCCAGGCGCGCCACGGTGTCGGCCTCGCGCACCAGCTGGCTCAGGCGCTGGCCCACGGCGCACAGCACCGCATCGCCGGCCGCGTGGCCCAGCGTGTCGTTGATGTCTTTGAAGTTGTCCAGATCGATGTAGAGCAAGGCCAGGTGCGTGTGGTTGCGCTTGGCACGGGCCAGGGCCTGGTGCAGGCGGTCGAAGAACAGGCGCCGGTTGGGCAGGCCCGTGAGCGTGTCGTGGCTGGCCAGGCGGTCGAGCTCTTCCTGCTTTTGCGCGAGGTTGGCGAACTGGCCGCGGATCTGGTGCTGCATCTCGTCGATGCTGTGCGCGAGCATGCCGATTTCGTCGCGGCGGTGCAGGGGCAAGCGGCCCACGTCCTGGCCCTGGCCGAAGTGCCGGATGGCTTCGACGATCTGCTGCAGCGGGCGCGACAGGGCGCGCGCCAGCACCACCGCGATGAGCACGGCCAGCGCGCTGAAGGCCACCACGATGCGCAGGTTCACGCGGCCCAGGTGGGCGCTGTCGGCGAGCACCGCGCTCAGGGGTTGGGCCAGGCCGAGGATGAAGTCGTCCTCGCTGTGCAGGCCCGCCAGCGGCTGGCGCACGAAGGCGGCCACCAGCTGCTTCTGTGGCGAAGCACTGGCGGTGGTGGTCACCAGCTGCGCTTTGCGCTCGCGTGCGTCTGACAGGAGTTCAGACACACCCGTGAAGCTGTCCTGAACGCGTGAGCGCTGGCCACGGTCGAAGGCGAAGGCCTGGCGTGGGTCGGGGTGGATGAGGAAGTCGCCTTCGCCATTGCTCAGGAAGAGGCTGAGGTCGGGCGGGAGGTCGGCGGCCAGTTGCGAGAACAAGCCGTTGAGGTCGATGTTGACCACGATCAGGCCCAGCACCTGGCCACCGCTGTCATGGATGGGCGTGGCCACTTGCAGCGAGGGCTTGTCCAAGCCCGCGTGGGCGCCGACCTCGTGGTTGATCTCGGCCCGCGACACGTACACCGCGCCCTTGGGCAGTTGCAGCGTGTCGGTCACATAGGGATAGTGCCCCTTCTCCTGCAGCTCGTCGCCCTCGATGCGCAACAGCGGGCCATCGCTGCGGTCCACGCGCACCAGCTCCAGGCCGTGCTGCCGCGCCGAGATCAGCCGCATCTGGTAGTACTCAGGGTGTGTGCCCAACACGCTCTTGAACAGCTGGGCCAGGGTCTCGTTGCCCCGGGCCACCCTCACAGGGTCGTTCAACACCAGGAGCTGGCGCGTGCCCGGGTGCGCAGCGATCAGGCGCACGTCTTGCGCTGCGCCCGCCAGCCCGACGGTGAGTTGGCGGCCCAGCACGCGTGTGGCGGTCAAGAGGCGCTCTTCGGCCGCATTGCGCAGCAGCTTGCGGCTTTCGCTGTACACCCAATAGCCCGTGAGGCCAGAGGCGATCACGCCGATCAGCGCCAGCGAGAGGCCCAAGCGCCATGCGAGCCCGAACCGCTGCTTCATGGCGCCATCACCTTGCCAAGTCGGTCGCCCGAACGGATGCGGCTCCAGAGAGCGCTGCGCCGGGTGGCGTCCTCCACCGGTGCGAGCCACAAGAGACGCTTGCGCGCGCCGTCTTCGTCTGATTCGGTGACGGTGTTGGACAAGCCCTGGCGGGTCACCAGCAAGCTGCTGGCTTCGGTGTCCAGCAGGTGGTCGATCCAGGCGTGGGCCAGGTTGCGGTGAGGCGCATTGCGCGGGATGGCCCAGCAGTCCAGCCAGGCCAGAGCGCCGTCCTTGGGGATGGCGTAGGCCACATCGGCGCCTGCGGCCTTGAGCAGGTTCAGCTGCTGCATGCCGTAGTTGGCGAACATCAGTGCGGCGCGGTGCCGCATGAAGAGCCGCGCAGACTCTGCGGGCTGCGTGTACACCGCCACCGCATTGCGGCGCAGGGCAATGAGTTTGTCCGCACCGGCCTGCCACTGGTCATCGTCGTAACGGAAGGGCGATGCCCAGCCCATGGCCATGGCCGCCAGCGAAAAATTGTGGGTGCCGCCGTTGTAGATCACGACCTTGCCCTGGAGCGCCGGGTCCCACAGTGCGGCCATGGAGGTCGGCGGCTCAGGCAGTTGGCGTTTGTCGAAAATCAGGCCCATCGCCGAGTAGGTGAAGGGGATGCCAAAGACCTGCTCTCCCCGCGTGCCTTGCCGCACCAGCCCCGGGATGGCCGAGCGGTCGCGGAAGCGCGGCAGCTGATGGCGGGTGTTGGGGATGCGCTTGACGTCGATGCCTTGCACGAGGTTGCTGGCCACGTAGCGCTGCAACTCGGCCGTGTTCACGGCAAAGACGTCGAAGCTGCCGGCCGCACTGCCTTTGCCGATGGCATTGAGCTTTTGCCAGAGTGCCTCATCGGTGTCCACCACCGTGACTTCCACGCGCACACCGGTGCGCGCCGTGAAGCTGCGCACCACCTCAGGCTCTGCGTAGCCAGGCCAGGCCAACACGCGCAATGCGCCTTGTTCAGCAGCGGCCTGTGTGCCCGTTGGGGTGTCGGTACCCGCCCAACCGGTGCCCGCGTTTGCCAGCAAAACGCCGCAGCACCATGCCGTCATCCAGCTCGTCGGCAAGAGCTTGAACATCCATCTGCGCACCTGCTGTGACTCCCGTGGCTCGGCTTCCTGACCCTGTGCCTGCCAGGAAGACAGCGCATGAGCGCAGCCCGGCAGAGGCGAAAAGGATACCGTGGTCTGGGCCGTCTGTGCCGGGAAATGCGGTCACGCAGGGTGTCAGATCAGGCGACGAAGTAATAGACCGTGAGGTAATGCGAGGCGCTGCCTCCCATCACGAACAGGTGCCAGATGCCATGCGCGTGGCGCCAGCGCTCGCCCTTGACGTAGAACACCACGCCCACGGTGTAGAGCAGGCCACCCAGGAGCAGCAGCAAGGCGCCAGGGGTGCTCAGGCGGTCCAGCAAGGTGGCGGCCGACGCGGCGCCCAGCCAGCCCATCAGCAGGTAGAGCGGCAGCGACGGGGCGGCGTCGGCATGGGCGCGGAGCTCGCGCACGATGCCCAGGGCCGCCAGGCCCCACACCCCGGCGAGCAGGGCGCCGCCCAGCAGTCCGCCGATGCTGAGAACGGCAAAGGGCGTGTAGGTGCCGGCGATCATCAGGAAGATGGCGCAGTGGTCCGCCTTGGCCCACCACAAGCGGGCTTGGCCGCGCAGACCATGGAAGGCAGACGACGCCATGTACAGCGCGACCATGGCGGCGCAGAACACCGACATGCAAGCCAGCTTGTCGGCGTCGTGCCAGACGGACGGCTGGCCCAACAGGCACACCGTGCCCACCACGGCCAGCAGCAAGCCCAAGAGGTGGGTGAGGGTGTTGAAACGTTCGCCGTGGTGCATGGTCGGCTCAGTCGCCAGCGACCGACAGGCGCCTGGCATTGGCCATGGTCTGGCCGTGCACCGGTGCCAGGCCGGCCGACAGCACCTTGGCCGCCGCCGCTGGCATCTGCATCAGCAGCTGGGCGGGGTGGTCGTCGTGGGCATCACCGCCGCTCGCCAGGGCCAGCGAGCCCCGTGTGAGCGATTCGGCCAGCGCCATTTGGGCGTGCCAGGCTTGTTGCCACATCGCCACCCAGGACTGCTGGAAGGCGAGCAGCTTTTCGCTGCCCATGAGCACCAGCTCATCGTGGTCGTCCTGGCTCGGGTTGATGCCGGCCATCGCCATGCGTGTGAGGCGCTGTGCCACCACTTGGGGCGCTGCCATGGACAACTCGATGGCCTGGGTCGTGAGGTGCTGCTGGGCGTCCGGGGGGGCGTCGGCGTGGGTGTGGGACATGGCGCGAGGCCTTTCGATGAGGTGAGGGCAGACAGACAACCGATGGCGCAGGGACATGGCACAAGCACCAGCAAACCCGCAGTCAGGTGGGCACAATGTGCCAGACCTTTGCCGACATCTTGCAGAAAGCATGCCATGAGCCATTTGTTTTCGCCGTTCGCCCTCGGTTCGCTCGCACTGGACAACCGCATCGTGATCGCGCCGATGTGCCAATACTCGGCACAAGATGGCCAGGCCACCGACTGGCACCTCATGCATTTGGGCCACCTGGCGCTGTCCGGCGCCGGCTTGTTCATCGTCGAGGCCACGGCCGTGACACCCGAGGGCCGGATCTCGCCGCTGGACCTGGGCCTGTGGTCCGACGACACCGAGGCCGCTTTGCGGCGTGTGCTGGACGCTGCGCGCAAGCACTCTCCCATCCGCTGGGGCATCCAGCTCGCGCACGCGGGGCGCAAGGCCTCGGTGGCCGCGCCATGGACGGGTGGGGCGCACGTGCTCCCGGGCGACGGTGGCTGGCAGACGGTGGCGCCCTCGGCTGCCCCGTTCCGTGACAGCGACCCCACGCCCGAGTCTCTGGACGACGCAGGGTTGAAGCGCATCCGCCAGGCTTTTGCCGATGCGGCGCGGCGCGCCCACCGCCTGGGGCTGGACCTCATCGAGGTCCATGCCGCCCACGGCTACCTGCTGCACCAGTTCCTGTCGCCTTTGAGCAATGCGCGCACCGATGCCTTCGGCGGCACGCTGGAGGCGCGCATGCGTTTCCCGCTGGAGGTGTTCGAGGCGGTGCGCGAGGCCGTGCCTGCGGGCATGGCGGTGGGCGTGCGCATCTCGGCCACCGACTGGGTGCCTGGCGGTTGGGACCTGGCGCAGAGCCAGGCGTTCGCCCACGCCTTGCGCGCGCGGGGCTGCGACTTCATCCACGTCTCCAGCGGCGGGCTGTCAGGGCAGCAGCAGATCACGCTGGGCCCCGGCTACCAGCTGCCCTTTGCCGCGGCCATCAAGCGCGAGGTGGGCATGGCGACCATCGGCGTGGGCCTCATCACCGAGCCCGAGCAGGCCGAGGCCGTGGTGGCGTCGGGCCAGGCGGACTTGGTGGGCCTGGCGCGCGCCATGCTTTACAACCCGCGCTGGCCCTGGCACGCCGCGGCGCGGTTGGGTGCGCGCGTGCACGCACCGCCGCAGTACCTGCGCTGCCAGCCCGCGGGCCTGCGCGATCTGTTCAATCTGCCGTGAAGCGGATGCTGTCCAATACCGACATGTCCTCATCCCCCTTTGCGCCTCACGGCGCCCAGTCGTCGGCCTCGGCCTTGGAGGCCGACCGCACCGAGCAGCGCCTCACCGAGCTGGAGATCAAGTCGGCCTTCACCGAAGACCTGCTCGACCACCTCAATGCCACCATCGTGTCGCAGCAGCGCCAGATCGACCTGCTGCTGCGCGAGCTGAGCGCCTTGCGCCAGCAGCAGACCGACAGCCAGCCCACCGCCTTCCGCAGCCTGCGCGACGAGCTGCCCCCGCACTACTGAACCGACTCCGCCATGACATCCTTTTCTTCCGTTGCCATCGTCGGTGCGGGCCTGGCCGGCCTGAGCTGTGCCCAGGCGCTGCGCAGCGCGGGCGTGCAAGTCACCGTGCTGGACAAGAGCCGCGGCGTGGCCGGTCGCATGAGCACACGCCGTGGCGAGGGCTGGCAGGCCGACCACGGCGCCCAGTACTTCACCGCGCGCCACCCGGCTTTTGCCGCAGAAGTGGCGCGCTGGATGGACGCCGGCGTGGCCGTGCCTTGGGCGCCACGCATCGCGGTGCTGGGGGGCGATGACCCGCGTCGCGACGTTCGGGGATCCCTGGGCGGCGGCGCATCGGGTGGTGTCGGTGGTGCGGGTGATGGCGGGCTGGTGCGCCACGTTGGTGTGCCGCGCATGACCTCGCCCGCGCAGTGGCTGGCCGAAGGCCTGGGGGTGCGCACCGGCCACACCGTCCAGACCTTGCGGCGCGACGGCACGCGCTGGCGCCTGGGCACGGCCGAACACGGCTGGCTGCCAGAGGCCTTCGATGCGCTGGTGCTGGCCATGCCCTCGCCCCAGGCCGAGGCCTTGCTGCGGCAGGGTTGGCAGGGCAGGGATGGCGCCGGTGCGGATGCCGATGCCCTCGTCAACGTTGCTGCGGCCGTGACCATGCGCGGCTGTTGGGCGTTGATGCTGCGTTTCGATGCGGCTGTGGACTTGCCTTTCGACGCCGCCTTCGTGAACGCTGGGCCGCTGCGCTGGATGGCGCGCGACAGCCACAAGCCCGGCCGGCCCGCATCGGCGAATGGGGGCGACACCTGGGTGCTGCACGCCAGCCCCGAATGGAGCGAAGCCCACATCGAAGACACCCCCGAGGCCGCCGCAGAGGCCCTGCTGGACGCCTTTGCCGGCTGGGGTGGTCCGCGCCCTGCGGCCTGCACGGCCCACCGCTGGCGCTACGCCGACAGCCTGCCGCCGCCGCCTGACCTGCGCCAGTGGGTGCCTGCACTCGGCCTGGGCCTGTGCGGCGACTGGCTGGCCGCGGGCAAGGTGGAGGGCGCCTGGCTGAGTGGGCATGGTTTGGCCATGCAGGTGCTCGGTCGGCAGATGTGACACACTGCCTGGTCAGATTGCCCGCCACCGTC
>Ga0187843_10001650_pt1 | contig 13921 bp, 13 predicted proteins | sample SpaLakP09_SKY_43_FD_134516 | JGI IMG/M metagenome (GOLD analysis project Ga0187843, IMG submission 134516) | Oligotrophic lake water microbial communities from Sparkling Lake, Wisconsin, USA - SP09_SKY_43 | ecosystem: Environmental > Aquatic > Freshwater > Lake | place: USA: Sparkling Lake... | reverse complement strand
GCCAGGGCGGTTGATGATGGGATCGTCGTAGATCTCGGCCAGACGCTTGGCCACACCGCGGGCTTCCAGGCCGAAGGGCGTTTCGATGGCGCCGTGCACGTCGCCCGTGGAGAGCGCGGCCACGCGGTCGTCGCGGATCTGGCTGATGATGCGGAACTGCTTTTCGGGTTCCTTGAAGCCGTACTTGTCCAGGAAGCGGTACAGCGTCAGCTGGCCAGCGGTTCCCTTCTGCACCGACAAGGTCTTGCCTTGCAGGTCGGAAAGGCTCTTGGCGCTCGAAGCTGCCGGGGTGATGAAGTACACGTCGCCGCCGCGACCCGAGGACAGCAGGATTTTGTGCTTCAGACCGGTGGAGCGGCCCACGATCAAGGGCAGGTCGCCGTGGCCGAAGCAGAAGTCGAGCAGGCCGTTGGCATACGCCTCGTTCAAGGCCGGGCCCGCGTTCACGTAGTACTTCCATTCGATCTTGATGCCTTCGGCGGCGAACTCTTGCTCCAGGTCGCCACGGAAGACGACGTTGGCGGTGAAGCCGGAGGTGGGCAAGGGGCGGCCACCGGTGCCTGCGCCGGGGAAGCCGATGCGGATCGTGGTGGGCTTGCCGCCCGCTTGTGCGCGCGCGGTGCCAGTGGACAGGCCTATCAGGGCGGGCGCAGCCAGGCCAGAGGTCAGGAGGGTGTTGAATGAACGGCGTTTCATGTTGTTGGACTCCGGTGATGTGAGGTGATCAGAAGGCAGCGACGAGCTGGGCCTGGACGCCGTTTTGCCGCTTGCCCACGGTCGTGGTGTTGGGCAGGAGGGCGTCCACGCCGTTTTGGTTGCGGTCTTTGAAGTAGTTGATCTGGAAGCGGGTGGTTTCGGCGAAGAACACGTTCAGGCCCAGCGTGGTGCGGAACTGGCGGTCTTTGCGCGACTGGGCTGCGCGGTTCGGATCGAAGGTGTCGGCGCGGACGAAGGCCTGGAAGGAGGTGGGCCAGAAGTCGTCGAACTTGCCCTGGTTGCGCGAGCTGGCCAGGAACTGCTCACCAAAGGTGTAGCCCAGGTTGATGTACTGGCCCACGCCGCGGCGGTGGTCGTCGGGGTTGATCAGGCGCGATGCGGCCAGGGTGGTGGCTGCCGTGGTGCCGGGGCCGATCTCGGTTTTGCCGTAAGCCCACTCGTAAGCGATCGAGAACGGCAGGTGGGTCCAGTTGATGTCAAAACCTCTGACGCTTTGCTCGCCACTTCGGCCCGCCAGCGACGTGGCCAAGGCGGTGGGGCTGGCACTGGTTGCAATCGTCGGGTAGCGCTTGTAGTACGACACGCCAAACTGCAACTGGCGGAACCAACTCGTGTAGTCCACCGGCAGGGTGTAAGCCACACGCACGATCCAGTCACGGTTGGAGTTGTTGTCGTTTTTGTTCGGACCGTTGCCGTTGAAGAAGCCCAGCGCGTAAGACAACAACGGCGCGCGGTAGTTGTTGGTGAAGTCCACGTAGGGGTCGAAGTCGCCCTGCGCCAGCAGCCCGATCTGACGGGTGCCCAGGTCCAGACCTGACACGAACAAGGCGTTGTTGATCACAGCCCGAACTTCGGGGTCGAGCGCTGGTGCGTCCAGGCCGAAGGGCACCGGTTGCTGGCCCAAGGTGAGGGTGCCCAGGCGGTCCTCCAGGTTCCCGGTGGCGGGCTCGTAGCTGTAGCGGATCCAAGCGTCGGTCACGTTGACCTGCGAGTTGCCGTTGTTGCCGGAGGCATTGGCTGCCGACAGTGCCAGCCGGTAGGTCAGGTTCTTGCCCTCGGCATAGTCGCGGTAGAGGTTGCCCGAGAAGTTCAGCGCGACGGACGGCGAGCGGAAGCCGTTCTTGCGGGGCTCGCCAGGCGCCGTGGCCGTGGCGGTGGTGGTCTGGCTGTCGCCGACCTGGAAGGCCGGGCTGCGCTTGTCGTAGCCCAGGGTGACGCTGCCACCAATGCGGGTGTTGCGCAGCACGCTGGGGATGTTGCGCTCTTGCAGGCGCGACTGGTCGTACTTGTAGTTCTCCAGATCGGTGCGCAAACCTTGGATGTCGGCCTTGGAGGCCGATGTGCGTGCATCGATGCTCTCCTGGCTCTCGCCTTCGGCCGGTGCGGCAGGCGCGGCGGTGCTGGCAGGGCCCTGCTTGACCAGGCTGCGCAGCTCTTCAACTTGGCGGCGAAGCTCTTCGACCGTGTTCTTGAGGGATTGCACCTCGCTGTTGCTGGACTGGGCCTGGGCGGTGACGCTGCTCAGCGCGATCAACGCCGCGATGGCCACCTGTGTTTTTTTCTGGAAAGGCACCTTGGTAACTCCTGTGTCGATGGCTGTCTGAATTTTTTTGAGAATCCAATCTATTGCAGGGTTTGTGCCAGCCGATTTGTGGGTGATTTCAGAGGTTTGGAGGGTCTTGTGTTGATTTATGCAAAGCATGGTGTTGATTTTTCAGCATTCCATGTGTTGAGGATTCAACTTTCCCGATCGTCATGTGTCTCCTGGTGATTCCATGAGGGGATCTCATGTGCACATGACGTTTGAAAATAAGCATGTAAATCAATGGCTTGCGTCTATTCTGCATTCGCGTTAAATCGATGATGGATTTGGCACAACATTTGCGTTTGCCTGACCCTGCATCCGATGCGTCCAGGCAGCTGGCGTGCTGTTGCCATGAGGTATCGGGCCGGGTTTTGGTTATTGGATATATCCCAAGAAAGCAAGCAAATGATTTTTTCGCGTATCGCATCTGGAGGGCTTGAAAATGAATAAGAAGTGGCTTGTTTCTGCCGCTGCCGGTCTTGTGGCTGTTTCTCTGCATGCCGCCGAAACCCAGCAGGCCGAGCCTTCGGCCAAATCCACATCTGGCACGTCCGCGCGCTGGAGCCCATACCAGGCGGTCAAGGCGCCGGTGGTTCCTCAGGTCAAGAACGGCAAGTGGGTGCGCTCGCCCGTCGACGCCTTCGTGCTGGCCCAACAGGAAGCCGCTGGGCTGAAACCGTCGGCTGAAGCCGATCGCGCCACCTTCATCCGTCGCGCCACCCTGGACGCCTGGGGCCTGCTGCCCACGCCGGAGGAAATCAAGGCCTTCGTCAACGACAAGTCGCCCAAGGCCTACGAGAACCTGGTGGACCGCCTGCTGGCCTCGCACCACTTCGGCGAGCGTCAGGCCCGCCGCTGGCTGGACCTGGCCCGCTACGCCGACAGCACCGGTTTCCAGAACGACAACACGCGCCCGAACAACTGGCGTTACCGCGACTACGTCATCAACGCCTTCAACCAGGACAAGCCCTTCTCGCGCTTCATCCAGGAGCAGGTTGCGGGTGACGAGCTGTGGCCTGACAGCCAGGAGGCGCGCGTCGCCACTGGCTTCCTGGCCGGCTACCCCGACAACTTCAACTCGCGCGACCTGGTGCAACGCAAGTACCAGATCGAAACCGACATGACCGACCTGGTCGGTGAGACCTTCCTGTCCAGCACCATCGGTTGCGCCCGGTGCCACAACCACAAGTCGGACCGCGTCAGCCAGAAGGAGTACTTCCAGCTGCAGGCCTTCTTTGCCAACACCGCCTTCAACGAGAAGACACCGCTGGCCCAGGGCACCGAGACCGAGTACGACAAGGAGTTCCTCAAGGCCCAGGCAGCCTACCAAGAGGCCACCAAGGACATCCGCGCCAAGCAGAAGGCCATCCTGGACACCGTGCGCGAGGCCGGCCGCAAGTACTACAACGAGCGCTACCTCGATGACAGCCGCGCCGCCATCTTCAAGCCCGAAGGCGAGTGGACCGCGCTGGACAAGTGGGTGAACTGGCGCAAGCAGGCCGTGGCATCCGACAACGAAATCGTTCAGTACCTGCGCAACACCGCCGAGGAGAAGGACCGCACCGACCACAACCCCGACAACGTCGAGAAGTGGAAGCAGTACCAGGCCCTGCAGGCCGAGCTCAAGAAGTTCGACAAGCTCAAGCCGGCCAAGGGCAGCACCTGGCTGACCACGGCTTTCGAGCTGACGAACAAGGAGGTGCCGGCCACCCATGTGCGCTTCGGTGGCATCCATGAGCGTCCGCTGGAAGCAGTGAACCCGGGCATCCCGGCGCTGTGGGGGGGCAAGGGTGAGGTCGCCATCACGCCGACGGACAAGTCCTCGGGCCGCCGCAGCGCGCTGGCCCAGTGGCTGAGCAGCGACAGCAACCCGCTGACCGCCCGCGTGTACGCCAACCGCGTGTGGGCCTAGTACTTCGACAAGGGCATCGTGCCGACCGTGGCCGACTTCGGTCGGGCTGGCCAGAAGCCCACGAACCCCGAGTTGCTGGACCACCTGGCTTCGCGCTTCGTGGCGAACGGCTGGAGCGTCAAGAAACTGCACCGCGAGATCCTGCTGTCGGCGACCTACCGCCAGGCATCCGATGAGCGCGCCGAGGTGGTCAAGGTCGACCCGGAGAACAAGCTGCTGGCGGTCTACCCCCGCAAGCGCCTGGAAGCCGAAGTCATCCGTGACTCGCTGCTCTACGCATCGGGCCTGCTGGTGGACAAGGTCGGTGGCCCCTCGGTGTTCCCGCCGGTGCTGAAGGTCGGTGATGTGGGGAAGTCGCAAGACTTCAATGGCAACCGCGCCTGGACGGTGTCGGAGAACAAGGAAGACTGGCACCGCCGCAGCATCTACGTGTTCACGCGCCGCAGCTTCCCGTACCCCATCACGCAGAACTTCGACCCGGCCAACCCGAACAACCCGCACCACAAGCGGGACGTGACGACCACGCCGCTGCAGGCCCTGACGCTCTTCAACAGCGAGGTCGTCTTTGACTGGAGCCAGGCGCTGGCAGGCCGCGTGATCAACGAGGCTGGCCCGAGCGAAGACGCCCAGCTCAGCCGCGTGTACGAAATCCTGTTCGCCCGTGACCCGAGCAAGGCCGAGCGCGCTGCCCTCAAGCAGTTCCTGGCCGATCAGCAGATCGCCATCCGCCAGCGGGTTGCATCCGGCAAGTTCGAAGTGGCCGTGCCGCAAGGCTTGAAAGACACGAAGAACTACGACCCGGTGCGCTCCGCCGCCTTCGTGGACTTGGTGCACACCGTCGCCAACTCGAACAGCTTCGCCTACCGTTTCTGACAGCACAACTCCATCACAAGGAACACACATGAGCAACGATCAACGCCGCGCCTTCCTGCGCCAAGCCGGTCTGGGTCTGGGCGGCGCCGCCCTGGGCGGTTTCATCCCCGGCATCGGCCACGTCAGTGCCGCCACGGCCGCCGAGCTGCTGGACCCGCTGGCGCCCAAGGCGCCGCAGTTTCCCGCCAAGATCAAGTCGGTGATCTGGCTGCACCAGAACGGCGCGCCTTCCACGCTGGACCTGTACGACTTCAAGCCCGACTTGCAAAAGCTGGCCGGCCAGCCGGTGCCGGCGTCCTTCCTCAAGGGCATCAAGACCAGCACGCAGGGTGGCGTGGGCAAGCTCTACGCCTCCAACCAGCGCACCTGGAAGCAACACGGCGACAGCGGCGCCTGGTTCTCCAACCTGCTGCCCAACCTGGCCACCCAGGCCGACAAGCTCACCTTCATCAAGTCCAGCACCACCGTGGGCGCCACCCACGACATCTCCATCCTCAAGCTCAACACCGGCGACCTGAACCCGGGCCGTCCCTCGCTGGGCGCCTGGATCAATTACGCCCTGGGTTCGGCCAACCCCGACCTGCCGTCCTACGTGGTGCTCTACAACGGTGACCGCGAGCCTTCCGCCGGTTCGGTGAACTGGTCGTCGGGCTTCCTGCCGGCCGTTTACCAGGGCACTGCCTTCCGCCCCGGTGATTCTCCGATCCTGTATTTGGAGCGCCCGGAGCTGCGCAACGCCGTGCAGCAACGCACCTCGCTGGACCTGCTCAAGCGCCTGAACCTCATCGGTGCCGACCGCTATCCGCATGACACCGAACTGAAGGCCCGCCTGCAGTCCTACGAACTGGCCGACCGCATGCAGGCCGCCGCCCCCGCCGCGGTGGACATCAGCAAGGAAAGCGCCGCCACCAAGGAGCTCTACGGCCTGAACGACAAGACCAGCCAGAGCTACGGCGAGGTGCTGCTGCGCGCCCGCCGCCTGGTGGAGCACGGCGTGCGCTTCGTGCAGGTGGTCTCGGGCTTCCCGGAAGGTGTGGAGACCGACCGTCAAAGCTGGGACGCCCACAGCGAGCTTGACGCCAACCACGCCGTCATGGCCCGCATGGTGGACAAGCCCATCGCCGGCCTGCTGCACGACCTGAAAGAGCGTGGCCTGCTGGACAGCACCTTGGTGGTGTGGACCTCCGAGTTCGGCCGCACTTCTTGGGGCGAAAGCGGCACGGGCCGCGACCACAACCCCTGGGGCTACACCCAGTGGATGGCCGGTGGCGGCCTCAAGGCGGGCTTCACCTACGGCGAGACCGACGAAGTGGGTCTGCAAGTGGCCGACAAGGACAAGGCCGTGGACACCTACGACCTGCACGCCACCGTGCTGCACCTGATGGGCCTGGACCACCTCAAGACCACCTTCATCCACAACGGTCGCTCCGAGCGCCCGACCGTGGTGTACGGCAAGGTCATCAAGGAGATCCTGGCCTGATGTCGCAAGGAGCCCGCAAGACCCTGGTCGCGCTGGCCCTGCTGGCTGCGGTGTTCGGAGGCGTTCGCGCCGCCGACACCGAGCTGGACATGGACCTGATGCAGACCATCGAGGACACCAACAAGAGCCTGGCCTCGAACATCGCCACGCAGAACGCCCCCGGCAGCACCTCGGACGCCAAGGAGTTGCAAGCGCTGTTTGGCAAGGTGGAGGCGCATTTCGTGGCCAAGGGCGATGCGCCCGATGCCGTGGACCTGTCGCGCAAGAGCCGTGAATTGTCGGAGGCCATCGTCAAGTCGGTGGCGTCCAAGGATTTCGGCACAGCGTCTGACTCGGCCACGACCTTGTCGCGCACCTGCCGCACGTGCCACACCTTCTACAAGAAGTCCTGAGGGTGTGTTTTGCAGAACCAAGTTGTGAACCAAACAATGGGTGCCGTCTTGTCCGTGGTGCTGTCCGCGGGGTGGTGGGTGTGCTGGTTGCCCATGTCCGCGTGGGCGGCAGCCAAGGCCTCTGCCGCGGTCAAGGTGAGCGCTCCCCCGCCCCCTCCCCAGAAGGGCAACCCCCTGCTGGGGCGCGAGAAGATCGACAGCGAGCGCTGTCAGGAGTGCCATGGCATCGACGGACAGGGCGCAGGGCATGCCAACGGCCCCGAGGGCAAGTTCGCCAAGCTGGCAGGCCAGGACGCGGCTTACCTCGTCAAGCAGATGCAGGACTTCCGCTCCGGCGCGCGCAAGCACGACCAGATGGCCATCATGGCGCGCAGCGTGAGCGACGAGGACGTGCGCGACATCTCGGCCTATTTCGCCAGCTTGCCGGTGATGAAGGGCGAACCCGACCCGAAAGCGGCTGCCGCCTCGGCCATCGGTCAGCGTCTGTATGAGCAAGGCGATGCCACGCGCGGCGTGCCGGCCTGTGCCAGCTGTCACAGCCCGCAGGCCCAGGGGGCCGCACTGGCCCCGCGCATTGCCGGCCAGGAATGGCGCTACCTGGACAAGCAGTTGCGCGACTGGCGCTCTGGCGACCGCAAGAACAGCCCCGATGGCGTCATGAACAAGGCCCTGGCGCCTTTGACCGACGCCGAAATCGAAGCCCTGGCCACGCACCTGGCCAGCCAGTGATGCCCACATTGAAAGCACCCAGATGACAAACCCGTTCCTGAACACCGTTGCCGCTGGCCTGGCCGCTGCGGCCCTGCTGAGCGCCGTGCCTGCGCAGGCCGCCCTCAAAGAAGGCGACGCCGCCCCTGACTTCAAACTGCAGGCCTCCCAGGCGGGCAAGGCCTTCAACTACGCGCTCAAAGACGCGCTCAAGAAAGGCCCGGTGGTGGTGTACTTCTACCCCTCGGCCTTCACGGCAGGCTGCAACATCCAGGCGCACCTGTTTGCGAGCAACGTCGAGAAATTCGCGGCGGCGGGCGCCACCATCGTGGGCGTCTCGCTGGACAGCATCACCCGCCTCAACGACTTCTCGGCCGATCCTCAGTACTGCGCCGGCAAGATCCCCGTGGCCTCCGACGCCGATGGCCAGGTGGCACGCGCCTTCGACCTCGGCGTCACCGAGATCCCTGCAGGCCGCAAGGACACGCGCGGCGTCGAGATCGACCACGCCCGCACCGACCGCACCACCTTCATCGTCACGCCGGATGGCCGCATCGCTGCCACCGTCGGTAGGGTGTCGCCCGATGCCAATGTGCAGCAGGCCCTGGACATCGTGCAGAACCTGCGTGCCAAAGCCGCAGCGCGCAAATCCTGATCACACCTGGGTCCAGCGTGTTTTTCTCAAAGTGCACCTGAGCAGCTGATTTTCTTCCATTGCATTTTTCACCCACAAGGACAAGACCATGAACCTGCGTTTGAAACCCCTGCTGGCCGTTGCGCTGGCCGTTGCCACCGTGGCCGCTGCCGGCACCGCCGTGGCGCAACAGGCGCCGAAGCCCGAGCAACTCATCAAGTGGCGTCAGTCGGCCTACCAGGTGCTGGCCTGGAACACCGGCCGTGTGAAGGCCAATGTGGACGGCACCTACAACAAGGAAGACGTCATCAAGGCGGCCAATACCATCGCCGCAGTGGCCAACTCCGGCTTGGGCGCGCTCTTCGCACCTGGCACCGAGACGGGCAAGGGCTGGCACGAAACCACCGTCAAGCCCGAGCTGTTCACCGACAAGAAGGCCGGTGAAGTGGCCGCTGCCTTCAACAAGGAAGCCAACGAACTGGCCAAGGTCGCCGCCGTGGGCGATGTGGCCGCGGTCAAGGCCCAGTTGGGCAAGCTGCAAGGCACTTGCAAGGCCTGCCACGACGACTACCGCAAGAAAGACTGATGCCATGAACGCACAACGCAAAATCCTGAGCAGCCTGGCGCTGCTGACCCTGTCCGCAGCCGCGCTGGCCCAGACCGCCGCGCCCACCACGACCCCGCCTCCGGCCAACCGCGAAGTCGGCCCCTTCAGCTTCTTCGTGACCAGCGTGGGCTCGGGCAAGGGCGCCGACCTCGGTGGCCTGGCTGGTGCCGATGCCCATTGCCAGAAGCTGGCCGCGGCCGTGGGCGCTGGCAGCAAGACCTGGCGCGCCTACCTGAGCACGCAGTCATGGGATGGCAAGCCGCCGATCCACGCGCGTGAGCGCATCGGCACGGGTCCCTGGTACAACGTCAAGGGTGCGCTCATCGCTCGAGACGTGGCTCACCTCCACGGTGACAACCTGGAAGAGTCACGCATCGGCAATGCCGTGAACTGGGCCACTGCCTTGACCGAACAAGGCCAGTCGGTCAAGCGCGCAGGCGACACGCCCAACGAGCACGACATCATCACCGGCTCTCAGCCCGATGGCCGCGCCTTCGTCAACGACACCTCGGACCGCACGTGCAAGAACTACACGAGCAGTGCCGAAGACGGTGGCGTGCAGGTTGGTCACCACGACCGCACGGGCGGTGTGCACACGGCCTTGTCGTGGAACTCGGCCCACGTCAGCCGCGGCTGCAGCCAGCCCAAGCTGGTGAGCAGCGGTGGTGCCGGCTACTTCTACTGCTTCGCGGCCAAGTAAAGCCCCTCCCTCGTGCGGGCCAGGTGCTCAGCCTGGCCCGCATGCGCATATGCATCTACCGAATCCTTCCTTGGTGCCAGAGGGGCTGCTCGATACAGTGCACACAGCTGTTGAAAGACCCACACCCCGGTTAGGAAAACATGACTTTGCAGGCCATCGGCCTCGTCGGAGGGCGAGGGCCCCACGCTCGTGCTCACCCCTTGTTCAGTGACCTGGATGTCTCCGTCGGTGAAGGCGAGTCCCTGCGTGTGACGGGGCGCAACGGCAGCGGCAAGTCCACCCTGTTGCGCACGCTCTGTGGCCTGATCGAGCCCTTGGCCGGCGAGTTGCTGTGGCGCGGTCGGCCGGTGCGCCGCGATGGCACAGCTTTGCGGTCCGAGTTGCTCTACATCGGCCATGCCTTGGGCCTCAAGGACGACCTCAGTGCGCTGGAGAACCTGCGCGTGGCGCAGGCCCTGGCGGGGCGCCCTTGCAGCGAGGCGCAAGCCGCGCAGGCCTTGCAGGCACTGGGCCTGGGGCCGCGCACCGCCGCTGCACCGGCACGCACCTTGTCGCAAGGCCAGAAGCGGCGCGCGGTGCTGGCCCGACTGGCCTTGCCCGTGGACCTCGGTGCGCCCGGCCTGCTGGTGCTGGACGAACCCTTCAATGCACTGGACACCGCCTCTGTGGCTCAGCTCACGGCCTTGCTGGCGCAGCGCCTGGCGCAAGGGGCGATGTTGATTTACACGACGCACCAGGACCAGAGCGTGCCCGCCCGCCAGGCGCAGACCTGGCACCTGGGTGCCGCCGAGCAGGCAGCCTCCGCGGGGTTGGTGGCGTGATGGGGCGTGTGTGGTGGACCGTGCTGCAAAGGGACCTGTTGCTGGCGTTTCGGCGCCGGTCGGACGTGGCCGCCTCGCTGGGCTTCTTCCTGATGGTGAGCAGCCTGTTCCCCTTGGGCGTGGGCCCGGAGCGAGAGACCTTGCGCACGGTGGCCCCCGGCATCCTGTGGGTGGCGGCCTTGCTGGCCACCTTGCTGTCGCTGGGGCGCTTGTTCGCCCTCGACCATGCCGACGGCACGCTGGAGCAGATGCTGCTGTCGCCCGAGCCGCTCAGCGTCATCGTGCTGGGCAAGGTGACGGCGCACTGGCTGAGCGCCGGCCTGCCGCTGGTGCTGCTGGCGCCTGTGCTGGCGCTGCAGTTCGATCTGCCCTGGGATGCCATCGGCGTGCTGGCGGCCAGCTTGCTGCTCGGCACACCGGTGCTCAGCCTGCTCGGTGCCATTGGCGCTGCGCTGACGCTGGGCTTGCGCGGCGGCGGTGTGCTGGTGGCCTTGCTGGTGCTGCCGCTTTACATCCCGGTGCTGATCTTCGGGGCTGGTGCCGTGAGCGCGCAGGCCAGCGGGCAGGGCGCCTCGGCCCACCTGCACTTGCTGGCTGGCGTGCTGGCCGCGAGCCTGGCCTTGGCGCCTTGGGCTGCGGCGATGGCCTTGCGCCTGTCGGCCGATTGAAACGCACCGCCTCTGCCGTCCTTCCTTGAGATCCATGAACGTGGCCTACCCTCCTTCCTCTCCTTCACCGCGGCAGCCGCACGCTGGCAGCCACAGGCCCAACTGGCAGCAGCGCTGGCTGTCGCTGGCATCACCGCGCCAAGCCCATGCGCTGGCCGGGCGCATCGTGCCTTGGGCGCTGGCGCTGGCCTTGCTGGCCACCTTGGCCGGGCTGTACGTGGGCTTCTTCGTGGCGCCGACCGACCACCAGCAGGGCGAGGCGTACCGCATCATCTTTGTGCACGTGCCTGCGGCCTGGCTGTCCATGGTCATCTACGTGGCCATGGCCTTTTGGGCGGCGCTGGGCTGGGTGCTCAACACGCGGGCCTCGGCCATGCTGGCCCGTGCACTGGCACCCACCGGCGCCTTGTTCACTTTCCTGGCCCTGTGGACCGGCGCGCTGTGGGGCAAGCCCACCTGGGGCGCCTGGTGGGTGTGGGACGCCCGCCTGACGTCGGAGCTGATTTTGCTGTTCCTGTACATCGGTGTGATGGCCTTGCAATCGGCCATCGATGATCCGCGCCGTGGTGACCAGGCGGGGGCGCTGCTGGCCGTGGTGGGCGTGGTCAACGTGCCCATCATTTATTTCTCGGTGAAGTGGTGGAACACGCTGCACCAGGGCGCATCGGTCAGCCTGCAGTCGGCACCGACCATGGCCTCGTCGATGTTGACCGGCATGCTGCTGTGCACCGTGGGGCTGTGGGCCTATGCCGTGGCGGCTGTGCTGCAGCGCCTGCGCGCCATCGTGCTGGTGCGCGAACAACACGCCGACTGGGCGGCCGATCTGGCCAAGGTTTCGGACGCAAGGCAAGGAGCACGCGCATGAACTGGCACAGCTGGCAAGACTTCCTCGCCATGGGGGGCTACGGCCTGTACGTCTGGGGCTCCTTTGGCATGGTGCTGCTCGCCCTGGCGCTGGAGTGGTGGTCCATCGCCCGGCAAACGCGTGCAGCACTGACCGAGGTGCGCCTGGCGCATGCCTCACACCCATCACAGGAGACCTCCGCATGAAGCCGCGCCACCAACGTTTGGGACTCGTCCTGCTGGGTTTGCTCAGCCTGGGCGTGGGCGCTTGGCTCGTGCTGTCGGCCTTTCAGCAGAACCTGGTGTTTTTCTTCACGCCCACCCAGGTCTCGCAGGGTGAGGCGCCCGCCGCCAAGCGCTTTCGCATCGGTGGCATGGTCGAGGCTGGCAGTCTGAAGCGCCAGCCCGATGGTTTGACGCACAGCTTCGTGGTCACCGACATGGCCCAGCGCGTGACCGTGCAGTACAGAGGCCTGCTGCCCGACCTGTTCCAGGAAGGCAAAGGCGTGGTTGCGCAAGGCCGCCTGGACGCCGATCGCCGTTTCGTGGCCGACGAGGTGCTGGCCAAGCACGATGAGAACTACATGCCGCCAGAGGCCGCACACGCCCTGAAGCAGGCGCAAGCGGCACGCGCTCAGGCATCGGGGGCACAGCCATGACGCCCGAACTCGGACAGATCGCGCTGATCCTGGCCCTGGGCCTGGCGGCCTTGCTGGGCACCTTGCCGCTGTGGGGTGCCTGGCGTCAGGACGCCCGCTGGATGGCCTTGGCCCGACCTTTGGCGGCCGGGCAATTCGCCTTCGTGGCGCTGGCCTTTGCGCTGCTGGTGCACGCTTTCGTGGTCAAGGATTTCTCGGTGGCCTATGTGGCCCACAACGCCAACTCTCTGTTGCCGCTGCCTTACCGCGTGGCGGCCACCTGGGGCGGCCATGAGGGCTCCCTGCTGCTGTGGCAGTTGATGCTGGCCGGCTGGACGCTGGCGGTGGCGCGCTTCAGCCGGCCATTGCCGCCAGACGTGGTGGCCCGTGTGCTGGGCGTGCTGGGCCTGGTGGGTGTGGGCTTCCTGAGCTTCACGCTGCTGACGTCCAACCCCTTCGACCGCGGCCTGCCCGCACCCGCCGATGGCCGCGACCTCAACCCCTTGTTGCAAGACCCGGGCATGGTCTTCCACCCGCCCTTGCTCTACATGGGCTATGTGGGCTTCTCCGTGGCCTTCGCCTTTGCCATCGCCGCTTTGATCTCGGGCCGGCTGGACGCCACCTGGGCCCGCTGGACGCGGCCCTGGACCTTGCTGGCCTGGGCCTTCCTGACCCTGGGCATCCTGCTGGGCAGCTTCTGGGCCTACTACGAACTGGGCTGGGGCGGCTGGTGGTTCTGGGACGCGGTGGAAAACGCCTCCTTCATGCCTTGGCTGGTGGGCACGGCGCTGGTCCATTCGCTGTCGGTCAGCGAGAAGCGCGACAGCTTCAAGCACTGGACGGTGCTGCTGGCCATCCTCGCCTTCTCGCTGTCGCTGTTGGGCACCTTCCTGGTCCGCTCGGGCGTGTTGTCGTCGGTGCATGCGTTTGCGTCCGACCCGCGCCGGGGCCTGTTCATCCTCGCTTTCCTGGTGGTGGTGATCGGGGGCTCTTTAGGGCTGTACGCCTGGCGCGCATCGGCCGTGGCGGCACCCCATGCTGCCCATGGCCCGCGCGTGCGTTTCGCGGCGTGGTCGCGCGAATCCCTGCTGCTGCTCAACAACGTCTTCCTGCTGGTCACGGCCGGCACGGTGCTGCTGGGCACGCTGTACCCGCTGGCGCTGGATGCCTTCGGCTTGGGCAAGATCTCCGTGGGGCCGCCGTACTTCGATGCGGTGTTTGTGCCCTTGATGGTGCCTGTGCTGGTGCTGATGGTGTTCGGCCCGGTGGTGGCCTGGCAGCGTGGCTCGTGGTCCCAGGCCTGGCAGACCTTGCGCGCACCGGCCCTGGCGGCCTTGGTGCTG
>Ga0187843_10001649_pt1 | contig 13922 bp, 13 predicted proteins | sample SpaLakP09_SKY_43_FD_134516 | JGI IMG/M metagenome (GOLD analysis project Ga0187843, IMG submission 134516) | Oligotrophic lake water microbial communities from Sparkling Lake, Wisconsin, USA - SP09_SKY_43 | ecosystem: Environmental > Aquatic > Freshwater > Lake | place: USA: Sparkling Lake... | reverse complement strand
TCGAAAAAGAGCGGGGCATCACCATCAAGGCGCAAACGGCGGCCCTGCAATACCGTGCCAAAAACGGCGAGGTCTACAACCTCAATCTGATTGATACCCCCGGCCACGTCGATTTTTCCTACGAAGTCAGCCGTTCTTTGTCCGCCTGTGAAGGCGCCTTGCTGGTGGTCGATGCCAGCCAGGGCGTGGAGGCGCAGACAGTAGCTAATTGCTATACCGCGCTGGAGCTCGGCGTCGAAGTGGTGCCGGTGCTCAACAAAATGGATTTGCCCAACGCCGACCCGGACAATGCACGCTCTGAAATCGAGGATGTGATCGGCATCGACGCCACCGAGGCGATCCCATGTTCGGCTAAAACGGGGCTCGGCATAGACGAGATTTTGGAGGCCATCGTCGCCAAGGTCCCGCCGCCCAAGGGCGATCCAGAGGGCGCTTTGCGGGCCATGATCATCGACAGCTGGTTTGATAGCTACGTCGGCGTTGTCATGCTGGTGCGCGTGGTTGATGGTCGTCTCGCGCGCGGCGAGAAAATCAAGATGATGGCTACCGGCGCGGTCTACAACGCGGACAACCTGGGCGTATTCACCCCGGCCAATTTGCCACGCGAATCGCTGCAGGCCGGCGAGGTGGGTTACATCATCGCGGGCATACGTGAACTGCAGGCGGCCAAAGTGGGTGACACCGTAACACTGATCCGTCCCGGCACCGGCGGTGCGGCGGCGACCGCCACCGAGGCGCTACCCGGTTTCAAGGAAATTCAGCCACAGGTGTTTGCCGGCTTGTACCCTACCGAAGCCAACCAATACGAAGGTCTGCGCGACAGCCTGGAAAAGCTCAAGCTCAACGACGCCTCCTTGCATTACGAACCCGAAGTTTCCCAAGCCCTGGGTTTTGGTTTTCGCTGCGGCTTTCTGGGTTTGTTGCACATGGAGATCGTGCAGGAGCGCCTAGAGCGCGAGTTTGATCAGGACTTGATCACCACGGCGCCTAGCGTGGTCTATCAGGTAGTACAGGCTGACGGCGAAGTGCGCATGGTGGAAAACCCGTCCAAGATGCCCGACCAGGGTAAGTTGGATGAAATCCGCGAACCCATCGTTACGGTTCACCTGTACATGCCGCAGGAATACGTAGGCGCAGTGATGACCCTGGCCAACCAAAAGCGTGGATTACAGCTCAATATGGCCTACCACGGTCGCCAGGTCATGCTCACCTACGATATGCCGCTGGGCGAAATCGTGCTGGACTTTTTTGACAAGCTTAAATCCGTCAGCCGGGGTTATGCATCCATGGACTATGAGTTCAAGGAATACCGCGCCTCGGATGTGGTGAAAGTGGATATTTTGCTCAACGGCGAGCGTGTTGACGCTTTGTCCATCATCGTGCACCGCACACAGGCTACGTACCGGGGTCGCGCGGTCGTGGGCAAGATGCGCGAGGTGATTTCAAGACAGATGTACGACGTCGCCATCCAGGCCGCGATCGGCTCGAATGTGATCGCGCGTGAGACAATCAAAGCGCTGCGCAAAAACGTGTTAGCCAAGTGTTACGGCGGCGATATTTCACGCAAGCGCAAGCTCCTTGAGAAACAAAAAGCAGGTAAGAAACGCATGAAACAAATCGGATCGGTGGAAGTGCCCCAGGAGGCGTTCCTGGCTATTTTGAGGGTGGAAGACTGATGCCCTTCATCACTTCTTTGGTGCTTGCAGCTTTTGTGGCCTACGCCGGCGCTTGGTTTATGGGTGCAGTCGAGGGCAACTTTGCGTTCCTTTTGTTTATGGCCTCGTCAGTCACTGGCGCTTATTGGCTGGCTGAGTATTTTTACTTCTTACCAGCGCGCCAGAGCGCGGCGCGACAATTGCAGGAAGCCGATGACAAGCGCCGTGCCGATTTACATGGCAAAGGTATTGCACGCGTCGATGGTGATGTGGCGCAGGCTACCGAAGCCATCCTGGCCCAGCCCTGGTGGCTGGACTGGACAGCCGGTTTATTCCCAGTCATTATTTCAGTGTTCTTTCTGCGCTCATTTATCGTCGAACCCTTCAAAATTCCCTCGGGCTCAATGATCCCGACGCTGCTGGTGGGCGATCTGATTTTGGTCAATAAGTTCCATTACGGCTTGCGTCTGCCGGTAATCAATACCAAAATTACCGAAGGCGAAAAGCCCGAGCGCGGCGATGTGATGGTCTTTCGCTACCCACCCAAGCCCAGCCTGGACTACATCAAGCGCGTGGTGGGCTTGCCCGGCGACACCGTGGCTTATTTGAATAAGCGCCTGACTATCAATGGGCAGGCAGTGCCTACCGAATCAGTGCCTGAGTTTTTTGATGAAGACGCTATGCGTTACTTTAAGCAATACGAAGAAAAATTTGGTACCCAAAGCCACCGCCTGCTCAATGACGAGCAGCGTCCGGCTTTTGTCCCTGGTGCAGATAGATTCCCAGGCTACGACAACTGCAATTACACCGTCGAAGGCGTAAGCTGTAAGGTGCCTGAAGGGCACTATTTCATGATGGGCGATAACCGCGACAACTCCATGGACTCGCGTTATTGGGGCTTTGTGCCGGAAAAAAATATTGTTGGAAAAGCTTTTTTTGTATGGATGAACTTCGGCAACCTCAAGCGTGTCGGGCCTTTCCATTGACACTGGGGCGAACCTATCAAGCGACGCGCTGCGCGCCGGCAGCGCCGCGGCACAAAGGTACACCGTGAAACCCGAAATTGCGCAGTTGCAACTGCGCCTGCAACACCATTTCAATCGTCCTGCCTTGCTGGAGCAGGCCTTAACGCACCGCAGTTTTTCATCCGACCACTACGAGCGCCTGGAATTTTTGGGCGACTCGGTGCTGAGCCTGGCGGTGTCTGACTTTCTCTACGCTAAGTTGCAAAGCCTCCCCGAAGGCGACTTGTCTCGCGTGCGGGCGAATTTGGTGCGGCAAGAGACTTTGCACAAACTGGCTGTGGATTTGGGTCTGTCGCCCCTGCTCAAACTAGGTGATGGTGAGATGCGCTCGGGCGGTGCCAAGCGACCGTCCATCTTGGCCGATGCGCTGGAGGCGATTATTGGCGCGATTTACCTCGATGCCGGATACCCTGCAGCGCAAGCCCTGGTCCAACGTTTGTTCGAAAAGCTCGATGTCAATCCCGGCATGGCCGCCATCGGCAAAGACCCCAAAACCGAATTACAGGAATGGCTTCAGGGGCGCAAAATGCAATTACCCGACTACAAAGTGGTCAATACTCTGGGCGCTGCGCACCAGCAGACCTTCGATGTGGCCTGCGAAATCGCGCAACTCGACTTGGTCGAGCGTGGCATTGGTGGTTCCCGTCGTGCCGCTGAGCAAGTCGCCGCTAGCGCGATGCTGCAAACCCTTCACTCCAAAGCCACGCATGCCAAATAAAAAAATGCCGACTCAGCCTGCGGCTGATGTCCCAGAACAGCAAGCCCAAGACGTGGACAGCATGCTGGCAGGTTTGCTCAAAACCATGCCGCGCCTAGCCGAAGCGGGCGAGCAGGGTGTAGCCGGTCAGCGCTGTGGTTTGGTCGCCATTGTGGGTAAACCCAATGTGGGCAAATCCACGCTGATGAACGCCTTGGTCGGGCAAAAAATCAGTATCACCTCGCGCAAGGCGCAAACCACGCGCCACCGCATCACCGGCATGCACACGCGCGAGGCCTCGCAATTTGTGTTTGTGGATACACCTGGTTTCCAGACCCGGCACAACAACGCGCTCAACCGCTCGCTCAACAAAACCGTGGTGGGTGCGGTCGGTGATGTGGACTTGATTTTGTTCGTGGTCGAGGCGGGTATGTTCAACCAGGCCGATGCCAAAGTGCTGTCCTTGCTGAGCAAAGAGGTGCCCACCTTGCTGGTGGCCAACAAGCTCGATCAGGTGAACCGCCGCGCCGATATCGCTCCCTGGTTACAAGAGATGCAGCAACGCCATGCCTTTGCCGAGTTTGTGCCCATGTCGGCCAAGAACGCCAAGGATATCGAGCGCATGCTGGGTATTTGCGAAAAATACTTGCCCGAGCAAGCCTGGTGGTATGCCGCCGACGAGCTGACCGACCGCAGTGAAAAATTTCTCGCCAGCGAAACTGTGCGGGAAAAACTGTTCCGTCTCACGGGGGACGAATTGCCTTACACCTCGACCGTGGTCATTGATAAATTTGAAGAAGAAGCCGGGCGCGGCAAACAAAAGCGAATGCTGCGCATTGCTGCCACCATCGTGGTAGAGCGCGACGGCCACAAAGCCATGGTCATCGGCGACAAAGGCGAGCGCATCAAGCGCATCGGTACCGAAACCCGTGTCGAGCTGGAAAAGCTGCTCGATGCCAAAGTGTTTATTGAAATGTGGGTCAAGGTGCGCTCTGGCTGGGCCGACGACGAGGCGCGCGTGCGCTCTTTCGGATACGAGTAAATGGCCGTCAAGCGTATCGCGGACGAACCGGCTTTTGTACTGCATCGCTACGACTGGAGCGAATCGAGCCTGATTCTGGAAGTGTTTACGCGCCACCATGGGCGCATTGCCTTAATTGCCAAGGGTGCCAAACGGCCCAGTTCCAGTTTCCGACCGGTGCTTTTGCCTTTGCAGCGCTTGCACCTGGCCTTTGGTGGGGACGCCGAAATCCGCACGCTCAAAAGTGCCGAGTGGCAGGGTGGCCACGTCATGCCCACCGGCGAGTCCTTGCTCTCGGGCTACTACCTGAATGAACTCTTGCTGACGCTCTTGGCGCGCGACGATCCGCACCCCGTCTTGTTTGATGTCTATGCAAGCGTCGTGGCCGTGCTCGCCAGCGCGCACGAGGAAGTGCTGGAAGCGGCGCTGCGCAGTTATGAGCTACTGCTCTTGCGCGAAGTCGGTTTGCTGCCGCAACTCGATGTGCAAACCCTCGCGCTGGTGGCGCTGGAGCCGCAGCAGTCCTACACCCTGGTGCCTGAAGGCGGACTGCGCCAGGCCCACGCCGACGACCGGGCTTATTTGAGCGGCGCACAATGGACGGGCTTGCAAGCCACGCTGGTTGAAGGCAGCCTTTTTACCGACACCTTGCGTGCCTGTGCGCCCCTGAGTACGGCACTCAAACCCTTGCTGCGCGCGCTGCTGCACTACCATTGCGGGGTGCGCACCCTGCGCACCCGCCAGATGATGGTGGACATCCAGTCCTATTGAACTTTCTAAGCTTCGATCTCGTAACCATTGCCCGCTTGTCATGCACACTTCATTTACCGCCTTGTCTGTCAATTTGAATAAAGTGGCCTTGGTACGCAATACCCGTCACCTTGGCATCCCCAGCGTGACCCGCGCCGCGACCCTGTGCTTGCAGGCCGGGGCTTCAGGCATCACCGTGCATCCGCGGCCCGATGCGCGCCATATCCGCGGCAGCGATGTGCTGGACCTGGCCGAGTTAATGCAGCAATGGCCGGACCGTGAGTTCAACGTCGAAGGCAATCCTTTGCACAATCTGATGGATGTGGCCGCCGATCTCAAGGCCCGCAATCTGCCCTTGCACCAGCTCACCTTGGTACCGGACGGGCAGGGCCAGTTGACCAGTGACCATGGCTGGAGTTTTCCGCAGGACTCGGAGGTGCTGCGCCCCTTGGTTGCCCAGGCGCAAGCCTGGGGCGCACGTGTGAGTTTGTTCATGGATGCTGATGCGGATGCCATGGCCGGTGCCAATGCGGTAGGCGCGGACCGGGTGGAACTTTATACCGAGCCTTATGCAGCAGCCTGGGGTAGTGCCGGGGCGCAGGCCCAATTGGATCGATTTGCCCAAGCGGCGCGCGCCGCCACTGCGGCTGGCCTAGGCATCAATGCGGGTCATGACCTCAATCTTGACAACCTGGGCGCATTCATACGCGCCGTCCCTGGGGTGCGCGAAGTATCTATTGGCCACGCGCTGATTGGCGACGCTTTGGAGCGCGGTTATACCGGCGCGGTGCAGGCTTACTTGGCGTGTTTGCGTACATGATTTTCGGTATTGGTACAGATATTTGCGATGTGCGGCGCATCCGCGCCAGCCTGGAGCGCCATGGCGAACGCTTTGCCGCTAAAGTCTTGGCGCCCGGGGAATTGGCCACCTGGAAGGTCCGCAGCAGCCGTTGGCCCGAGCGCGGCGTGCGCTACGTCGCCACCCGTTTCAGCGCCAAAGAAGCTTTTAGTAAGGCAGTCGGTCTAGGCATGCGCATGCCCATGACTTGGCGCTCCTGCGAGATTGCCAAGCTGCCTAGTGGTGCGCCAGTAGTGGTTTTGCACGGTGCAATGAAAGCGTGGTTTGATGCGCGCGGCTTGCAAGCACAAATCAGCCTGAGCGATGAAACCGACTATGCAGTCAGTTTTTGTGTGGTCGAGGCAGTCCCCCGCAGCCTGGATGCGGCGCCTGCCATTGGCCAAGCTACTGCTGGACTGGCGGGGTCTTGGCCGCACGCTGCGACCTAAGGCTGCCGGCATGAAAACGACCAAGCAACACTCCCCCTTGTTGATTGATATCGCCGCTACCCGTTTGCAGGCGGTGGACAAAAAGCTTTTACGCCATCCATTGGTGGGCGGTTTGATTTTGTTTGGACGCAACTGGGAAAACCGGGCGCAATTGACGCAGCTGTGTGCCAGTATCAAGCGTTTGCGTCCCGATCTACTCATTGCGGTCGACCATGAGGGCGGTCGGGTGCAACGCTTTCGCAACGATGGCTTTGTACATCTCCCGCCCATGCGCCTGCTGGGCGAAATGTTTGCTACTGCGCCGCGCGCTGGTCGCCAGGCCGGGCCGCTTGCGGCGACCCGGGCCGCACTGGCTTGCGGGCATGTGATAGGCGCGCAATTACGCGCTTGCGGCGTGGACATGAGTTTTGCGCCGGTGCTGGACCTGGATTACGGCGTGAGCAGCGTGATTGGCAATCGGGCTTTTTCCGATGATGCACGTACCGTGAGCCTGCTGGCCCAAAGCCTCCTACAAGGTATGGCGCAAACCGGCCTAGCCCATTGTGCAAAACACTTCCCAGGCCACGGTTATGCCCGTGCCGATTCACACCTTGCGGTGCCAGTGGACAAACGCAGTTTGCGCAGTATTTTGGCCAAAGACGCAGCGCCCTATGCCTCACTAGACTTGGTGCTGCAAGCTGTGATGCCAGCGCACGTGGTTTACCCCAAGGTCGATAGCCTGCCGGCTGGTTTTTCTGCGATCTGGTTGCAAAAAGTGTTACGCCAAGAATTGGGCTTTAGCGGCGCTATATTTAGCGATGACTTGTCCATGGCCGGTGCGCGCCAGGTGCAGGGCCGCGAAATCAGTGCCACACAAGCGGTACTGGCCGCCTTGCAGGCCGGTTGCGATATGGCTTTGCTGTGCAACCAGTCCTTGGTTGGAAAACCTGGGGACTCCCCGTTAGACGCGGTTTTGGCAGAGCTAAGCCAAGCGCAAGCCACGGGCTTGTACCAGCCTAAGCCAGAGAGCCATGCTCGGCGTTTAGCGCTCTTACCCAAGTTGCCGTCTTTGGATTGGGGAGGCATGCTGCAATCGGCCGCTTACCAGCGCGCCGTGGCCGCCTTGCCCTGAGAAGCCCGCTAGCCGGCGCTGCGAAGACTTAGGGAGAACGATGTAATCGCGGGTGCGACAAGGTGGCCATCTGGTCATCCACGGCTTGGGTAAGCAACGCGTCTTTTTTCCACTGCGCATGGCGACCCAGCAAAAGCTGTAGTGCTTGCACATCCCGTACTGAAGGTGCTACTTTGATTTGCGCCAGCGCTGCCGCTTTGTTACCGGTGTCCAGCAATGTGACAACTTTTGCCGCCCATGGAGCCGGACGTTTCATAGGATTACCTTTGTCCTGCACAATCTGATCTTTCATTGTCACACAGGGACAGAGACTTCATGAAGCAAAGCTTGCAAATCGTTTGCATAGGCGTAATGGTCGCACTGCTAAGTGCGTGTGCCACCGCGCCACCGACCAAATCACCGGTGGTCGTCGGTATGGCCCAGACTGGTGAAAAAGTGACGCCGGTTGAATCCAATATGCCAGGCGCATCCGCAGGCAAACACAAGGGCGAGGAATCCCCGGCGCAAACCGCCAGCAAACCGCCAGCGTCTGAAGCGCCGGTGCTACCGCCGCCGCTCCCACCCGTTTTGAAAACCCCGCCGCGCATCGGTCTGGCCCTGGGTGGGGGTGCTGCGCGGGGCTTTGCCCACGTCGGCGTCATTCAAGTACTGGAAGAAGCGGGCATCCGGCCCGCACTGGTGACGGGTACTTCGGCGGGCAGTTTGGTGGCGGCGCTGTATGCCAGTGGCAAAAATGGCACCCAGTTGCAGAACATTGCCGAAACCATGGAAGAGGCCACCATTGCAGACTGGACACTTCAGGTTTTCACCCGGGGCGCATTGCGCGGGGAGGCACTTGCCAAATACGTGAATGCGCAAGTGGGGCAAAAGCCCATCGAAGCCATGCCTCTGCCGCTTGGCATTGTGGCCACCGACCTCAACAGCGGCAATGACATCGTTTTTCAACGCGGCGATACCGGCACGGCCGTTCGGGCCTCCAGTGCGGTGCCGGCAGTTTTTCAGCCCGTGAAGATTGGTAACCGCGAATATGTCGATGGCGGCCTGGTCTCCCCTGTGCCGGTGCGCGCTGCGAAAAAAATGGGGGCCGAACTCATCATTGCAGTAGATATTTCCAGCCCTCCGGAAGCTGCCTCGGCCAGCGGCACCTTAGAGATTCTTTTGCAAACCTTCACCATCATGGGTAAAAGCATTAACAGTCTGGAACTGCAAGGCGCCGATGTGGTGGTCCGTCCCCAGCTGCTGGGAATCTCTAGCGCGGATTTCGGGGCGCGCAAGCGCTCCATTGAGGCGGGTCGTAAAGCGATGCAGGCGGCATTGCCCCAATTGCGCGCTGCCATGGAGGCGAAGTCGCACTGAGGCGTCGCTTAGCGCGGCAGCCGCTGGGGCGCAGAAGCGTGTTGGCTTGTGGCCATTGACGAAACCGCCTGGTCTGCGAGTTTTGAGGGGACAAAGGCTCGGCAAGCCGGTAGGGCGCAAAAAAGGCAAAAAAAAGGCCTCGTCTTGCAACGAGGCCTTGAAGGGATCCCTGAACCAAAGGTTTCGAAAGGATCCGAGGAGACAATCGATAGGAAGCACTCACTTCCAATGAACCTACTGTATCAGGGTTTTCCCTTGGTTTTCTGCAAGAGTTTAAAAAAACTTGCAGTCACCTGACACATTAACGCTTTTTGCTGGAAGCTGTAGCTTGCTTGGTAGCAGTGGTGGCGGTTGCAGCCATCGCATTGAAGTTGGCTTCAGCGACGTCAGTGGCTTGCTTTACCGCTTTTTGAACTGACTCCAGTGCGTTGTGGGCAGCGGCAACCGTGCTTTTCATCATGGCGACAGCAGACTCAGAGCCGGCAGGCGCATTTTTAGCAGCGCTGTCTACCAAAGCGGCCACTTTTTGCTGGGCTTCAGCAGCTTGGGCTTCCATGGTCTTGGTGAACTCTGCACCGGCACCGCTGGCGATGTCGTACAGGTGACGGCTGTAAGCAGCCGTTTTTTCGGCCAAGGGCTGTAGTAGGCCCGATTGCAGAGCCATCAGTTCCTGGGCATCTTTCACGCTCAGGAGGGTTTGGGTGTGGGCAGAAGCTTCGGACATGGCAGCTTTGGAAGCCGCCATGTTGAGTTCAACCAGTTTCTCAACGCCTTCAAAAGCTTTGCTGGTCAGGCCAAACAGAGTTTCGAGGTTGGATTTGTTGGAAGCGACGACTTGTTCTACGGTTAGCATAAAAATACTCCAAAGTTAAATAAACAAAAGACCAGGTTAAGAGACGCTATCTGCGCCGTAACTTGCCTTGATTGGCCATGTTGCAGTGCAGCATAAACGAATTATAAGGATGAAAACCCTTCTTGCAAGGTATTTTTGTTGCAATGCAGCAAAAAAGTTGAAAAATTTGTTGATTGAGGACAAACCACAAGGGCTATTCCCTCTGAAGCACCGGATTCGGAGGGGCTCACGGTCGAACCTGGAAAGCGCAGGCGGCGGTGGCAAAATACACGCCACTCGCAAGATTTTGGATAGCTATGTCCTGGGTGTGGACGCTTTAACCTCTTTCCCCTCCTTGTATGTCCAAACCTGAACCCGCGCAGCGCAGCGCCTACAGCGTCTGGCGCAGCATTACGACCCGCTGGGCGGACAACGATGCCTATGGGCATGTGAACAATGTCGTTTATTACGGCTGGTTTGATACCGCAGTGAACGCTTATCTGATTGAGCAGGGGGCTTTGGACCTGCAGCGCGGCGCGGTCATCGGCCTGGTGGTGGAAACCCAGTGCAATTATTTTTCTCCCTTGTCTTTCCCGCAGGTGGTGGAACTGGGCTTGCGGGTGGCACACCAGGGTCGCAGCAGCGTGCGCTATGAACTGGGCGTTTTTGCCGTGGGTCAGCCACGGGCGGCGGCGCAAGGCCATTTCGTGCATGTTTATGTCGATGCCGCCAGCCGCCAGCCTGCACCGCTACCGTCCGCCTTGGCGGGGGCCTTGGAGCATCTTCGATCGCTGTCGTCCTAGCGGCCGACTAAGCTTTTTTATCCGCTGCCTTTGATTTGGCATCCTTTATTTTGAGTGGAGCTTTTGCATGCAACATTTGAGTCAGACCGAGGCTGTTGACACGGCCATCCGCAGTCGCATGTCGGTGCGGGCGTTTACCCCGCAAGCGGTGGCACGCGCCGACATCGAGGCGATTTTGGAGGTCGCCAGCCGCGCGCCTTCGGGCACCAATTGCCAGCCTTGGCGCGTCTATGTGCTGCAAGGCGCCAGCCGCGATAGCCTGGTGGACCAGGTCTGCGCCGCGCACGACGCGATCCGGGCCGATCCCTTGGTGGCGCAGAGCTACCGCGAGGAATACGACTACTACCCTGAAAAATGGGTCAGCCCCTATATTGATCGACGCCGCGAAAATGGCTGGGGTTTGTACGGCTTATTGGGCATTGGCAAAGGCGACAAAGACAAGATGCATGTCCAGCACCAGCGCAATTACCGGTTTTTTGATGCGCCCGTGGGCTTGATGTTCACGATTGATCGCGTGATGGGGCGCGGCTCGCTGGTGGACTACGGTGCATTTATGCAAAACATCATGGTGGCTGCGCGTGGGCGCGGGCTGCACACCTGTCCGCAAGCGGCTTGGAATGGCTTTGCCAAAATTATCATGCCGCATATCGGGGCTGGCGAAGGGGAAATGCTGGTTTGCGGCATGGCCCTGGGCTATGCCGATGCGGATGCGCCCGTCAACGGCTTTGTCACGCCCCGCGTGCCGATGGCAGAATTTACGCATTGGCTGGATTGATAATTTGTTGGGGTGCAGCTTGCGCTGCCCAATGCTTTAGTCAAACGCGTTTTCGCTTTCCACTTTGTAACCACTTCTTTCTGAACTATCACTATGTCCACTTGCAAGCCTCGCATTTTGGTAACCCGCGCTATTTTCCAAAGCGTGATTGACCGCCTGTCTGCCCATTTTGAGGTCGAGTCCAACCCGGACGACGTGTTGTGGGATCGGGCAGAGTTGTTGCGCCGTATGCGGGGTAAAGTGGGTGTTTTTTCGACTGGCACCGAGCGCATGGACACCGAGCTGCTAGCCCAATGCCCTACGCTCAAAATTTGCGCCAATATGACGGTGGGTTACAACAATTTTGACCTGCCTGCCATGACCGCTGCCGGCGTGCTCGGCACTAATGCGCCGGATGTGCTGACCGAAACCACGGCCGATTTCGGCTTTGCGCTTTTGCTCGCTACCGCCAGGCGGGTGACCGAAAGCGAGCATTTTTTGCGCGCCGGATTGTGGACGCGGTGGAGCTATGACATGTTCTCCGGCGCCGAAGTGCATGGCAGCACCCTGGGCATTATTGGCATGGGCCGCATTGGCCAGGCGATTGCCCGTCGGGCGGCCTTTGGCTTTGGCATGCAAGTGATTTATCACAACCGAAGCCGCCTGGATGCTGCCACCGAAGACGCTTGCAAAGCGCGTTATGCAGGCAAGCTGGAATTGCTGCAAAGCGCGGACCATGTGATGCTGGTAGTGCCGTATAGCGCCGCCTCGCACCACACCATTGGCGCGGCAGAATTGGCCGCTATGAAGCCCACGGCCACGCTGATCAACCTGGCGCGCGGCGGCATCGTCGATGACGGCGCTCTGGCGCAGGCGCTGCGCGAACGCACCATCGCGGCGGCAGGTCTAGACGTTTATGAGGGTGAGCCGACGGTCCACCCTGACTTGCTTACCGTGCCCAATGTCGTGCTGACGCCGCATATTGCCAGCGCAACGCCCGGCACGCGCCAAGCTATGGCCGATTTGGCGGTGGATAATTTAATCGGCTACCTGACCCAGGGCAAAGCCGTGACGCCGCTCAATCCCGAGGTCTTGGCACGCGGCTGAACCTGGGCGGCACAGTTCGACGGGGCTAGAGGCCATTGCGGCGGCCTAGCTAACTTGCCTAGCTTTTGCCTTAGAGGTGGGTCTGGGCATCGTTTAAAGCACAATGCGGTTTTAGAAAGAATGTGCTGTGAATGAGGGAATGATTTGGTTGGCGGCGGTTTTGTTCGGCCTACACACCGTGTTGCTGCTGTCCCTTCTGTTTCGCCGCACGCCGGGCGCCGCGCAGAGTGAACAAGCCGCCCAGGTCGTATTGGCCGCGCTGCAAGCCCAAGCAGAGCGCTTGGACCACTTGGCGCGCGAATTGCGCCGCGACCTGGCCGACACCGCCCGCGACGGCCGCCAAGAAGCCGCCCAAAGCATGGCGACTTTTCAGCAGACCCTCACCCAACAAAGCGCCGAAGCCACCCGCACGCAAAACAACCAGATTGACGCCTTTGGGCAGCAACTGGCGGCCTTGCAAAAAAATCTGTCGGATACCTTGAGCAACCAACTAGGGGCTTTGAGCGAGTCCAATGCGCGCCGCATTGCCGAATTGGGCGAAACCAGTACCCGTACCTTGGCCGAGGTACGCACCACGCTCGAAGCGCAGCTAACGCAATTGCAAACCACCAATGCCGCCAAGCTAGACGAAATGCGCGCCACGGTGGACGAAAAGCTGCAAACCACGCTGCAGGCCCGCTTGGGCGAGAGCTTCAAGCAAGTGGCCGACCGGCTGGAGCAAGTACACAAAGGTTTGGGTGAAATGCAAACACTGGCCCAGGGCGTGGGCGACCTTAAGCATTTGCTTAGCAACGTCAAGACCCGCGGTATTTTTGGTGAGGCCCAGTTGGCCGCTTTGCTGGAGCAAGTGTTTGTGCCCGACCAGTACGCCGTCCAGACAGCCACCCGCCCAGGCAGCAAAAACGTGGTGGACTTTGCCATCAAGCTGCCGGGCAAGGCGGAGGACGGTACGCCGCTGTGGTTGCCGATTGATGCCAAATTTCCCAATGAAGATTACGAGCGTTTGCTGGACGCGCAAGCTAGGGCGCACTTTGCCGACGCCGAAGCTGCGGCCAAAGCGCTGGAACTGCGCATTCGTTTGGAAGCCAAGTCGATCGCCGAAAAATACATCGAACCGCCTTACACCACCGACTTTGCTATATTGTTTTTACCCACTGAAGGCCTGTATGCCGAGGTGCTGCGTCGTCCGGGCTTGATGGAGTCTTTGCAGCGCGACCACCGCATCACGCTGGCCGGGCCGACCACTTTGCTGTCCATGCTCAGCTCCTTGCAGATGGGCTTTCGTACGCTGGCGCTGGAAAAGCGCTCCAGCGAGGTCTGGCAAGTGCTGGGCGCGGTCAAGACCGAGTTTGGCAAATTTGGCGATGTGCTGGCCAAGGTCAAGTCGCAAACTGAAACCGTGCTCAAAACTCTGGACAACGCCGAGGTGCGCAGCCGCGCCATGGGTCGGGCACTAAAAAAAGTGGAGGGTCTGCCCGAGGTTCAGGCTACCGGTCTGATACCGCTCGACAAGGACTTCGACAG
>Ga0187843_10001648_pt1 | contig 13923 bp, 14 predicted proteins | sample SpaLakP09_SKY_43_FD_134516 | JGI IMG/M metagenome (GOLD analysis project Ga0187843, IMG submission 134516) | Oligotrophic lake water microbial communities from Sparkling Lake, Wisconsin, USA - SP09_SKY_43 | ecosystem: Environmental > Aquatic > Freshwater > Lake | place: USA: Sparkling Lake... | reverse complement strand
GCTCTGCGTCTGGAAGTTGGCGATGCTGCCGTTGATGACGAAATGCTGGAACACCAGCCGGCTGCCGTCGCCGCTGAGGCTGGGCTCCTGGTTGCCGCCGATGAGGCCACCGCCGGGCTGATCGGTGATCTGCCTCAGCTGCGCTGAACTGCGCTCATAAAGAAAGACCTCGAAGTTCTGGTCGGCATTGCCGCCGGTGAGGTTGGAGGCCGAATAGAAGGCCACCCGGCTGCCGTCTGCGCTGAGGCTGGGGCCGAGAGAGTTGGCGTTGCCGCTGCTGAGCTGCACAGGCGCGGCCTGGGCGATGCCGCAAAGGGCGGCCAGCGCGAGGGCGGGCGACGAGAGGCCGGCGACGAGCGGTGATGTCATCAGGTGTCTCCAAGGCTGCCACGCAGGTGGCTCACTGAAGAAGACGCGCTCTCGTCACGCGCAGCGACAACGCCCGCCCCCTCAGCTTGGGGATGACCGGCGCGTGGAGCGATCAGATCGCGTTGAGCCACAGCCGCTGGAACAGCGGCGAGCGGCATGACAGCCGGCCGTCGACATGCGCCATGCCTTCGCGTTCGATCAGCGTGGCGGGCCGGCCCTCGGCGAGCAGCGACACGCCCAGCCCCAGCCGGTGCGCCTGCGGCGCCCAGCGCAGGCCGATGGCCTCGGCCAGCGTGGGAAGCACGTCCACATGCGTGAACTCGCGCCGCTGGTCGGCGCCAGGCAGCGGCTGGCCGTTGGCGTCGTACCGCGCCAGGACATGGAAGACGGTGCGGCTGCCGGCCATGGTTTGCAGGTCCGCGTCCAGCAGCGGCGTGGGGTTCAGGTGGTCGCCCATGACCCACACGACCTTGGGCCGGCCGTCGCGCTGCGCGACGAAGCGCTGCACCAGCTGCGCCACGGTCCGGTCGGTGCAGCGCAGCGCGCCGCGCATGAGCTCGACGGGCACGTCGTCCTCGTCCTCATCGGTGGCACGCACGGCACCGGTCTCGCAGCCACGGTCGCGCGCGCCGGCGGGGCCGTGGGTGTCGACCGTCAGCACCATGCTCATGCGCGCCTCGTCGGCTCGGCGCGGGCGTTGCATGTCGGCCCAGGCCTGCCGGGCAAGGTCGCTGTCCAGCAGGCCCCAGCCGCGCGTGGGCACAGGCAGGCCCGCCTGCCGCCATTGCTCCAGGCCGAAGCGGCGTGCCACGCCATGCTCCTGCAGGAAGTGCCCCTTGCCGCTGAACTTCAGCGACGCACCGCCATAGAAGCTGAGCTGCCAGCCCTGCTCGGCAAGCACATCCGTCAGGCAATGCCCGCCAGCGTAGAACTGAGTGGCGTGATCGTAGGAATGGTGGCTCATGACGCCCACCGGCTGCAGAGGCACGCCGCACAGCGCGCTGAACAGCCCGCCCAGCGTCCAGCTCGCACCGCTGAGGTTGTGCAGCCGGCCCAGTGTCTGCGCGTCGTCCTGCAGCCGGGTCAGCTGTGGCAGCAGCGGCGCCTGCATGTCGCGCGGCTGGGTGTAGCCCTGGTCCAGCGATTCGACAAAGACGACCAGCACGTCCGGCTTGCTGGCCGGCGCCTGCCAGCTGACGCGGCCGGGGTCCACGAAGTGGCGGGCGAGGTAGTCACCGCCGTCGCTCTCGGGCTCGCAGGGGTCGGACACGGTCGCATGCACCGACAGCACGGCGCCCGCACCCAGCACCGCCAGCAGCGGCAGCCGGTGCGAGCGCCGCAGACGGCGCAGCACAAAGAGGCTGAGCAGCGTCAACCCGCCCACGCCAGCCAGACAGCGCAGCGCGCGCCAGTACATGTGCGAATCCGCCTCGACCAAGCCGTCGTGCTGCAGATGGAAGACGACCTGGTCGGGCGTCACCAGCCCGAAGTAGCTGCGCATGAACCAGCTCGTGCCGATGAGGGCCCAGAGCAGGAAGACCAGCGCCGCCAAGATGGCGGTGCGGGGCGGTGCGAGGCGGGGAGCGAGGCGGGGGAAGGGACGGGAGGCAGACATCGGCGGCGAGTCTGCCGACGCCGTCTTGCCGCACCATCGTCAATGTTTTGCTGAGTGTCAGCGGCTGCAAAGAACTGTGCGGATGAGCGCGGCGCGCTCAGCTGGCCTGGGTCGGCGTGGTCGCCACGCAGTTCTTGGCCACCGCCAGCCCGCGCAGAAAGCCGCGCCGCACACCGCCGGCCGTGATGGCCGCGTTGACCTGGCGGGCGTACCGCTCGGCGCCGCTGAGCTTGCGTATCCAGCCCCGGAAAGGGACGACGCCCTCCGCCGTGCGCTGCAGCGCGCCGGTGGCAGCATCCTCGCCGCGATCCAGCAGGCCGGTGCCGCTCTTGCCGGCGGGTGCGTCGAGGTCGGGGCCGAGCACTTCGTCCAGCGCGTGGATGCTGGCGGTCAGTGCCGGGCAGCTGACGTCGGCCGGCTGCGCATAGGGCGCGGCGGCGGCGGCTCTCAGCACTTCGGGGATGTCGGCGCGGACGACGTTGAGGTCGGACAGCGGTGTGGTGGCGGCGCCGGCGACCTTGTCCTGGCTGGAGCTGGCGCAGGCGGTCAGGGCAAGAACGGCGGCAAGAGTGAGGGTGAGGTGGTGTGGGCGCATTGGGCGCGGATCATCTCAGCTATCCATCGCGCTGAGCGCCATCCGCAGCCGATGAAACGACTTGGGGTTCGGGCCGAGCGCCGGGCCGCTCCCAAGCCGGCCCTGCTTGGCGATGTGCTTGCGGCTCAATGCCGCAAGCATCGCCGTCCCCTCGGGGGCTGAGGCCGGACACATCGCGCCCGGTGGGCGGGATGTGCCTGCCGAAGGGCTGCGGCGTTGCCGCAGCGCGGTCTGCAAGACCGACCAGGCGCGCCCGCGTCCAGCGGCGCGAGGCTGGGCGAGGGGCAGCGTCACCTCAGCCCGGCGTTGATTTTTTCGAGCACGGCGGCGCCAGGGCACAGGTCTTTTTCACCAAGCATGTTCAGCGCGCCCGCCGCCGTATGTTGCGCGGCATGCCAGTCCTTGGCGCTCGGGTCCACATAGAGCAGCCCGGTCGCGATCTCGCCGGCTGCGGCACGCAACTGCATGGCGTTCATCGCGGCGAGGCGATCCGTCGGGTCGTAGTCGGGTGCCATCTTCCTCAGCCGCAGCGTGCTGCCATCGGCCTGCGGCACGTCGACCACCTCGGGCGAATGCTCGACGACCTGCTCGGCCGCCAGGTCAATGAAGTCGATGCGGTTCAGCGCCTCGTTGTGGGCGCGCACATGGTCATAACTGCGTGTCGAGCCGGCATGGTTGTTGAAGGCCACGCAGGGGCTGATGACGTCGATGAAGGCGGCGCCGCCGTGGCGGATGGCGCCTTCGATCAGCGGCACAAGCTGGGCCTTGTCGCCCGAGAAACTGCGCGCCACGAAGGTAGCGCCGAGCTGCAGCGCCAGCGCGGCCAGGTCGATGGCGGCGTCGTTGTTGGTGGCGCCCTTCTTGGCCACCGAGCCCTTGTCGGCCGTGGCGCTGAACTGGCCCTTGGTCAGGCCGTAGACGCCGTTGTTCTCGACGATGTAGACCATGCGCACGCCGCGCCGCATCGCATGCGCAAACTGGCCCAGGCCGATGGAGGCGGAGTCGCCGTCGCCCGACACGCCCAGATAGAGCAGCTCGCGATTGGCGAGGTAGGCGCCGGTCAGCACGCTGGGCATGCGGCCGTGCACGGTGTTGAAGCCGTGGCTGGCGCCGAGGAAGTAGTCGGGCGTCTTGCTGGAGCAGCCGATGCCGCTCAGCTTGGCGACGCGGTGGGGCTCGATGTCCAGCTGCCAGCAGGCCTGCACGATGGCGCGGGAGATGGAATCGTGGCCGCAGCCGGCGCACAGCGTGGAGACCTTGCCTTCGTAGTCGCGCCGCGTGTAGCCCACGGCGTTGCGGGTCAGGCTGGGGTGGTGCAGCTTCGGTTTCGCGAGGTAGGTCATGTCGTGCTCCTCGGCGCCGTGGCCAGCGCATGGACATGGCGCGTGATCGCATCGGTGATGAAGCGCGCCGTGATGGGCGTGCCGTCGAAGTGCAGCACCGGCGTGAGGTGCTTGGGCGCCACCTCCAGCTCGTTGACGAGCATGCGACGCATCTGCGCGTCGCGGTTCTGCTCGACGACGAAGACGGCGGCGTGCGCTGCGATGAACTCCGCCACCGATGGCGGAAACGGGTAGGCGCGCAGCCGCATCGCGTCGATGTGGATGCCGGCCTCGGCGAGCGCGGCCAGCGCCTCGTCCATGGCCGGCGCGGTGGAGCCGAAGTAGAGGACGCCCACGCTGGTCTTCTTCGCCGCAGAGCGCACCAGCGGCTGCGGCGCCAGCAGCGCGGCGGTGGCGAACTTGCGGCGCAGGCGCTCCACGTTGCGCAGGTAGTCCTCGCCGCGCTCGGAGTAAATGGCAGCCTCGTTGCGCGTGGTGCCACGCGTGAAGTAGGCGCCCTTGCTCGCGTGCGTGCCGGGCAGCGTGCGCCAGGGGATGCCGTCGCCGTCGACGTCCTTGTAGCGGGCGAATGGATTTCCCGCCTCCAACTGCTCGGCCGTCATGACCTTGCCGCGGTCGTAGCGGCGCGTGTCGTCCCAGGCCAGCGGCGCGCACAGGCGCTGGTTCATGCCGATGTCGAGGTCGCTCATCAGGAAGACGGGCGTCTGCAGTCGCTCGGCGAGGTCCAGCGCATCGGCCGCGAACTCGAAGCACTCGCGCGGGTCCTCGGGCAGCAGCAACACATGCTGGGTGTCGCCGTGCGAGGCGTAGGCGCTGCTCAGCAGGTCGGCCTGCTGCGTGCGCGTGGGCATGCCGGTGCTGGGGCCGCCGCGCTGCACGTCGATGACGACGAAGGGAATCTCGGCGAAGTAGGCCAGGCCCAGGAACTCGGTCATCAGCGACACGCCGGGGCCTGACGTGGCCGTGAAGGCGCGCGCGCCATTCCAGCCCGCGCCGGTGATGATGCCGATGGACGCGATCTCGTCCTCGGCCTGCACGATGGCATAGCGCTTCTCCCCCGTCTCGGGGCCCGTGCGGAACTTCACCGCGTACTTCTCGAAGGCCTCGGCCACCGACGACGACGGCGTGATCGGGTACCAGGCGCAGACGGTCGCGCCGCCATAGACGCAGCCCAGCGCCGTGGCTGCATTGCCTTCCAAGAAGACCTTGTCGCCCACCTTGTCCGCAGGCTTCACCTTGAGGCCGAAGGGCTGCACCGACAGGTGGTCCCGCGCGAACTCCCGGCCTGCGTGCAGCGCTCGCACGTTGGAGTCCAGCAGCCTCTCCTTGCCCTTGTACTGCTCGGCGAACAGCTTTTCGATGACGGCTGCCGAGATGCCCATCAGCTCGCTCAGCGCCCCCAACACGAGGATGTTCTTGAACAGCGTGCGCTCACGCGGCACGTCGTAGGTCGCGTTGCAGATGGCCGTGGCGGGCATGCCGATGACGTGGATGTCGGGCCGGAAGGCGCTGGCCGGCATCGGCTTGGTCGAGTCGTAGAACAGGTAGCCGCCCGGCTGGATCTCGGCCAGGTCCTGGGCCCAGGTCTGCGGGTTCATCGCCACCATCAGGTCCACGCCGCCGCGCCGGCCCAGCCAGCCGGCCTCGCAGACGCGCACCTCGTACCAGGTCGGCAGTCCCTGGATGTTGCTCGGGAAGATGTTGCGCGGGCTGACCGGCACGCCCATGCGCAGGATGGCGCGGGCGAACAGCTCGTTGGCCGACGCCGAGCCAGAGCCGTTGACGTTGGCGAACTTGACGACGAAGTCGTTCACTGCCTCGATGCGGCTCATGCTGCAACCTCCTTGCGGCTGGTGTGGTCCCGGCACGAAGCCCCCGCCTTGGCCGTGACCAGCAGGAACTTCTGCATGTCCCAGGCCCCGGTCGGGCAGCGCTCGGCGCACAGGCCGCAGTGCAGGCAGACGTCCTCGTCCTTGGCCATGAGGCGCCCCGTCTTCAGCCCGCTTTCGACGTAGACGTCCTGCATCAGGTTCAGCGCCGGCGCGTTGAGCCGCTCGCGCAGATCGGGTCCGTCCGCAGTGAAGGTGATGCAGTCCATCGGGCAGATGTCCACGCAGGCATCGCACTCAATGCACAGCTTGGGCGCGAACACCGTCTGCACGTCGCAGTTCAGGCAGCGCTGCGCCTCCTTGAAGGCCGTGGCAGCGTCGAAGCCCAGCTCCACCTCGACCTTGATGCTGGCCAGCGCGATGTTGGCCGCCGTCCACGGCACCTTGCTGCGCAGGTCATTGGTGATGGCGTTGTCGTAGCTCCACTCGTGGATGCCCATCTTCTGGGACACGAGGTTGACGTGCGGCGGCGGGCGCTGCGTGACCGGCTCGCCGTGCAGCAGTCGGTCGATGCTGACAGCGGCCTCGTGGCCATGGGCCACCGCCGTGATGATGTTCTTCGGCCCGAAGGCCGCGTCGCCGCCGAAGAAGACGTGCGGCAGCGAGGACTGGAAGCTCTTGGCGTCCAGCACCGGCAGCCCGTCGTCGCCAAAGGCGATGCCTGCATCGCGCTCTATCCACGGGAAGCTGTTCTCCTGCCCGACGGCGATCAGCACCTCGTCGCAGGGGATGACGACTTCCTCGCCCGTGTGGGCCTTCCTGAAGCGCATGCCAGTGAGCTTGCCGCCCACATGCTCGAAGGCCAGCGGCACATGGAAGTCCAGGATGGGGATGCCCTCGTGCTCGGCATCCTCCTTCTCCCAGGGCGAGGCCTTCATCTGCGCGTAGCCGCTGCGCACGGCGACGGTGACTGAAGAAGCCCCCAACCGCCTAGCCGAGCGGCAGCAATCCATCGCCGTGTTGCCGCCGCCCAGCACGATGACGCGCGGTGCGACGCTGGTGACATGGCCAAAGGACACGCTGGCCAGCCAGTCAATGCCGATGTGAATCTGTTCGCCCGCTTCCTGCCGCCCCGGCAGCGCCAGGTCTCGCCCGCGCGGCGCACCGCAGCCGACGAAGACGGCATCCCAGCCCTCGGCCAGCAACGCCTTCATGGACGCAATGCGCTGGCCCGATCGCCACGCCACGCCCAGGCCGAGGATGTAGCCGCACTCCTCGTCGATGACTCTCTCCGGCAACCGGAAGCGCGGGATCTGCGTGCGGATGAAGCCGCCGGGCTTGGCCTCGCCGTCGAACACGGTGACAGCGTAGCCCTCCAGTGCCAGGTCTCGCGCCACCGCCAGCGACGCGGGACCGGCGCCCACGCAGGCCACGCGCTTGCCGTTGCGCGCCGCGGGCTTGGGCAGCATGGCACGGAATTCGCCCGTCTTGTTGTCCGCCGCGACGCGCTTCAAGCGACAGATGGCCACGGGCTCGGGCTTGGCGGCCTGCTTCTCTTCAACGCGACCGCGGCGGCATGCCGGCTCGCAGGGCCGATCACAGGTTCGCCCCAAGACGCCAGGGAAGACGTTGCTGACCCAGTTGACCCAGTAGGCCTCGTCATGCCGACCCTGGGCAATGAGGCGGATGTACTCCGGCACAGGGGTGTGCGCCGGGCAGGCCCACTGGCAATCGACGACCTTGTGGAAATAGGCCGGGTCCGAGATGTCGGTTCGCTGCACGGTGTCTCCTCCGTGATGCTTTTTGTAGCACCAGTCTAGGACGGCGCACCAGCATGGGTCAGTGTGGAAACCCTTTGCGGCCCGGGCTGCGCCGCGCCCCGGCTCAGAGCGTCAAGCGTCCAAGCACCCGCGCGCTGGCAGTGCCGCCAAAACGCATTGCGACGATCTCGCCAGACGCCGGGAAGACGCCCGACAGCGCCGTGATGTTCACCTGGTGCGTGACGACCAACAGCGCGCCCGGGCCGGCCCAGGCGGCCAGACGCTGGCGCGCCTCGCCAGCGAAGCCCTGCTCGCGCGCAGGCTCGTTGAAGAAGGAGTTGAACAGCGGCTCCGGCCGCAGCGGCGCCACGGCCAGCAGCTCGGCCGTCTCCCGGGTGCGACACCACTGCGAGTGCCAGACCATGGCGATGGGCACCCCCAGAGCACGCAGCCGCTCGCCGATGCGCCGTGCCTGCGCGCGGCCCTCGTCACTGAGGTTGCGCTGGGTGGCGCAGTCGTCCAGCCGGAAGCCGTCCGGGTCGCCGCCGCCGGGTGCGCTGGCATGGCGCATCAACAGAACCAGACCGTCAGGCCGGCCCAGCAGCGCTTCGTCGGCCAAGCCCAGCGGGTGAACTGCCACGCCAGCCAGGCCCAGCAGCACGCGGCGGCGGGTCGGGCCGAACACGCTCATCGCACCAGCGGCCGGATGGACGTGAAGCCGCCATCCACCGGCAAGACCTGGCCGGTGATGCGCGCTGCCTGCGCAGACAGCAGCCAGTCGATGACGGCCGCCACCTCGTCCGCCGTCTGCACCCCTTGCGCATGCGGCAGCGGGTACTGGCGGGCAGCAGCCGCCCGCATCTCGGGCTGCTGGGTCAGGCCGGCGCTGAGCGGGGTTTCGGTCAGGCCCGGCGCCACCACGTTGATGCGTAGGCCCAGCGACGCGTAAGTGGCCGCCGCGCCCCGGGCCAGGCCTTCGACACCCGCCTTGGCTGCCGAGATGACCTCATGGTTGCTCACGCCGATGCGCGCCACCACCGAGCTCATCAGCACGGCCGCGCCGCCGCTGGTGGCCTGGCGCAAGGCCTCCACCCAGGCCGCCAGGGCGAACACGGCGCTGTCCAGGTTCACACGCAGCAGCTCGCGCGCCTGCGCGGGCCGGGTGCGGTGCAGCGGGGCGATCAGCGTGCTGCCGATGCAGTGCGCCAGCAGCCGGGGCGGCGCGCCCCAGGTGGCTTGGCAGGCGGCAAGGGCCTGGGCGACGCCCTCGGGCGTTGTCGCGTCCAGCGCCAGCCGCAGGTCGCCCGCGGCGCCCTCCAGGCGCGCCGGGTCGCGGCTGGTCACGGCCACGCGCACGCCGCGCGCTTGCAGGCGCAGCGCCAGCGCCTGGCCGATGCCGCCGGCACCGCCGGTGATCAGCGCGGTCTCGAATTCATGGGGCATGTTGGCGTCTCTCGGTCGGTCAGGGATGTCGCGGCCAGGCCGGCGATGCGGGGTTTCAGCGGGCGCGGCAGCATGGGATTCAAATTCAGTTCAAGATCCAGGTTGTACGGCCACTCGGCGCCGAAAAGGAAGTCAACAATGGTTCAAAGCCTGTTCAAGACCGGTGTGGTGGCGCATATCGTGGGCATGCCCGCCAACACGCTGCGGGTCTGGGAGCGCCGCTACGGCCTCAAGTGCACCCAGATCGACGACCACGGCCACCGGCTGTATTCGGCCGACGACGTGCAGCGCATCGCCGCGCTGCGTCAGCTGACGCTGCAGGGCCATGCCATCGGCATCGTCGCGCGGCGCACGCCGGAGGAATTGCGCGACCTGCTGGCCACGCAGGACCAGGTGCGCGAGGTCGCCCAGGCCATGGCCGAACCGCCCCGGCCGGAGCGGCAGCTGCTGGTGGTGGGCGCGGCGCTGGCCACGCGCATCAACCGCGCGGCGCCGCGCCGCCAGTTGCGCATCGTCACCACGCTGAATGCGCTGTCCGACGCCCCCGCCCCGCCGCCCACCGCCACTGCCGACGCACCGGATGCGCTGCTGCTGCACCTGCCGTCGCTGCACACGCAACAGGTGGAGGACGTGGCCGCCGCCGCCACTGCACTGGCCTTGCCGCGTGTGCTGGTGGTCTACGGCTACAGCAACTCGCAGGCGCTGCGGCGCTGCGCCGAACTGGGTGTGCAGCCCTGGCGCGACACGCACAACGACCGTGGGCTGGTGGGCTGGATCCTGGGCTGCCTCGGCACTTCAGGCCCTGCGCCTGCGGCAATGCCGAAGGCGGCAGACATCGGCAGGGCGCCGCTGCAACCGCCGCAGTACGACGCCACCACGCTGGCCGACTGGTCCACACGCAAGACCGACATTGCCTGCGAGTGCCCGGCCCATGTCGCCGAGCTGCTGCTGCGGCTGCAGCAGTTCGAGGCCTACAGCGCCGACTGCGAACACCGCAACGACGCGGACCGGCAGTTGCACGAGCAGCTCCACCACCTGTCAGGCACGGCGCGCATGCTGCTCGAGCGGGCGATGCACCTGCTGGCCGAGCACGAACAGGCCGTGCCCGCGAACCTCAGCGACTGATGCGCGGCCGGCGCGGCACCAGGCGCATCGCGCCCACCGTCACCGCCCAGCAGATCCATGCCGTCCACATCGTGTGGCTGGGGTAGTGGGCGCCGCGCAGCATCTGGCCAACGCCGTATACAAAGCCCAGTGCAACGATGCAGGCCACCCAGGCCCGCGCCGCGCGCGGGTAGGCGCGCCCCAGCACCCAGCCGCCGCTCAGGAAGGCGAAGGCCGCGCTGGCGTGGCCGGACGGGAAGCAATGCCCGCCGCCGCCATCGTGCAGGCCGAACGCCCAGTGCGACACATAGTGCGCGGTGCCGCCAAACTCGCTCAAGTCCCAGGGGCAGCTCGTCAGGCTGGCGCGCTTGATGAGCGACACGACGGCCAGGCAGAGCAGTGTGACCAGCAGCCAGCCGAGGCGGTCGCGCCGGCTCAGCCTTGGCAGCAGCCGGGGCCACAGGTTGACGAGCACGATGAAGGCCATCACGCCCCAGGACAGCAAGCGGCCGCCCTGGTGAACCACCTGGGTCGTGAACCAGCTCTCACGCAGCGCAAAACCCGCGCCGCTGCCCACGTGGCGCATGGCCCACAGGTCCAGGCCGCTGGCATCCCAGGCCAGCAACGCCACCAGGCCCACGGCAAGAGCCCACACGCGGGCCGGAAAGTCGACGGGAGCGAGGCTGGGGGCAAGGCTGTTGTGCATGGCGCACCATTGTCGGGACGCACGGGACGGCAGGCTTGCATCTGGCTGGCCGATTGACCCGGGATAGACCCGAATGCGGCCGCATGTCACGCCAGCCCTGGCGCGCCGGGGCCTTGTCTACACTGCCCGGATGAGTTCTTCCGAGTTTGCCGCCGAGAGCGCCATCCGCATCGGCCGCCAGGCGCTTGAGGTCGAGGCACGCGCCCTGGCCGAGCTGGCGCCCCGCCTGGGCGAGCCCTTCGCCCGCGCCGTGCAGGCCATCCTCGCCTGCACGGGCCGTGTGGCCGTCATGGGCATGGGCAAGAGCGGCCACGTCGGCCGCAAGATCGCCGCCACGCTGGCCTCCACCGGCACGCCGGCCCTGTTCGTGCACCCCGCCGAGGCCGCGCATGGCGACCTGGGCATGGTGACGGCCGGCGACATCGTGCTGGCCCTGTCCAACTCCGGCGAGAGCGATGAGCTCAACGCCATCCTGCCGGTGCTCAAGCGCCTGGGCATCCCGGTCATCGGCATGACCGGCCGGCCTGAGTCCAGCCTGGCCGCTCACGCCGAGATCGTGCTCGACAGCGCCGTCGCCGAGGAGGCCTGCCCGCTGCAGCTCGCGCCCACCGCCAGCACCACGGCCCAGATGGCCCTGGGCGATGCGCTGGCCGTGGCGCTGCTGGACGCGCGCGGCTTCAAGGCCGAGGACTTCGCCCGCTCGCACCCCGGCGGCGCGCTGGGCCGCAAGCTGCTCACGCATGTGCGCGACCTGATGCGCAGCGGCGAGGCCCTGCCCCGCGTGGCGGCCGGCACGCCCTTCACCGAGCTGATGCGCGAGATGTCGGCCAAGGCGCTGGGCATGGCCGTGGTCGTCGATGCCGACGACCGCGTGCAAGGCATCTTCACCGACGGCGACCTGCGCCGGCTCGTCGAGCAGGGCCGCGACCTGCGCGCGCTGACCGCCGCCGAAGTCGCCCACCCCAGGCCACGCACCGTCGGCGCCGACGCGCTGGCCGTGGACGCCGCCGACCTGATGGAAGCCGCGCGCATCACCGTCGTGCTTGTCACCGACGCCGACCGCCGCCTGCTCGGCGCCGTCAGCATCAACGACCTGATGCGCGCAAAGGTAATTTGATGGCCGCGCTGACCTTCCCCCCCGAACTGCTCGTCAAGGCGCAAGGCACGGGCCTGTCCGTCAAGCTGGCCCTGTTCGACGTCGACGGCGTGCTGACCGATGGCCGCATCTACATCGGCGACAGCGGCGAGGCCTTCAAGGCCTTCTCGACGCTGGACGGCCATGGCCTGAAATCGCTGCAGCAAGTGGGCATCACGCCGGTCGTCATCACCGGCCGCGACAGCCCCGCCGTGCGCCGCCGCGTGGCCGACCTGGGCCTGACCCATGCGCTCTACGGCATCAGCGACAAGCTCGCCGCCGCCGAGCCGTTGCTCAAGCAACTGGGCGTCGATTGGGGCGAGGTGGCGGCCATCGGCGACGACTGGCCCGACCTGCCGCTGCTGGCCCGCGCCGGCTTTGCCTGCGCCCCGCCCGGCGCCCACGCCGAGGTGCTGGCCATCGCCCACCACGTCACCCGCGCCCCGGCCGGCTACGGTGCGGCCCGCGAGTTCTGCGATCTGCTGCTGATGGCCGCCGGCCACTACGAGCGCCTGTTGAACGCACATCACCAGACCTTGGACGGGGGGAAGGCGTCGGGGGCCGAGCGCTGGGCCGCTCCCGAGCCGGCCCCCATCCCCGCGGGGGATCGCCCGACGTACCCGTCGGGCGAGGGGCTGACATGACACCGGCCGCGTTGCCGGTACCCGCACCGCGCACCCGGCCCGCCCAGCCCTGGATCTGGCGGGTGCAGAGCCTGCTGTCCACCTACCTGCCGCTGCTGATGATGGCCTTCCTGGCCAGCGGCACGTGGTGGCTGGTGAAGAACACGCCGCTGCTGGACGCCCCCAGCGCGCCCGCCGCGCCGCGCCACGTGCCCGACTACCGGATGGCGAACTTCGAGATCCAGCGCATAGCCGCCGACGGCCGGCTCAGCGTGCAGATCGCCGGCGCCGAGCTGCGCCACTACCCTGACACCGACACCGTCGAGATCGACCAGGCCCGCGTGCGCGCCATGGCCCCGGACGGCACGCTGGCCATCGCCGAAGCCAAGCGCGCCATCAGCAACGGCGACGGCAGCGACATGCAGCTGCTGGGCGACGTGCGCATGCGCCGCCTGGCCCCCGGGGCCGGCGAGAACGGCCCGGCGCTGATGGAAGTGCGCGGCGAGTTCCTGCAGGCGCTGTCCAACAGCGAGATCCTGCGCTCCCACCTGCCCGTCACCATCCGCCAGGGCGGCACGACGATGAGCACGCAGAACTTCGAGTACCGGCACCTGACAGGCCAGGTCAGCTTCACCGGCAAGGCGCAGGGGCAGATTGTGCCGAGGCCTGTGCGATGAACGGGCCGAGCGCCGGGCCGCTCCCAAGCCGGCCCGCGATGGCGATGTGCACGCGGCTCGATGCCGCATGCATCGCCGTCCCCTCGGGGGACCGGCTCGCGTACCCGCGAGACGAGGGGCATGCATGACAGAACTGGTCTTCATCACCGGCGCGTCCAGCGGCATCGGCCAGGCGCTGGCGCTGCGCTACTACCAGGATGGCGCCCGCCTCGCGCTGGTGGCCCGCCGCACTGCCGAGGTCGAGCGCTGGGCCGCCGAGCAAAAGCTCGACGCCGCGCGCTTCAAGGTCTACGGCGCCGACGTGGCCGACGAGGCCACCATGGCACGCATCGGCCGCGACTGCATCGCCGCGCAAGGCCTGCCCGATGTCGTCATCGCCAACGCCGGCATCAGCATCGGCATGGACACCACCCAGTTCAACGATATCGACGTGATGCGTCGCGTCTTCGCGACCAACAACGTGGGCCTGGCCGCCACCTTCCACCCCTTCGTCGCGGCGATGCGCGAGCGCGGCTCCGGCACCCTGGTGGGCGTGGCCAGCGTCGCAGCCATCCGCGGCCTGCCGGGGCACGGCGCGTACTCGGCCAGCAAGGCCGCCGTCGTCGCCTACTGCGAGAGCCTCAGAGGCGAATGCCGGCCCTCCGGCGTCAAGGTCGTCACGCTGCTGCCCGGCTACATCGACACGCCACTGACGCGCGGCAACCGCTACTCCATGCCCTTCCTG
>Ga0187843_10001647_pt1 | contig 13926 bp, 13 predicted proteins | sample SpaLakP09_SKY_43_FD_134516 | JGI IMG/M metagenome (GOLD analysis project Ga0187843, IMG submission 134516) | Oligotrophic lake water microbial communities from Sparkling Lake, Wisconsin, USA - SP09_SKY_43 | ecosystem: Environmental > Aquatic > Freshwater > Lake | place: USA: Sparkling Lake... | reverse complement strand
GCTTCAAGCCGGCCGCCGTGGTCGACATCGCCACCCTGACCGGTGCCTGCGTGGTGGCCCTGGGCCATCACAACACGGGCCTGTTCACCCGCGAGGATGACACCCACGACCAGTTGGCCAACGCCCTGCTGGCGGCTGGCCGCGAAAGCGGCGACACCGCCTGGCGCATGCCCATCCAGGACGCCTACCAGGAGCAGTTGAAGTCCAACTTCGCCGACATCGCCAACATCGGCGGCCAGCCCGGCGGCAGCGTGACGGCGGCGTGCTTCCTGGAACGCTTCACCCGCAAGTACACCTGGGCCCACCTGGACATCGCCGGCACCGCGTGGAAGAGCGGCGCGGCCAAGGGCGCCACCGGCCGCCCGGTGCCGCTGCTGACCACCTGGCTGCTCAACCAGGCGCGCGCCAAGCCGGCACGCGGCTGATGGAGCCGCGGCACGAGGACGCAACCGGCCAGGCCATGACCGCCCTCCTGCCGCAGCCCTTGCCGGACGCAGGAAGACCACCGCAGCACCTCGTGCTGCGGTGGTTTTTTTTCATCTTTTTACTGGTCTTGGGCGGGACCATGCTGATCCTGCCGGAACAGGCCATGGCACAAGACGCGCCGATGCCGCCCGCACAGACCGTGCGTTTTCCTTCATCTGACGGTAAAACCACCCTTACCGGCTATCTCTACGATCCCTTTGGAGCCGGCCCCCATCCGGCCATCGTGCTGCTGCATGGGCGCGCCGGGCTTTACTCCTCGCGGGTGAACGCCGCCTGCACACAGATCGGCCCGGCCATCCCGTCCCCCTGTGATGCCGGTACGCTCTCGGCCCGCCATCTGGACTGGACGCGCTATTGGCTGGCCCGTGGCTACGTGGTCCTGCTGGTAGACAGCTTCGGTCCGCGCGGCGTGGCCCACGGTTTTGGCCGCCACACGCACGGCGCGCCCGAGCGCGCGGCCACCAATGAACTGACCGTGCGTCCGCTCGATGCTGAGGGGGCGCTGCAATGGCTGGCCACGCGCAGCGAGGTCGATGTCCGCCGCATCATGCTGCAGGGCTGGTCCAACGGCGCCAGCACGGCCTTGAACGTGATGCAGCGCCAGGCTGCGCGGCCGGCGGGCGATGCGCCGTCCTTCGCCGCCGCGCTGGTGTTCTATCCGGGCTGCGGCAAGCAGGCGCTGCTGTCTTCCCACCCTGAACTGGACAAACCCGTACAGGTCCTGCTGGGCAGTGCCGACGAGGAAGTCTCGCCAGTGACCTGCCAGCGCGTGCTGCGCCAGGCCATTGCCGTGCGCCAGGCACCGCCGCCGGTGGTCACGCTCTATCCGGGCGCCACGCATGACTTCGACGACCCGGGCCGCCCGCGCCAGTCGGTCGAGGCCAACCGCGCCGCGCGCGAAGATGCCCGGACGCACCTGGGCCCCTGGCTGGACCAGATCCCGCACTGAACATTACCGTTCAGAAAAAACGCGCCGACCGCCTGCAGCGTCGTACGTTCCCGACTAGACTAGGCATCTTTTTCCGGAACACGGCTGGCCCCGCCGTGGTCGGTAGCAAGGTCGACGCAGTTCATCCCATCGAATGCCAACAAGAAAGGATCAGCATGACCAACGCCAATACCAATGCCCCTCTTCACAGTGACCTCTTCAAGCCGGTACAACTGGGCGCCGTGCAATTGCAGAACCGCATCGTCATGGCTCCGCTCACCCGCAGCCGTGCCAAGGCCGGCGACGTGCCCACCGAACTGGCCGCCGACTACTATGCCCAGCGCGCCGGTGCCAGCCTGATCATCGCCGAAGCCACGCAGATCTCGCCGCAGGGCAAGGGCTATGCCTGGACCCCGGGCATCTACAACGAATCGCACGTGGCCGGCTGGAAGAAGATCACCGACGCAGTCCACGCCAAGGGCGGCCGCATCTTCCTGCAGCTGTGGCATGTGGGCCGCATCTCGCACCCTGACCTGCAGCCGGGCAACGCGCTGCCGGTGGCGCCCTCGGCCGTCAAGCCGGAGGGCAATGCCTTCACCGAGAGCGGCTTCAAGCCCTTCGTCGAACCGCGCGCGCTGGACGCCTCCGAACTGCCCGCCATCGTCGAGCAATACAAGATCGCCGCGCAGCTCTCCCTGCAGGCCGGATTCGATGGCGTGGAAATCCACGCCGCCAACGGCTATCTGCTGGACCAGTTCCTGCGCGACAAGACCAACCAGCGTACCGACAACTACGGCGGCAGCATCGAGAACCGTGCCCGCCTGCTGCTGCAAGTGGTCGAAGCGGTGACCTCGGTGATCCCCAGCGAACGCGTGGGCATCCGTCTGTCGCCCATCAGCCCGGCCAATGACATCGCCGACAGCAATCCCAAGGCCCTCTTCAGCTACGTGGTGGAACAGCTCAACCGCTACAAGCTGGTCTACCTGCACGTGGTGGAAGGGGCTACCGGCGGCCCGCGCGAAGTCGCGGATGGCTTCGACCTGCAGGTGCTGCGCGACCTCTTCAAGGGCATCTACATCGCCAACAATGGCTACGACCTGGAGATGGCCATCAAGGCGCGCGATCGCAACCTGGCCGACCTGGTGGCCTTCGGCCGCCCGTGGATCGCCAACCCTGACCTGGTCGAACGCTTCAAGGCAGGCGCACCGCTGGCCGAGTTCAACCAGGCTACGCTCTATGGCGGTGGCGCCGAAGGCTACACCGACTATCCGCCCATGCAGCAATCCTGATGCACCGAGCCGTGCCGGCCGCATGACGCCCGGCACGAACAGCCATTGACCGCCATGGCCTGCCTTCACGGCAGGCCATTTTCGTGCGCGGACCTTGCAGCGGCCCGGCGGCCCGCTACAATGCCGCTTGCCTTTCCATTCCACTGCCCATCATGAAAACAATTTTCGCCACGCTCACGCTGGCCTGCTGCGCCCTTCCGGCCCTGGCCCAGGAAACCGCGCCCACCACCGGCACGACCGATCCCCTGCAACTGCAGGACCGCCTCACCGGCGACCTCGGTGCGGGCGTCTACCGCGTCGACAGCAACGGTCCCGATGCACATCGCCACAACCAGGTGCTGCCCTATGCTTACGCCGACTACGGCCGCTTCTTTGCGCGCCTGGACACCTTCGGCGTCAAGACCGCGCGCATCGGCTACGGCTACCTGGAACTGGCCGGGCGTGTGAGCCTGGACGGCTTCGATGCCAAGCGCGGCGTGCAACGCCGTTCGGATCCGATTCCGCTGGGCATCGGCACCTATCAGGAAACGCCCATTGGCGGCTTCTTCCTCAACGTCTTCCGTGACTTCAACAAATCGCACGGCACCCTGGCCGAAGCCATCTATGCGGCCCAGATCGATGTGGGCCCGGTGAGCTTCTACCCGCAGGTCGGCGTGGAATATCGCAGCGGCAGCTACAACGATTACTTCGTCGGCGTCTCCGCCAGCGAAGCGGCTGCCAGCGGCCTGCGCCAGTACAGCGCGGGTGCGTCCACCAGCCCCACCCTGGGCCTGGCGGCCGATGTCCCCTTGAGCGGTGACTGGCACCTCAACCTGCACTGGCGCCGCAAGTGGCTGGACAACTCGGTGGCCGACAGCCCGCTGGTGCGCCGGCACACCGATGACACCGCCATCGTCGCAGTGAGCTATCGCTTCAAGTAACTCCGTTTTCCTGCCCGCCTGGGGCTGGCCGCCTGGCCTGCTGCAGGCGGCAGCGCCCGCACTTCCCTCCTTCGCTTGCTTCCCGTCTTTGATCCTGTGCTGGCTCCTGCTGCGAGCCACGCCTGGCGCAAGAGAAAATCTTTGCGTTCAAGCTGATGCGCGGACCTCATCCATATCCTCTGCACCTATTGATGAGCTTGGTTTCTTTGCTAATTTTTTTCCTGTAGAGCTGAGTGCTACTGCTGAGCTTTCAATGCGTAAATAATTCCCGAATATTTACATGCGTCACTTTTTCTGACGCAAATTTTGTCCTGTTTTTCGGCACACGAGAGGCAATTCGTGTTGCCGCAAAAACTTAGTTTCCGCATCAACATAAATTGCCCCAAGAAAACCCTTATGTCATCGGAAACCCTTTACCAGAGCGACTTCCTGAATTCCTACATCACAACAGGAGTTACAGGAAAAACGTAATAATCTGTTGCAACCGTTAGTATTTTTCCATTATTCTCACTCCGTCTCCTTGAACAAAAATCACAAAGCGAGACGCGATTCCGGCCTTGCCAACATCAACAATAAAACCTGCCGGAATGCATTTCCCCCTTGCAGTGCTTTCGCAATCAGATACCAATCGAAGTACCCATCGAATACCAACCAATCAATCGAACTGGAAAGAGGTGTGTTATGAAAAAACTGTTGAGCAGTTTCCTTGTCGCGTCCGCATTTGTCGCCATGGCGTCCTCGGCTAGTGCAGCCGATCTCGAACGCACGCGCACCCTGGTCTGGACCGACGCCACGTCGACCTTCAACGCCCGCTTCGGCGATGGCACCACCGGCCAGACCTTCCTGGAGAACTTCACCTTCAACATCGGCGGCGCCGGTGGCTCGGTGTCCTCGGCACTGGTGTCGATCGCCCTGGACGGCCTCTCGCGCGTGGGCATCAACAGCTTCACCCTGAGCGGCAATGGCCAGACCTACACCGGCACGCAAATGAGCAGCGGTGACCTGCAGACCTTCGCATTGCGCACCAACGGCCTGAGCTCGGGTGCCTACACCCTGTCGGTGGCCGGTACCGTGCTGGGTTCGGCTGGCGGCAGCTTCGCCGGCAACATCAGCATCGCACCGGTACCGGAAGCTTCGACCACCGCCATGATGATCGGCGGCCTGGGCCTGATCGGCTTTGCGGCCTATCGTCGTCGCAAGGCGGGTGACAAGTGTGACAAGGCGCAGATGAATGCGCAGATGATGCCGGCGTAAGTGATTTGAACTGAAACGGAACCCGGCTTACGGGTCGTTGAGGTTGCGGCAAGGGGAACCCCTGAAAAGAGGTTCCCCTTGCCGCTTCTGCATGCGCACAGCGCTCATGCGACAGTCGGGCCTTGTTCTGACTTGGCCTCGGGCGCGCTTTGGATGGATCACTGCCAGGGAGCCGGGGCCACGTTGACCGAATCGCAGAAGATCCACCAGATCATGTTATTGGCTGCGTTGTTTCCCATCAGGGAGGCGGCGATACAAAGATAGGATCGATCAGACGCGCTCAAGGCACAGATCGAACCATTGCCATTGGAAATGGCCAGATCGCTGAGCCTGGCGGGAGCGCGCAGACTGTTGGCAGCCAGACCGGCGTCGGCATTGAGGGAACTGATGTAGTCGAAGTTTCCGCTACCACGGTCATTGAAGCTCACGATGACTCTGGATGCATCGCCGGCGCAGCGGATCAGCTTCGGCGTGACTTTCGCGCCAGCGGAGGCGCCGATGGTATTGGCATAGCCGCTCCAGGACGCCCCCCAGTTGGTTGACCTGGTCATTCGCAAAGGCGCGCCCGTGTCCGTACGGTAAACGCCAATGACTGTGCCTGCGGTGTCCATGTTCAAATAGGATCCTTCGGAGGCGATATTGGTGCTGACCTGGGAAAAGCTGCTCAGCGTGCCGTCATACGTGGTGTTGACCAAGGCCTTGTAGATGCCCGGAGACGTCCCCGCTCCCCCGTAGACCACGCTGGAGGCCCCATCGTTATTGGTCAGCACCGAGGATGGAATGACGTAGTTGCTGAAACTGCAGACCACGGCCGGGGCAAACGCCTTGCCCTGCAAGCCGTCGGTGGACACCATGACGCAATTGCGGGCGCTGGCCGTACTGGTCGGATTGCTGCGCAGGCGCTCGTGCGTGAACAGCCAGATACTGCCGTTGATGGACCAGGCGAGCAACTCATAGACGCAGTAGTTCGCATCCGTGTAGACAACCGTCCGGTCCGCATTGAAATCGCGTTTGCCGGTATCGAAGGTACGAACCACCACTTCCCCGAACCCGGCCAGATGTTGGTAACCATCCGAACCGGTGCGGCAATAGACATTGATCGTTGCAGAGGAAACCGGAACAGGCTTGTACGAAAGCTCGTAGACCGGATTCAACGGGCGCACGCCTGTCGGCCCTCCCTTGATCACGGAGATGGACGTACCGGTGGGATAGGTACGGGCGACATAGCTTTTCGCATCGAGCCCTGCCTTCACTGCGGCATGAATTGGACCGATCATGATCACGCCCCGTATTCAGCGGTAAATTCGGCGGTATGGCAGATCAGATAGTCCCCGGTCGCCGCTGTCGCCAGCGTGAGGTTGATGGCCAGGACCTGGTCGGCGGCAGTATCGATGGTGCTCCAGTTGGGAGGGCTGCTCAGAGAGTTGTAAGTGGCCGCACGGGAAATCTGCGCATTCTGCACACCGGTGTTCTGGGTGGTGTGGGCAGCCTCGGACATGACGTTCGACGATGACAGCGTAAAGGTCGTGATCTGCCCGCCTCCCATCGATAAGGTGGCCACTTTTGAGGCAGCCGAATTGTTCGACTGAAACAGCGCATAGGCGCGCAGACGGCCGTTCCTGCCCAGCGATCCGCCTGGCAAGACAGCGTTCTGCGCCTGGATGACGGTGTTCGTCTGCACATTGACCGTACCGGCTGTGGTGGTGAACGCGATGGGCGTAGCGGGAATGGACGGGATGCCTGAGCTATAGGTGTTGTTGTAGACCGTACCGGCGCTGACACCTGAAAAGGTCGTGTAATACCAGCCTGCAGGCACGTTGGCCCCGATCGCGTTGGCGGGGAAGTAGCAATAGGCGGCCGGAAAAGCGTAAGGCAATGCCAGCGCCGTGCTCAATGCGCCATTGGCCGAAAAAGTCCAGGACGAGAAGACAATGAAGGCAATCCCCGAGAGCAATACGGTCACGGGACCTGCCGGCGTGGGGTTCTGGAATGCAAACACCCCCGGTGCCGTCGACACGACGGTGACAAACGTGTTCCCTCCAGAGGTCGCGCCGAGGTTGGCGAAACTCACGCCTCCTGTCCCGGCAACGAACGAAATCTTGCCGCTGCCGGCCTGAACCACGGTACAAGAAAATCCCGCAGAAAGACCACCAGGCAGGGTCAGCGAAATATTGGCATTGCCTGCATAAACCAGTGTGGCGCCATGGTCAGACCCCGTGAGCATGCGCGATCCGGTCAACGTGCCACTGCGCGCCAGCAGTTGGGTCAGCGCCTCCAGGGCAGCAGCGGTAATGCGAATGTCACACTTGCTACCCGTCGGCCAGGCATTCTGGATGGGCGAGCAAGTCATGACACCCGTGGCGGTGTTGACTGCCGTCACCGTCACCAGCTCCCATGAGCTCTCGGCGGCTGATGCCCCTGGCTGGGTCAATGTGAAGACCAGATAGTCTCCGTTGGAGAGTACCGGGAGCAAGGCGGATTGGGCGGCCGAAATGGTGATGGTGCTTGCTCCTGCGGCGGCAGGAGCGGTAAGCAAGCCGCAAAAATTGTTGGCGAAGCGTTGCTGGTTCACGATTTTTCCTTAGATCGAAGAGTTCACTGCGAAACCATTCACGACCCTGCTGAACATGTCAGCAGCCAAAGGGATCACGACCTGGGACGAGAGCGACTGCCCTCCGAGCCCCGCTGAATTGAAGGCGGCGACCTTTACAAAGATGGGAATCCCGTTCACGAGGGAGGAACAGGAAATCGGACTGCTGGCGCCGTCTTGCGTGGCCAGCAGGCTGTTGTCGGCGGCCGCATAGACAAAGAGCCGGTAGCCGGTAATGGCCGTACCACCGTTATCGCCGGGCGCGGCAAATACGCATGAGATCGAACCATCGCCCGCAGACACCGAAACAATGGCTGGCTCTGCGGGTACCGACGCAGGGACCGAGCCAGCCTTGGCAGCAAAGGCCAGGCCGATGGCGCGGCAACCAATGATGGCGCCCCTGTCAGAGCTCAGTTGCGTGTAAGTGGAGGCGGTCTGCCCCGCTATATCGGAGGTGATGCCATCAATGGTGGAGGTCCATTGCAAGCCTGCTGAAGAGTAGCCAGGGAGAAATGATGCAGTCAATACATTACCGGCACCCAGCACACCCGTGATCGAAAGCGGGGCAGTGGCCAACCTGAGCGCAGCTGCCAATTCACGAAATTGTCTTTCATCAATCATTGCTGCACCCATACAAAGTATTGGTAACGTGAATATTTTTACATGCTTATTTATCATCGTCCATTACTGATGAGCTTGATGTTTGCCTGCAACGGGATACACGAGCGAAGTTCTTTGCGCGCCAGAAACAACTGGCACCGGTAGTGCTATAGTGCGGGCCATCCGACTTTTCCAGGCTCGCTGGAATGGCCCGTGCAGATGTGCTGTCAAGCGTGACGGCCGGGCTAAGAGCAAGGCTGGAATTGAATGCAACAGACCGTACAAAGATTGAATACATCCCCATGAAAATCGCCACCTGCGATTTAAATTAGCGTCTCACTACGTTGCGGCACATATCAGCAACCACCCGGAACCCCGCTACTGGCTTGAGTTTACGTCTCACTGCATGTCACCATGCTGACCTACATCGCAATGAAAGTGGGTAGCTAGGTGGGTAGCTAGAATTGCTGCTCGCGGCTAGCTACCCAAGGGACAGCTAATGCCGAAAATCTCGCACCTACTCAACGATATAAAGCTACGCAACTGGATCAATAAAGGCGAGGCAATCGCTAAATCAGATGGCGATGGTTTGACCTTTACCCTATCCGCCGCCGGCACAGCGACATGGGTCTTGAGATATCGGATAGGACAAGGAAAGCGGCGCGAGATCACCTTAGGAAATTATCCCGACCTATCCTTATCCGCTGCTCGGGAAAAGGCGAGATCAATTCGGGTAGCAGTGGATGAAGGCCGAGATCCAGCCATAGAGAAGCAGGAAGAAAAAGCCCGCACCCAGGCTGCCTGGAACGTGAAAGAGCTTCTGACAGACTTTCGCGAGAAGTGCCTGCTGCCATCCTCCTATGCGGCCAACACAATCAAGTATCGCAACTACGATTACGACCAGGTCGTGCTTCCACACCTGGGAAATCGGCAAGTTGATCGCGTAGCGCCACAAGACGTCGTCGGAATGCTCACCGAGTGCAATCGCACATGGACCATTACCAAGCGCATCCTCACTTCGACCTCCAAGTTATTCGACCATGCTTGCGGCCTGCGGATCATTGCAGCAAACCCCTGCACAGGAATTCGGCTATCAGCTCTCAAGGGGAAACGGCCACCTGTGCGCAAGCGGGTAATGCTCACTGAAGAAGAGCTGCGTATCCTGCTGCCAGGTGTCGAATTCATCGGCGAGGAAAATGCTATGGCATTCAGGATCCTACTGGCCACCTGTGTGCGCGGTGTTGAGCTGGCGAAGGCGCGCAAGGAACACATCTTCCTTGATCGAGGACTTTGGTGGGTGCCAGATGAAAACGTCAAGACGCGGTCCGGTTTCATGGTGCCACTCGTCCCGGTCGTGGCGGAGTGGTTCCGTGCGCTAATCGAGTGGTCTGGAGAATCAGAGTATCTGCTTCCTGCTCGCCAAGAAAGGCGTCGTCGGAATCTCGGTGGAGACATTCACGTCGGCCCTACCACGCTATGGGCAGCCATCACCAGGGCCTTTGAGCGCGGCGATATCTCGGTTACTCGATTCACACCCCATGACACGCGCAGCACAGCTAAGGGTCACATGCGAAATATGGGAATATCAAATGCAATTTCTGAATTGGCGCTAAATCACAAAGTGCGTGGCATGGAAGGCATATATGATGTCCGTGAGGAAGTTCCTGAGCGAAGAGACGCTTTAAGAAGATGGGCTGAATTCCTCGTTGCTTGCGAGATCGGAATGCCAATTCCCAACCGGCCTTCCTCCGAGATCTTTTCGCTCCGCCCTGCCGCGTAGAGAAAAAAGAGTTCATCCCAGAGAGACTTCTATCTCAGATGAACTTCACCACGCAGAGACAGCCCATTTTATCGATATACTCTAACGATCTTATTATGTTTGCAACACCGGCCTAATCAGCCGAGTTAAAGCATATATTTGACGAGGTGCGCGATGTCTTTGCCTGATTACCCGTGTTTGAATCTCAACCTGCCATTGTCTCGTAGGTATTTCCCGGGGATCAATAGGATCTTGTCCCAACTCGGCTTGTCCAGCCAGTTGTTGGGCTACCGGAAGTCCGAATGAGCCTTTCATAACTTCGGCACCACCTTCTTGTGGTAAAAATTCAAACTTTCTAGATTCTGGCAACAAAAACAAGGTTCCGATAAGTTCTTCACCGCGCTCCTCAATTTGTATCGCCTGAGTTCGATCACGGGCTCGTGCTACTGCGCCACGATCCAGCAAAAAGTCACGATTGCCTTCCACTAGGCGGAGCGTGGCCTCGCTCTCATCCAATCGCAGAAAGAACTGCTTAAGTGTTGAAAGTGTTCTTTCATCCAAACCGGCAACTGCTTCGTCGAATACGGCGTCGTCCGCGCCACCGACCCTAGCCAAAATGTCAGTAATCTCTGCTACGGTTTCCTTTAGAGGAGTGTTTACGATCTGGCCATTCGTCCCAGCCTCCTCCAACAAAAATCCAAAAGAGCCACGCATAACGTCGGTTACAAGAAGCTGAGAAATGTCAGCACGGGGTACGCGCCCTCGCGTTGCAAGCGGACCGATCTCCCGAGTTGAGTGCTTCTTGGAGATCAACGTCTGCAAATCATCAAGAGCCTTTCCTGCAAAATCTGCATTAATCCCACGAGAACCCTGCACCGGTCCTCCGCCGAAAAACACACCGAGCTCTGCCGACGTCTCTGGCCTTTCCCCGAGTGCAGCCAACTCTTCTTCAATTTCCTCTTTACGACTCAAGTATTGAAAATAACCGGATGGATCCAGCTCTTCGCTACGCGTACCCAGAATTGCTTCCACTGAAGCAAGATCTGCGGTCAACGCATCAATTTCTAATTTTTTCAACATGGCGGACCTCAAGGCTGAGCAAGTACATCAACAACTATCTGCCGCGCATCGTCGTCATCAGAATCAAGCGGCACCTCGATCATTCCTTTCCATAACGCAGAATCTCGTTGATGGGAAAAAAGTCCAAACCAATAGCGTGTGTCAGACACCAAAGCAGCAGCATTTTTGTTCAAGTCGACATAAAACGCATCGCAAGAATACTGAGCCTTAGATAACTTAGAGGAGAATAAATTCGGGTAGGCACGCATCCACGCAGCTATTTGCACAGAGCTCAAACCTGCTGGCGAACGTCCAAATGTAACTATATCTACGTCGGCGGGAGCACGTTTTCGAATCTCTTCTACGTTCTCAACAAAGCTCCCATCAATCCATTGAAAGCCATCGGTCACCCCCGCTACGCGAATATCTTGGCGGTATCGCAATAAACCATCCAGGATCGAAGCACGCTCCTTAGACGTGGCAAAGTGAGAGGCCAAGTTACTCATAGTGGTTTGATAAGGCGCCATTGCCGCTCGCTGCGTCGGTGATGGACCTACAAACGGCGGCAAAACATTCGATGCGTTGAATGCAGGTATCACTAAATCCCCCCTGTTTTTCAATTTTAGTCATTATTCCATGACTATCAAAAGTTAGCTGGGGTGAATTATTTCCATTATGAAACTTCAAACTCAGAGGGGTTTTCAAGCTGCTTCGCCTGCTTGCGCGGGCGCGGGCGCGGCCAGGCCTCCCGCATCTCAGCCATCGCAGACGCCTCCAGCATCACCGGCCACTCTCCTGCACCACGCGGTAAATGGCCATGACCTTCAGGTCGTCGTCGGTGAACTGCTCCAGCCTGAATTTCAGGCGCGCGATATCCCACAGTGTGCGAGCTCGGACGTCGGGTTGGGTCGGAAGAGCTGGCGCAGTTCCTGGCTGGACAACGGCAGCTTGAGTGATTTGCGAGATGGCATGCCAATACTGTATAAATATACAGCATCGCGATCATTGGCCGCGTGCCATTCTGAGGTCGCCAAGGCGTTGCTCCGGCTCACACCAGACCTGCGGGGCGTGATTTTCTGATATACACTTGTATTTCAATACCTTAGATGCGGAGCGCATCATCATGGCTGAAAAGACACCCACCAAAACTTTCCTTGACTCGCTTGTGGTTGGACCGAAAGTGACCTATCAAAACTTGGACAATGGTCATATCTCGTCGATGGGCCTCATTGTTCGCGGCGAGGACGGGCATTTGCCGCGAACTTGGCGGCGCGCCAAGACGACTATTACCAGCGATCAGATTAATCACGAGCGTGAAGGGTACAGCACCGATCTGCCAGGAGGTGGGACGTTCACTGTTTACAGCATGACAAACTCGGAAAAGGAAATCCTTTATGAGGTCGGCGAACGGCTGAGTGCGTATTTGCCCCAACAGAAAGAGGCGCTGTTCAAGGGAACAAGCGAGGCGATCAAAGAGCAGGAAAAGGCAGCGCGCAAAGAACGCATGCACAGCTTCATCGGGATGTTCTCGGATATCGAGCAGGACAGCGTTGAGCTGCAGAAAGAGCTGCGAGAGGACTGGTCCTGATGCAACTTCTCGATACCAACATCCTCATCGACTACCTGAAACCCGTTCCTGACGCGGTTACCCTGGTCGACAGTCTGGAAAATCCGGCGGTCAGCATCATTACGCAGATGGAACTGCTGGTGGCCGCTACAACGACAGCTAAGGAACAGGGCATCCTGGAGTTCTTGAAGGACTTCAAGGTGCTGCCGATGAACGATGCTGTTGTTCTGGAAGCTGCGCGGCTGAAGCGGCACCTGAAGCAGACTGGCGCCAAGAAGATGCAGATGCCGGACCTCATCATCCGCGCGACAGCAAGCGTTCACGGTGCCATCATCTACACGCTCAACAAGGACGACTTCCCAGCCGGCACGGGCGTCATTCACCCCTACACACCGGTGGCAAACACCTCGCCCACTCTGCGCCAGCAGGCTGCTGCGGCGCAAACCGCCGCGGCCAGCGGCGCGAATGTCACGCCTATCACGGCGGCCCAACAGCCTGGCCAGAACACAGGCACGGACGGATCCGGGACACCCTGATAGATCTGGCCTGATTGTTCGTGCAACCGGCCGGGAACGCTACTCTTACTGCTTGGCCGCCGCTGCGGCCACCGCCAAGACGCCACTGACGGCGTCCTGAAGGGCGATCAATTGCTCTTCGATCTGGCGGGTGTAGGTTGCTTCGCGGTCGTGCTGGGCTGCAGTGTCTGAGAGGCTAACCCCGCTGGGCGTTTCATCAGCTCCGCTGGGATCGGGGGAAATGGCGGAGCCGGTGTTTGCTGCGTTCCACATCCGCACAAAGCCAGCATTAATGCTGCAAGCAGCGTCATCTTGAGCAGTGACATAGATCGGCACCTCCTTTATTCGCGTTTCACCCTGGACCGTGATGGTCTTCACGCGGTCAACGTAATTCGTAACTACCTGGCGCAGCACCACATCCTGGCTAGCCGCCACCGCATGGGCGACCTGTGCCGCACTACGCCTCTCGGCATCCCACTTCGCCTGCACGCGGCCGGCGCCGTGGATCTCGCAGCCCAGGCACAGCGCTACTAGAGCCAGGATCCAGTAGCACCAGGAGGGGACGATGCGGAGCATCCCAAGGACGGCCATCATGACAGCACCTGCTTCGCGTTCTTGAAAATTGCCAGGCGCTTGGCATAGTCCATCGAATCGCCCACGGCTGCAGTCTTCCGCCCGATGTTGATGATGTCGCACACCCCGTCGAAGTCGCCGGCATCTGCATACTCGCTCAGGTCGTTTGCATGCCAGTAGTACGCGGCGGCGCGCGCGGCACCGTCCGGCTGCTCCAGCAGTTCTGGGTGCACTGCGCAGTCAATGCCGAGGGCCATCATCAAGGCCATGTAGTTCGTCTTGCCGGTGGTCTGCAGCAGGCCCCGGCCGCGATACAGGAACCCTTCCCCGCTGGCCTCGTCGCCGTTCCCCATGCGGTTGCAGTAGACGGCGTTTCCCATGCGCTC
>Ga0187843_10001646_pt1 | contig 13930 bp, 9 predicted proteins | sample SpaLakP09_SKY_43_FD_134516 | JGI IMG/M metagenome (GOLD analysis project Ga0187843, IMG submission 134516) | Oligotrophic lake water microbial communities from Sparkling Lake, Wisconsin, USA - SP09_SKY_43 | ecosystem: Environmental > Aquatic > Freshwater > Lake | place: USA: Sparkling Lake... | reverse complement strand
GTATTAGCCGCTAAAATGTATCCTGCGGGCGCGACCACCAATTCTCATTCCGGCGTTTCCAGCTTAAGTAGCTTATACCCTGTGTTAGCGGCCTTGGTTGAGAACGATATGCTGCTACTAGTTCACGGCGAAGTGACTGAAGCGCATGTGGATATTTTTGATCGGGAAAAAGTGTTCATCGAACAACATTTATCGCAAATCGTCGCTAAATTCCCAGATTTACGCATTGTCCTTGAGCACATCACTACAGCAGATGCTGTTGAATTTGTTAGTAAAAGCTCAGCGAATGTCGCTGCGACCATTACGCCACAGCACTTGATGCTCAACCGTAACGATATGCTGGTAGGCGGCATTCGCCCGCACAACTACTGTTTACCGGTATTAAAACGGGCGACCCACCAACAAGCGCTACGCGCTATTGTGGCAAGCGGCAACCCGAAATTTTTCCTCGGCACTGATTCAGCGCCACATGCCAAACATCGCAAAGAATCGGCTTGCGGTTGTGCCGGATGTTATAGCGCGTGGAGCGCAATTGAGCTCTATGCGCAAGTCTTTGAAGAACTTGGCGCTTTAGACAAACTTGAAGGTTTTGCCAGCCACTATGGCGCTGATTTCTATCGGTTGCCTCGCAACAGCGGCACTATCACTTTGACCCGTGAAACGTGGCAGATTCCGGACGAAATCACCCTACCTGATGGCAGCCCCATTGTGCCGTTTTTTGCGGGACAACAAGTCAGTTGGAAACTCAACGTCTAATTGGCAACTAAACGTCGAATTGGATGTTAAAAGACGAATTTGCACTCGTGAATAATAATACGAGGGAGTCAATGCTCCCTCGTTTTCACCACAAACCCCGCTCCCGAGCCACACTCAGCAAAACTGTTTAATTTTAGCCAATTGCGCCTCGCAGCATTCACGTAAAAAGTCTCGCAATAACAACACCGCAGGCGTGATGACCTGACGATTGGCACACACTAAATTTAATGGCAAATCAGGGCCATGAAATTCGCTCAGTAAAGGCACCACGCGCCCATCAACCATATCGTCAGACATATCCAGCGCCGATTTCAAGCCAATGCCTTGGCCTGAAACAATCCAACGATGCACAACTTCGGCGTCATTACTGATGCGGTCGCCACCAACATTCACGCTAAACGGCGTCCCCGCTTCCTGAAACCACCACTTATCAAAGGCACGCTCGTCAATCAAATACAGCACACACGCATGCTGGGTGAGCTGCAATGGATGCGTTGGCCTTGGCTGACGCGCTAAATAACTCGGGGCAGCAAACACTCGCCTTGGCACTGAAGCGATGGCAAACGCCACATGTGCCGAATCTTGCACCGGACCATACCGAAGCGCTAAATCCACCGGTTCGCGATACAAACCGGCCACTCGATCGCTTAACTCCAAGCGCAGCCTGACCGCGGGGTGGCGCTGCATAAATTCATCAAGCCACGGCAGTAGCAAATTTCGGCCAAGATCACTTGGCGCAGACAGGCGCAATTCACCGCCTACTTGCGCTTGGCTCATCGCGAGCTCTTGCTCCCCTTGCGCAAGCGCGGTTAAGGCATTTTGGCAATGCGACAAAAAGCGCTCGCCTGCTGGCGTTAACCTTAGACTTCGCGTGGAACGCACCAACAGCTGGCTTTGCAAATGCTGCTCTAATCGCTTTAAGGCGGCACTAGCCGCCGCAGGCGTTAACTGAAAATGTGCCGCAGCCTTGGTGATATTGCCGCAATGGACAATTTGCATAAAGAGTTGAAGATCTTGCACTTGCAGCATTCGCCACCTTCATTTTCAAATTTTATTTGATAAAGAATGCAGAATTAGTCTATTTTTCTTTAGATGTCAATCCGCCACACTACACGGCATATGAACTCCCCCAACTTTTAAACAAATTGATAAAGGTGAAACAATGATGCGAGCTATTGGTTATTTTCAGTCGTTACCTATTACTGCCGCCGAAGCGTTAGTGGATATCGAGTTACCGATCCCAACAGCAACAGGCCATGATCTGTTGGTTCGTGTGGAAGCCATTGCGGCAAACCCGGTTGACTATAAAATTCGGAAAAACCGCAAACCACAAGCAAGCGCTGCAGAGATACTTGGCTGGGATGCTGCGGGGACTGTGGTGGCAGTAGGCGAATTGGTGACATTGTTTAAGGTCGGCGATCCCGTGTTTTATGCAGGCGCCCTGAATCGCCCTGGTGCCAATAGCGAATTTCATCTGGTCGATGAGCGTTTAGTCGGCGCTAAACCACAGAATTTGAGTTTTGCCGATGCGGCAGCTCTGCCACTAACCACCATCACCGCGTGAGAACTGTTATTTGACCGGTTGCAATTGGACCTTGCCAGCCCGCAATTTCAGCAAAAAGTGTTGTTAGTTAGCGGTGCAGCCGGTGGCGTTGGCTCGGTGTTGCTGCAATTAGCACGGCAAAAAACTGATGCGTTTATTATCGGCACCGCCTCGCGTCCAGAAAGCCAAGCATGGGTGCAACAAATGGGCGCACACGCCGTCATCAACCACCAACTGCCACTTGCCGAGGAGTTAGCGCGGATTGGCATCAAGGAAGTGAGCCATGTGGTGAGTTTGGTCGATACGGCCGCTTATTATGATGAGTTTATCGCCGCACTCGCGCCACAAGGTAAATTGGCTCTGATTGACGACCCACAAAGTGCACTCGATATCCGCCCATTAAAACTGAAAAGCTTAAGTTTGCACTGGGAACTGATGTTCACCAGGTCGTTGTTTCAAACCCCAGACCAAATTGCCCAACATCAGTTACTGAATGCGGTAAGTGCAATGGTCGAAGCCGGCACACTCCAAAGCACCGCTGGCCAACATTTGGGGCAAATCACCGCCGCCAACTTACGCATTGCCCATGCGTTATTAGAAACCGGCAAAGTTGTTGGCAAATTGGTACTCAGCGGTTTTCCGAAGCCGTGAGGTTGATGGCGCAGCGAGGGACGACTTGGGCATTGCCCATGAGTTATTAGAAACCGGTAAAGTCGTTGGCAAATTGGTGCTCAGCGGTTTTCCGAAGCAGTGAGGTTGATGGCGCAGCGAGGGACAACTTGCGCGAGCAAGTCTTGATGGGCGCTAATGACTCGCGACAACCGAACATCGCCATCGCAATGTTGGCTGGTGATGTTTCATGCAAGTGTGGCGTGAGATTGCGAAAAAACCTTCACCGATGACGCAAAATCAAGGTGATGCTGTGAACTTGTTGATTTGGTTATTTTTTGACTAATCAGCGATAAAGCAAGGCTTCGCACGATTTTCCATCTGGACAATGCCATCAAGGCACAATACAATGCCACCCGTCGTGCACCCATAGCTCAGCTGGATAGAGCGCTGCCCTCCGGAGGCAGAGGTCTCAGGTTCGAATCCTGATGGGTGCGCCATATAAATCAACCACTTAGAGGCAACTCAAGTGGTTTTTTTATGCTCGGTGACAAAATTGTGCCCGTACGGTGACAAATCCATTTTTCCCCTCCGCTCATTTTTCGGTTAAATTGACCTCTGCTTGATTTTGGCTTTGAGAAGAATTTCGCGATTAATTAAACTAAAAGGTCACTGTCTTTATCTAAAATCTCGAGTCACACTTGCTAAATGACCCCAGCCTGCGAATTGCAAATTCACATTACTTAATGATGCAAGACCGTCAGCCCAGTATATAGGCGCAGGTAAGCTAGAAGGCTGAAAGGACAACTTGGAACTGAAACATTGAGCCGTAAGGATCTCGCCTAACTGCTCAACGCTATACCCAACATCATTGATCCTAGCTCGGAATCTAGTTGTATTCGTAAGCATATTTTTTTGTGATGCTTTAGCAGCGAAAAGAAAAGGCTGGTTGCTACCTGCAGGTATTGCTAATGTTCCTGGTTCAGGCTGAACGGATTGATTGACCATTATAGGATTGTTTGTTTTTGTATATTCGATGAATACAGATCTTCCCGGTGGAAGCAATTCTCTATAAACATCAATTTTCTCATTATGCGGGCATCGACCATCGCGAATGACGATGAACTTTTGCCCTGGATGCAATGATTCAGCCCTATTAATGATCCAAGAGAGTGCCTCATTCACCAATTCGGGGTGTAATGTGTCATCGAGACCTTTTATCGCTCTCCAATAGCAAATGAGTGCGCCATTTGCATCAGTGAGAGTAACTACCGCACACTTTCCTTTGTATAGATTTCCGTATCCCAAATCCAAGCCAATAAACCAATGCGATTGATAATCATGAATTGATCTCACATTAACTCTAAAATGGTTTCCTCCAGCTTTAGCAAGTAAATGCATTGCATTACCGTGACGGGTATAGATAGGGTTAACGTCTTCACTCACACTAAACAATACGTAAGGGATACCAGCTTCTTCCATTGCTCGCATCCATTCAATTGCTCTTTGGTCAGGTCTTTGCCCTTTTTTCCCTTCTAGTGCAAAAAAACCAATTTTTGATTTATTTTGATTATTTATCCATGCTTCAAAATCTTCTCTTGTAGATAAACGCCTTTTGCTTAAAGCACAGCCCCATTCGTTTACTAGGACATTAAAAGTACTTAATGATACTTGCCTTGCTTTCGTTTTATTTTCAACAAAAGCATCGATTAAAGTCATTTCGAAACTTACAGGGCACTGCGCGGGCTGATTTTTTACCATGCTCAATATGGCGCTAGCATATTGGTTCTCAGACATTTTAAGCACATTTGAAGATCTGAGAGCGCCTTCGATAAAAACACCTGCTGAAACGCACTTCCATTCGATATTGCTTAAAGGCGCAAACAGGAGACGATTTTGATTAATGTCCCCTATCAAACAGTTTAAAAAATTAAGTAACGGTATTTGCCGTAAAACAGGTGGAAATCCGCTGTTCTTAAATAACTCTGACGCAGATTTAAAAGCAGGATAGGTTTCACTTTTCAAAAAATATAATCTAGAAAAATTGAAACCAATGACAGGTTTCGTATAACTACCGGGCATAGAAACTTTAAATACTTCAACCCCATCCCTATAGAAAATGTCTTTATTAGGACTCTTGACCACAGGGTGTAATGGCTGCCAAATCCGAATTTTTTCGCCAAACCGTTCATATTGATAACCGATAGCATCAAGACACTTCTCTAATGAAATCTTCCAAGCACCGCTATCACTTATAGATTCTTCACCAATAAATTCGAACAAATAGAGTTGGGGATTCATTCATCACCCTCTACTGGCTCAGATGCTATTTCGCTCCAAATCTGCGCAACTCCCATTAAATAGCTGATAGCCCTGTTTTGTAATTCAGCTTCCGGCATATCTTTGCTGTGTATGATCTGATTCCGATGACCATTAAGCATAAATAAAATTGCAGGTACTTTTTTCTCACGATCATTCCGGACGAGTCCATTGTCTTTAACATGGTTAACATAGCGACTAAAAGCTGATTCTGAAGGGTTCGGATCTCCTGATATGGCAGCTAATGCATGCATTAAATGCTCATGAGTTCTCGCGACAAATCGCTCCGGCTTCAAAATAGGATTATATTTTTCAAGATGCTGTTTAAACGACATATCTCGGCCCGAAGATTCAAACGCTATATGTTTTAAACCTAATTCAAGTTGCTCGCTTAAATCTAACGAACCGCTTTTATCAACAGCTGAATCGTAGTCTGAATTAAGAGCAGCTTCTAGATTACGAGCTAATATCATGCGCTCGAGAGATATACTGGCATCTTCTAGACTCTTAACTGTACTTACAAGGAAATCGAGCTTTCCCGAAACTTCTGAGAAGTTTGTATGTATATTCGAAGTGTTTTCAGAGAGTTCCTTCCATTCTCTCTCAAATTCACTATTAGAATCATCGTCAGAAACATTCACCCTTGCTTCAAGGATTGGTTGTCTTTTAGGCTTTCGAATATCAAATAATTCGGCATCCTTCTGAAACTCAGCTTTAAGTGATTCATAACAATCAATTGTTTTAGGATAAATCCACGCAACAAAACGGGGATCCCAGCGTCTACCAGCGATTCGACTAGCACGTATTTTTTGGTTGGCAGGTATTTCAACCACAAAATTTGTTTCATTTTCGTAGACTCTGATGGGCTTAACCACGGTATGTGCGGGAAACATCAATCACTCCTTAATCATGCTACTTTTTTCCAACCAATATATATCACTTTTACACCATCTAAACAGGTACAAAATGAATCATATCGCATAGCTTTGTGGGCCGTAAATCGGCGATGTGATTAATTGCATTTAAATTATCACTCAATTGAAACTTCGAATCACCATTCCTTGCATATTTACCGCACTCCCGCTCTGGCAGGATAGTTGTCACAACTTAAAATTAAACCAGTTTGGGCGTTAAGGCTTAATTGTGCAGCGGAGGAATAGAACGCAGCATATGTGCAGGTAGGTAATGCTGTGCCACCATATTTGGCACAGCAGATAGGGCATTAATCAATTAGGTTACTCTGGATGCGAGTAGTCTGGAGTACCTATTCGGCTGAAATGAGAGCCTAATCGTTCGACGAATGAAGGTATGAACTCATTTGATAGCCTCGCATATTTTCCGGTTTTAAAATTATCTACCCCTACAGCATCATTTTTGTCTATATAAGTAATCATTTCAAATTGGGCATGTAAAGGACCATAAGTATTAGAGTCTAGCTGTTTAATCTCAGGCAGAATATGCCGAGAAATTTTACCACCACTAGATGGAAGAAGTGCTTTTTTTTCATTGATATATCTTTGCTCGTCCTTTTCCAGGCTTTTGAGGTCGCTCTCTAATTTCGTTAGATTTATTGTCTTCTCTTGAAGTTCAGCCTGATATTTTTCTTTAGCAGACTCTAGTTGAAACAAATTTTCAACTGCAGTTTTCAATCCAGCTTCAGCTAGTGATTGTCCTTCCGCGATTCTATTCGTCGAAATAGCTTGAGCAATTACGTTCCTTTGACTTCGTATTTTTTTATTACTATTATCTATATCACTTTCTGATAATAGTTTCTTTTGATTTTTTATATCAAGTTTCTTAGCTTTAATGTCCTCTTTCACCCTGTCTAAATTTTTCAAGCAATCCTTCATTTGTTGGGATTTGTCTTCGAGCTCTACCAATTGATAAAAAAGATTTTTATCTTGAGCTATTTCGCATCGAGGCGTCACAAGGATGAAGTGCTTGCCGTCCACCAATGCAATATCACCAGTATCAAGCTTTTGGTGAATCATTGGTCCAGTAAAATAATATTCCTCTGGGTGAACTTTCTCCGTCTCATTTAAAAAAGATGCATGTAAGTGAGTTGCCATATGACGGATGATTGCGTTATCCATATCAATTGAATTTTCGCTATTTAACCACAAGCTCCAACGCGGCCAAATTGCAGAATAAAAATGCTGAGCCTTAGATTGACTAAATCGACTTTTTATTTCGGATATTGAATCTAACATGTCTCTCTTTATTTCTAATTCTTGAAGTACTTCCAATTTAGATTTAGCAGCGCGGTCAATAACTTCAATGTATCTATTCAAATCTTCAGGAATATCTGCATCAATTTGTTGTCCAGTGTAAACCCATGCAAGACACATTGTCGATTCGACAATTTTTAATAAGACGTCGTTACCGCTAGTATTATTTTCATTCGATGTCCCATCATCTTCTGCCAACCTAATATCGATTATTGCAGCAGAAAAATTAAATGATTTTATGCACTCTATTGCTTCTCGATAGTTTTTAGCAAAATCACTCCTGAACTGAATGTTCTTGCCATTATTTTTTGCAAAAACGTTAAAGTCGCTAATTGCATCTTTCCACTCATCAACATGAGTATCTTTGTCTTCTACAATTAAAATGTTAATGAGTGGCATCAATGACCTCTTTCTCAGCTTTAGTTGGGATTGTCAAAATAAATGTTGTATCCTCACTACTTGAATCAAACTCAAGATCGCCATTACTATTTCTCATTGCTTCCCTCGCTATCACTAAGCCTAATCCATGTCCAGCTGTTTTTAAGGTGAATCCTGCATTAAATAAGTGTTCATGATGAACTTGAGAAATTTTCGGACCATTGTTTGCCACGGAAATATGTAATAAATCATTCTTATATTCTGTAGTGATTTTTATTTTTCTTTCAGTAGAATTTTCTGTCCCTAACCAATGGGTTGCATTTGTAAACAAGTTTAACAATGCGGCTTGCATATCACCAGCGAACCCAAAACAAGTTACGGATGGAGGTAGTTGATATTCAACAAAAACTTCTGAATCAAAACGACTTGTTTGGGTAAGGTGCTCCACCCTATGAATGACATCAATGAGGTTGAACTCTTCAGCTTTAATGCGTTTCCTGCCAGAAATCGGGTCAATATCGTCAAAAAGCTTATGGATACCATCTGCACCAAGTTTCATTCGCTCTAAGGTATTGGGTAACCTTTTACGAGCGTAATCACCGGTCTCATCCCTTGAAGTTAAATCATCAGCGAAAAGTTCAAAGAACTTATTTGCTTCTCTAATTGGTGATATATAGGTTCGACCTTCATGCAATACTTGTGCGACTACATGCCCAAGAGACATTCTTGACTCTAACAGCTTTAAGTATTTATCCATTCCTCTTAGGATGTTGTCCATATCACTAGATGTTTTATTGACGATTGCCTGAATGGATTGTTTTTCTTCAGAATTTAAAGCTCTACTCGACTTAATTGCCTCAGAAATGTTATCTAATGATGCTAACTCAAAGGCTGTTTTGAAATCTTTCCTAGGTTCGCGACTTATTTCTGCCTTATCTCTGTAGGACCAACGAATAGCCTCTACGTGTAGTAGCAAGTCAGTTAGTAGAGACTTTAGCCTTGAAAACGCCCCGTTTTGCTCAAGCCCTTCACGGCTACTTCTTTCAATGAGATTTGAGATGGATTCATCAGCGATAGTGATTGAGCCTCCGATTTGTCCATGACCAACTCTATGAGAAGGGTTTTGAACTCTTCGTTTTTCTAAGTTGAGCCAATCGTGGTCATGATGTCCGTATGGCCTGACACGAAATGAGCGCCTAAATATACCAATACCAGTATTATCAGTAATAAACTTTCTAGCCGCTTTTAAACCGAATGAATCATACTTTAGCCCCATAGCTAAAAATAAACGTTTGATAGAGTCAGCTTCTAAATCATATAATTTAAGCTCCACTTCTGTAGGGCCGCATGTTATTTGGTTTAGTTTCATACTTGGAGCATCAAAATTTATCGGAATTGGTATTTTGTCACCGCGAAGTATTTTCAACGTTCCGCAGAAAGAACCAATTGTATCAAAGCTTCCTTTAACCAAGTAATCACAGTGTTCACCTAGTGAAAAAGGTTTAATACATAAATCACTGTCGTCGTTCTTGGTTGAGTTTTGAACTCCTTCTGCGTTTGGATGTTGTGCTTGTTCTCCGGCTTCATCATCATGAATTGATTGTAATGTACGGTTATTTTCCTTTAGGAACGTTAGGCCATCTAAGTCATATGGTGAGAATTCTTGATAAGGAACCTCAGTTCTATTCTTAGCTTTTTTAAGATCTTCTAAGTATTTATGTCGCTCTTCTGATTGAACATAGGCTGAAAGATTTAAGATAATATCAAAATTTGTTTGATCATGTGGTTGGGGGGTGGCCAAACGACGTAGTTCCTGAATTAACTCTTCTAACCTTTCCTCCCCCCAGATATCATTTAATCCTACTACTTTAATTGAAAAACCAGTTTGTACATCGTCTATATCTAGAAGAAGTTTTTCAATATTCAAATCTATATCTTCTAGATACTTTGTGTTTTCAAATATTTCCCAATCCAGCTTTAATCTACTTTTTTCTAAAGTGTTTCCATTGTTTGAAATAGAAACTAGTTCTATGTGTTTACCTAACCTAGCAGTAGCAAATCTCCCGACGCCTTTTGCTCCAAGCACTTCTCTTTTGCCTGATTTAGAGGTTGTTTTTTTTGCTTTAGCATCCGTGGCAGGTTCAAGCCATACGTTAATTATTTCATCATAGGTCATACCATGACCTTCGTCCGATATGCTGATATATCCATCTACAGCTATTTTTTCCTTATAATCGTCATTCTCATGTTTTGGTGGGACAATTGTGATATTCACAATAGGTGAATCAGCATCGTAAGCATTCTTCACTAATTCAATTATTGCAGCTTCAGGTCCGCTAATCAGTTTGTCGCCAATAGTACGAATTAGCCTTGCTCTTGGTTTTATTTTAGCCACATTGAGCCTCAGAGTTTCTTGTATATTCTTCTAGACCCTTCACTCACACTTTCTAAAACTCCCTCTTTGAGAAGAAGTCCTAACACGCTGTAAGTAAGGTAATCCTGTTGGTTGCCTTGGTGATCCGATTGTAAACCTAAGTAATGCGCGCAGTCTGAGTTTGTTATCCCATAAGGGTTTTCTACAGATAGCGATGCTATGGAATCTTTGATTAATTTTAGGCCTAACTGTGCTTTTTCAACTGCACCATTTGGTACTACTATGTGCTTATCTATTTTCCGTTTTATAGACTTCGGTATTACTGAATTATAGAGTGAGCCACCATTATCGATAGTACCGAAGCTGCTGATTAGCTCGAGTTCTATTTGGAGCGCTTGTTCTTCGGTTAGATTTTCCACGACTCGTGAGATGATAGGGGAAGTGCCACTATCTAGGATTTCTTGAATAAATTTACCTTTACGGGTGTCGTCGACCTTCTTTAAATGGTCTGTTGCTCTGCTACCTGTACCTTTGCCAATATAGAAAACTCGAGCTGGCTTTTCGCGTGGGTCTTTCAAGGAATACACATAGTAAGTATTACTCATAAATAATACCGATATTAGTCTGAGTAAAAAGAGGCGATTGGTTTAAGGAGTAGTTTTTTGATAACACCATGCCTTTGCAATAGCATTGTATTCGAATTAGTGATTGGCGCGATTCCATACGCATTTTATATACTCAATTTAGAGTGAAAATCCTTGTTTCACTTTAGCGACTAATGACAAAACAATCAATAACTTGAAACTGAATGTAGAGCGGTTAATAAAATAACTTTCTCCCTGTGGAGAATTGTCTGCGTGAAGGAAGATATCTGGTGGTGCCGACCCAACACAACACAACACAACACAACAAAGCAGCACAGCAAAACTGTTACTCAGCACTGCAATCCCTTTGAAGAAAAGTTATTTCTCAGCCAATGTGCAAACGACAACCTCACGAACTACAGGCATACCTTATATATGCTGAGAACTCAAAAATAAATACACGTCATAAATCAATACATTAAATCGATTACGTCGTAGCGTCACTTTTTAATGGGTAGCAAGCCCTGAAATATAGCAACCACGAGTAATTTAGTAATCAGACCTTGTTTCGGATAAAAGAAATGTGGTCAAGATACCAAATGCTACTGAACAGGATGTAAAAACACTCGAGCTAATTTGAATTGTTCAAAAAGCGGACATAACTACTTTTTGGCTTGTATGTAACTGTTTTAGAAAAAAATAAATTGGTGTATGTTATTAAGTTCAAAGATAGAAATTTTCAAAAAGGAATTCAAGGAGTTGATTGGTAGATGAGGATATCTAACCCGCCTGTTGCAAGAGATTTAATGGTTACAGCAAGAAGTTTCGGTAACTATGACCTTGCTGCGGCTCTTGCAGACTTGATTGATAACAGTATCAAAGCTAAAGCATCTAGAATAGATATTTCTTTTACACCATTAGCCACTGATGTCATTGTTCGAATTCGAGACAATGGTGAAGGCATGGATAAGCAAACGCTTACTGATGCTATGAGACCTGCAAGTTCCAATCCTGAAACAATTAGAGATCCTAATGATCTAGGACGATTTGGTTGGGGGCTTAAATCCGCATCATTGTCTCAAGCTAGGGTGCTCACCGTCGTTAGTTGGCAAAGTGAAAAATTTACCGCTGCTCGATGGGATATAGACAACATTGAAGATTGGGGAATGGATATTTTTGAAAATATGGACGCAAGAGACTTTCTTAGTGTGCCAGTTTCGACAAAATCAGGAACTGAGGTGATTTGGAGTAATACCGATAGACTGGTTGAGAATCAGCCTACAGACTCTGTAATTGATAGTTTGTCCTCACTTATTTCCCATGCAATTAAGAAGTTATCTTTAGTATTCCATAGGTACCTTTCTGGCGAATCGGGCAAAAAACTTGCGATAAAAGTGAACGGCAATGAATTAAAGCCAATTGATCCGTTCTTGGTTAGCCATGACGCCACTCAGACCCTTGATGCTGAAATAATAGAAATGGCAGAGGGAGGGCAAATTATCGTTCAACCTTATGTTTTGCCGCACTTTTCAAAATTGACAGTTGAAACTCAGGAGGAGTTAGGCGGTGCCGAAGGAATGATTCGGAATCAGGGGTTTTATGTTTACAGGAACAGAAGGCTAATTATTTATGGAACGTGGTTTCGTCTTGTTCCTCATTCCGACCTCACACAATTGACAAGAGTTAAAGTCGATTTACCCAACAGTATGGATGCCAATTGGCGAATAACTGTCGACAAATCTGATGCTCAATTGCCAAGTGCGCTCAAGAAAAGATTGCAGGGTGTGATCAGGAATTTTAACAGACGCTCAATTAAAGTACACCGTAATAAAGGGGTGTCTTTAGACAGAGAAAATATACAGGTAGTTTGGAAACGTTCTGTCAAGAGTGGACAGGTTAAATATCAAATCAACAGAGAGCACCCATTGCTTTGTGAGTTTTTAAACAGTGCTGAGTTTGGAGACAGGTTTAATTCAGTCATAAAAATGTTGGAGGCCTATTTCCCAACAGATATGTTTTTAAAGGACTCTGATGCGGGAATTACTCAGCACTCAATAGACACCGATGAATTCAATACTCTTATTAATCAGTGCCTTGTTAACTATATGCAATTGAGCACCCAGTCAATAAATATCAAAGATTTTTTAGATTTCATTTCACGTGTGGAGCCCTTTGCTAGTCAAATGGCTTATACCAAAAGTTACATTGAGAAAAACCTAATAGGATTGTTTGAGGAATAAATAATGGATTTTGATGCTTCTCTAAGTTTTCTACGAGTTGAAATTGATAAACGTATAGCAGGTCGTTTTCCTGTTCCTAAGGGTTTTTTAGAGCAGCATGTTAGGGAGATATCTGCTTTTAAAAATATGCTTGGTGACGATTTAGCCAAAAAACTCATCAGACATTTAGAAACAATTTATGGCACAGAACAAGCTATTGGACATGTTCTCACCAAAGATTTCAAAGAGTGGTATCCACAACGTAAAAGCGAAACAAAATTTTACTATTGGCGCAGATTACATAAATATTGGTTGGACCATTCTATTTTACCAATCCGAGTAACCCAGACTGTTGACACAGTCACAGACGAAATAATTGGATATTTGGGAGATCCACTTGATCACGGCAGCTGGTGTCGCCGGGGTTTAGTCATGGGGCATGTTCAATCCGGTAAAACTACAAATTATTCTGCGCTGATAACTAAAGCGGCTGATGCAGGATACCGAATAATAATCGTGCTGGCAGGAATTACAAACTCACTTCGATATCAGACTCAGATCCGACTTGATGAGGCTTTTGTTGGAAAGTCGTCTTTGGGTGACGATTTTACAGCAGAAATTTATCCCGTATCCTATGTGTTAAAAGGTTTGGAGGATGATTTTAGTCCTATCCGCCACCCATTTTGTGGGACAACACAAAGCGCAGACTTTAATTTAAAGACAGCAAAAAGCATTGGAGCATCTGAAGGTAACTTTGCTGATCCAATCCTATTTGTAACGAAAAAAAATGAAAAAGTGCTCGGTAGACTGGCTGACTGGCTAAGAGGTTTACGCCAAGGAAGTCAACTTGAGGGTAAGCGTAACGCCAACCACACATTTCCCAGTTAGCTAAACCACCATACTCTGTTTGCATTCTTTAC
>Ga0187843_10001645_pt1 | contig 13933 bp, 8 predicted proteins | sample SpaLakP09_SKY_43_FD_134516 | JGI IMG/M metagenome (GOLD analysis project Ga0187843, IMG submission 134516) | Oligotrophic lake water microbial communities from Sparkling Lake, Wisconsin, USA - SP09_SKY_43 | ecosystem: Environmental > Aquatic > Freshwater > Lake | place: USA: Sparkling Lake... | reverse complement strand
GCCACTGTTTGACCACAGTGAGCGCAGCGAACGGAGGGAGTTTGGCGCCGCTGAGCCGCGCAGTGAGCACCGAGGGGAGTCGGCTCGCAGAGCCGACCCGCGAACCATGAGCCCGGCGGCGGGCCGAGCCGCCGCAGCGAGAACGACGAGCACAACAAAGGTCCGCAATGTGCCGGCAGCCGCCCTCCCAGGCGGGCCGGATTCAGTAGCGCTTGTTCGACAGCTCCGCCAGGATTTCGCCGTAGATGCGGTAGCGCGAGGCGCTGATCTGGCCGGCATCCACGGCTTCGCGCACGCCGCAGCCGGGCTCGTGCTGGTGGCTGCAGTTGTAGAAGCGGCAGTGGTCGGCGTGGGCGCTGAGGTCAGGCATCAGGCGGGCGAGGGCGGCCGGGTCGATCTGGTGCAGGCCGAATTCCTGAAAGCCGGGCGAATCGATCAAGGCGCTCTCGCGCTGGGCATCGACCCAGTACCACTGGGTCGTGGTCGTGGTGTGGCGGCCTGAATTCAGAGCCACCGAGATATCGCCGACTTGGGCCTTGGCGTCGGGCACCAGCAGATTGATCAAGGTGCTCTTGCCGGTGCCGCTGGGCCCCAGCACAAAGCTGCGTTTGCCTTGCAGCCAGGGCAGCAACTGGGCCCGCGCGGCGTCGGGCTCGGCCTTCATGGCCAGCTCCATCATCGGCAGACCCATGGCGCGGTAGGGCGCCAGGCGCTCGCGGGCATGGGCCGTGCCGGGCAGATCGGTCTTGTTCAGCGCAATCGTGGTGGCGATGCCGGCGCTTTCGGCCGCGATCATGGCGCGGCAGAGCTGGCTCTCGCTGAACACCGGCTCCACGGCCACCAGGATCAGCAACTGGTCCAGGTTGGCGGCGAAGCTCTTGGTCTTCCATTCGTCCTGGCGGAACAGCAGATTGCGGCGCGGCTCCACCGCTTCGATCACCCCTTCGTCCGAGCCCGACGGCGCCCAGCGCACCTGATCCCCCACCACACAATCACTTTTCTTGCCGCGCGGGTGGCAGACCCTGCGCTGGCCCTCGGCGTCTTCGACGATGTAGTGCCGGCCGTGGCCGCGCACCACCAGGCCCAGGTCCAGCTGCGCAAACTTGCCGGCCTGGCTCACGAGGCTGCCCCTTGCAAGGCCACCGGCGCCGCCGGGCCCGAGGGCTGGCGGGCGATGGCGGCCAGGCGTTCGCTGGCCGGCGGGTGCGAGTAGTAGAAGGCGGCGTAGACCGGGTCTGGCGTCAAGGTGCCGGCATTGTCTTCATGCAGCTTGAGCAGGGCCGAGGACAGCTCCGCGCCGCTGGCATGGGCGCAGGCGTAGGCATCGGCCTGGAACTCGTCGCGGCGCGACATCCGGCTGCCCAGCGGCGTGAAGAAGAAGCTGAACACCGGCACCACCAGCATGAAGAGCAGCAGGGCCAGCGCGTCGTTCGGCGCCGCCATGTTGGGCTGCACGTTGAAGGCGATGTAGAAGCCCGCCTGCGTGCCCAGCCAGCCCAGCAAGGCAAAGCCGGCCAGGCTCAGCGCAAACATCGTCAGCATGCGCTTGAGCACGTGGCGGTGCTTGAAATGGCCCAGCTCATGGGCCAGCACCGCCTCGACCTCGCTGCCGTTTAGGCGTTGCAGCAAGGTGTCGAAGAACACCACCCGCTTGGCCGGGCCGAAGCCGGTGAAATAGGCATTGCCATGGGCCGAGCGGCGGCTGCCATCCATCACGAACAGCCCTTGCGAGGCAAAACCGCAGCGCTGCATCAGGCCCTCGACGCGCGCTTTCAGCGCCTCGTCGGGCAGGGGTGTGAACTTGTTGAACAGCGGCGCGATCACGGTGGGGTAGAGCACCAGGATCAGCAGATTGAAGCCCATCCAGCTGCCCCAGGCCCACAGCCACCACATGCGGCCGGCCGTGCCCATCAGCCACAGGATCAGGGCGGCGATCGGCAGGCCGATCAGCGCGCCAACCAGGGCGCCCTTGAGCGCATCGGCCACATAGAGCTTGAGCGTCATGCGGTTGAAGCCGAAGCGCTGCTCGATGCGAAAGGTGTTGTACAGCTCCCAGGGCAGGTCCAGCAGGCTGCCGACCAGGGTGAACGCCACCAGCAGGCTCAGCTGATAAACCATGGGGCCGAAGCGCTCGGCCGTGGCCGCATGCACCCAGCTGTTGAGCAGATCGAGGCCTCCGAGCAGGGTCCAGGCCAGCAGCAGGGCGCTGTCGAAGGCCAGGTTCAGCAGGCCGAAGCGGCTGCGCGCCACGGTGTAGTCGGCGGCTTTCTGGTGCGCGGCCAGAGGCACGGTGGCGGCAAAAGCGGCCGGCACCGCGCCGCGGTGCTGCATCACATGGCGCACCTGGCGGCTGCTCAACCAGAATTTCAGGCCCAGGGACAGCAGCAGGGCCAGGGCAAAGGCCAGGCTCAGCATCGTGGGGTGGAGGGTCGGGGAAAGGCTTGCAAACATGGGTGGCAAGTGTAGGGCTGCGACAATGCGGCGCATTGATTGCATTGAAAGCCCTGCCCATGAGCGACCTGACCCCCTCCGCCCCGGCCGACGCCGCGCCCCTGCTGCCCATCAAGGACCAGAACCTGATCTGGATCGACCTGGAAATGACCGGCCTCTACCCCGAGACCGACCGCATCATCGAGATCGCCGTGGTGGTCACCGACGCGCAGCTCAATGTGCGGGTCGAAGGCCCGGTGTTTGCCATCCACCAGAGCGACGAGACCCTGGACAAGATGGACGCCTGGAACAAGGGCACGCATGGCAAGAGCGGCCTGATCGACCGCGTCAAGGCCTCCACCATCAGCGAGGACGAGGCCGTGGCCCAGACCATCGCTTTCCTGAAGCAGTATGTGCCGGCCGGCAAGTCGCCCATGTGCGGCAACAGCATCTGCCAGGACCGCCGCTTCCTGGCCAACTACATGCCCAAGCTGGAAGAGTTCTTCCACTACCGCAACCTCGATGTGTCCACGCTCAAGGAGCTGGCACGCCGCTGGAAGCCCGGCATCCTCGATGGTTTCAAGAAGGCCCAGGCTCACACGGCCCTGGCCGACATCCACGAGTCCATCGATGAGCTGGCCTATTACCGCGAGCACTTCCTGTCTCTTTGATTGATCCCTCTCGCTTTCATCCTCCAGCCATGTTCTTGAGCAGGATGGCGGCCCATGGCTGAGTCCGCGGCGCCCTTGGCCGCCGCACTCTGGGCGGCATTTGATTTCCCGCGCCACCCGCTGGCGCGTGAAGACGGCGAGCGGGTGCGGGGTGCGTTCTACGAGCCGCCGGCCCGCTGGCTGCGTGCCCATGCCGCCGATGAAGTGGCCGCCGTGCTGGATGCCGCGCATGCTGCCAGCCGTGCCGGCGCCTGGGTGTTGGGCGGCCTGCGCTACGAGGCGGCGGCCGCGCTCGACCCGGCGCTGCGTACCCAGGCCGCGGGCAGCGCGCCTCTGGCCGAGTTCGCGGTGTACGAGCAAGCGCCGCAGCCCTGGCCTGATGCGGCAGCCGCATCGTCCGACTTGCTCACCGAAAGCTGGGTCGACGCTCAGGACGAGGTGGCCGAGTCGGCTCAGATCGAACGCATCCGCGAGTGGATTCGCAGCGGTGACTGCTACCAGGTCAACCTGACCACGCGGCTGCAGTCCCGTCTGTCGCCCGGGGTCGATCTGGCCACCTTCTTCCTGGCCCTGCACCGCAGCCAGCCCGGCGGCTTCTCGCTGTTCCTGCGCGAGGCGGGGGTGGCCAGCGTATCGCCCGAGTTGTTCTTTGACTGGCGGCCCGTGCCCGATGCCCAGCACAGCTGGCTTTTGGCCGCCCAGCCCATGAAGGGCACGGCGGCGCGTGGCCGCGATGTGGTGGAAGACGAGGCGGCCCAGGCCCACCTGCGCACCAGCGAGAAAGAGCGGGCCGAGAACCTGATGATCGTGGACCTGCTGCGCAACGACATCGGCCGCGTGGCCCAGCTTGGCAGCGTGCGCGTGCCGCGTTTGTTCGAGCTGCATGCCTTGCCGACCGTCTGGCAGATGACCTCCACCATCAGCGCCGTCAGTCGGCCGCGTCTGCGCTTGTCGGAGCTGTTCGCGGCCCTGTTTCCGTGCGGTTCGGTGACCGGTGCGCCCAAGGTGCGGGCCATGCAGATCATTGCCGAGCTGGAGCCGCAGCCGCGCGGCTGGTATTGCGGCGCGCTGGGCCTGTTGCAGCCCGGCGGCGTGGCCACCTTCAACGTGCCGATCCGTACGGTGGAGCAGGGCGTGGGCGCCGATGCCGCTCTTCTGTCGGCCGGCGTTGGCAGCGCCATCACGCTCGATTCCGAAGCCGCGGCCGAGGTGGCCGAGTGGCGGGCCAAGGCGCGCTTTCTGCTGCGCGCCCAAGCGCCGGTGGCGGCGCTGGAAACACTGCGACTCTCTGGGGGGAAGTGGGTGCGGCTGAGCGGCCATCTGGCCCGTTTGCAGCGCACCTGCCAGCATTTCGGGCTCAAGCCCAAGCTGCCTGATGTGCGCGCCGCATTGGCCGATCTGGCGGCCGCGCATGCCCAGGGTGAATGGCGTGTGCGCCTCACGTTCTGCGCACACGCAGGCCTGCAAATGCGCGCCACGCCGCTGGAGCCGACACCAAATTGCGTGATACTCGCGCTGGCTGCACATGCCATCGCCTCGCAAGGGGCGACGGCCGAGTTCATCCAGCACAAGACCACGCGGCGCGAGGTGTACGAGGCCTTCGCCGCGACCAAGCCCGCCGGGGCTTTCGATGTGTTGCTGTGGAACGAGGCCGGGGAACTGACCGAGTGCAGCTTTGGCAATATCGCCGTGCAAATTGAGGGGCAGTGGTTGACGCCACGCCTGCAAGCCGGGCTTCTGCCCGGTGTTTACCGAGAAGAACTGCTGCAAGAAGGGCGGCTGCGCGAGGCGCAGCTGATGAAGAGCGATCTGAAGCGCGCCCAAGCCCTTGCATTTTTTAACAGCCTGCGCGGCTGGTGTCCTGCCAGCCTGCTGAACCCGGGTGAGCTGCCGCTCTGAATGAAACAAGAAGCGCGAGCAATGTGTTGCGCTCACGGCCTCACCCTGTTGCGACCATCTGACTGAATTCCCATGGCTACCAAAACCCAAGCACGCACTGCCGCCGCCAAGCCGGCCGCAGCGGCCAAGAAGACAGCGCCCAAGACGGCGATCAAGACCGCGCCCGCCAAGAAAGCCAAGGTTGCGGCCGTGACCGAGGCGGTGGCCCCGAGCGCTGTGGCCAAGAAATCGGCCCCCGCCAAAGCGGCGCCCAAAAAGGCGGAAGCCACAAAGGCAGCGGCCAAGAAGACCGTGGCCACGAAGGCGGTGGCCAACCGCGCGGTGACCGCCGAAGCGCCCGCCAAGAAGACGAGCACCAAGCCCGCCGTCAAGGCGGAAGCCAAGGCGCCCAGCAAGGCGGCTGCCAAGACTGCGCCGGCCAAGAAGGCGGTACCCGCCAAGAAAGCCGCTGCCGCCCCGAAGGCCGCCAGCGAGCCCGTCGTGGCGAGCAAGAAGGCTGTCAAGACCGCTCAAGTTGCCAAGGCCACCAAGGTCGCTGAAGCCCCCGCTGCCAAGTCAGCGCGCAAGGCGACGGCCTCCAAGACCGTGAGCACGGCGCCCGCGGCCGCCGAGCCTCTTGCCGCTGAGGTCAAGACGGTCAGCAAGAAAACGACCACGCGCGCAGCCGCCACCGCGGAGCCGGTCAGCGCTCCGGCACCTGCGCCTGCGAAGCCAGCCACCAAGGCTCGCAAAAAGAAGGCGGAACCGGAGGTGCAAGCTCCTGCTCCTGCTCCTGCTGAGGTTCAGGCTGCCGCCAAGCCTGTCAAAACGACGGCAGCCAAGGCCAAGAAGAGGCCTGCGGCGGTGAGTGTGGATGCTGAGGCTCCTGCGGCTCCTGCAGCGCCTGCAGCTCCGGCCCCAGCCAAGGCACAGCAATCTCAGCGCAAGAACGGCAAATCAAAGCCGGCTGCGACTTCGACCCGCACTGCGCCGAAAGAGCCGCAAGCGCCGCAAGCAGTGCCCGCTGTGCAGCCGGCGCCTGTCGAGGCCCCGGCTCCGAAGCCCGCACCCGCGCCAGCCCCTCGGTTCATCTTGGAGGCCCGCAGCGATCGCCTGTTCGGCCGCTACGAGGTGCAAGCCATCGAGGGCGGTGAGCGCTGGCAGCTGAGTCTGCGTGGCCCGCGTGCCCGCGATCTGCAGTGCAGCTGCCGCAGCTTTGCACTCAGCGATCCGGCCGGCTGCGAGCATGGCCAGTTCCTGCTCACCCAGCTGCGCGATCGCCTGGCAGCCGGTTGGCAAGCCGAGCACAGCGAGCTGGACCTCGGCGGCGGCGCCCGTCGTCAGCTGGTCTGGCGTGCTTCGCCCTCCTGCCCGGAGGCGCTGGCGGCCGAGGTTCAAGCCGTGCTGCGTGGCATTGCTCAAGGCAAGCTGGCGGGCGCCAGCGCCGTGGCCGGGCTGCTGAGCCAAGCGGCCGAGGCCGGCCATGAGTTGCGGGTGTCGGACGCTGTCTGGCAACACCTGGCCCTGGCCGCCGATGCGGCCGAGCGGGTGCGCGTGCTGGGCCAGGCCTATCCGCAGCTGTTTGACAGTGACGGCTTGCGCAATCTGCTCAAGCTGCCGCTGCCGCATTACCAACTCGAGGCCGCCCTGTTCGCCGCCTGCGCGGGCCGCAGCCTGGTGGCCGACGATCTGGGGCTGGGCCTCTACGCCCCGGCGCTGGGCACGGCCGAGTTGATGCTGCGCCACTTTGGCGTGGAGCGCGTGCTGCTGCTGTGCGCGGAGTCGGCACAGACCCGCTGGCTCAGCGAGGCGCAAAGCCTGAGCCACCGCCGCGCCAGCCTGGTCTGGGGCGATGCGGCGGCGCGGCGCGAGCAACTGGCCGCCGCCGGCGAGATCAAGATTGCCGCGCTCAACACCCTGGCCCAGGATCTGGATGCGCTGCAAGCGCATGGCGCCGATCTCGTCATCGTCGACGAAGCTCAGCGCCTGGATGCGGCCACGCTGGAGCGCCTGCAGCAGCTCGACGCGCGGGGCGGCTTTGTGCTGATGCTGAGCAGCCAGCTGCTCAACAGCCAGCCGCAAATCCTGCTGCCCCTGGTGGAGCTGCTGGATTGCCACCGCCAGGGCCCGTTGGCCGATTTCCTGGCCGAGCATGTGCACCGCGACGGCTCGGGCCGCGTGACCGGCTTTATGTCGCTGGGCGATGTGGACGAGACCCTGGAGCGCCTGGTGTTCAGCCGCGCCAAGGCCGAGCTGCTGCCCAATCTGCCCCTGGCCCTGGTGCAGCTGCGTGCTGTGCCGTTGAGCGAAGCGCAGCAGGCCTTGCAAGCGCCGCTGCTGGCCAGCCTGCGCCAGGCGGTGGCGCGCTGGCAGCGCAGCGGCTTTGTCTCGGGCGCGGAGCAGTTGCAACTCAACCGCACGGTGCAAGCCCTGCGCCGCCTGGCCATCAGCCCGCAGCTGCTGGACGATGCCGCGGAACCTGGCCGTCAGGCCGAGGCGCCCAAGCTGCTGGCCGTGGCGGCGGTGGCCCGCGAGCTGCAGGGCAAGGCCCTGGATCGCCTCTGGGTTTGCAGCCAGTGGGACGACGCGCTGGCCCAGCTGCAGTCGGTGCTGCAATCGGCCGGCATTGCGCAGGTCGCCATTCCGGCCTCGCTGCCACTGGCGCAGCGCCGGGCTCTGGCCGAGCGCTGGCGCCAGGATGCGCGCGCCAGCGTGCTGCTGTGCAGCGATGCAGCGGCGCAAGGCCTGGATCTGCAGGTGCCGCGCTGCGGCCTGCTCAATCTGGAGCTGGCCTGGGGTGAATCGGTGCTGGAAGAGCGCCTGGCTCGTGCGGCCGATGAGGACTCGCGCGGCCTGCCGCTGATCCAGCTGCAGGCACAAAGCGGTTTCGAAGCCGCCTTGCTGCAGCTGCAAGACGCCCGTGAGGCCATGCCGGCCTGCAGCCTGGACGGTGACGCCGGCATGCAACTGCTGCAGGGCGAAGCCTTGGCCGACTACCTCTCGGCCCTGGCGGCTTTGCTGGATCTGATGGCCTGAGGCAAGGCGTCAGCGCATTCGTTTTTTCAGCGGGCGGCCGGTCGTGAACTTGTCACGGCCGGCCGCTTCTTCTTGAGGCTTTCGACGCGCAACTCAGATAAATCTGAATTTGACGGCGCGATGAAGCTTCCGTGAAAACCCTAGTGTGCTATAGTCGTGGTCTTGCTTGCAGCTGAAGCTGTTTTGCATTTCGTTCGTCTCCTCTGACCTCGTTCAGGCCGCTGACCACAGTCAAACACTCGTTCACGAGTTTTTGGGCATGTTGCGCTCAGTGACGCGAAATCCCGGGTACGCCCCAGGCCTCGCGAACATCCCTCACCGGGATGGTGTGCTGAACACCCTTCGGGTTCGGTCGGCGGCGATGCCGTCGCTTTGACTGTTCCCCCGGCGCCGCACCTGGCACCAATCGGCTGGCTTTTGCCTGGCTGTCCCCTTCAAGTCCCGGTGCACGACGCGAGCTTTCTCCCAGCGACTTTACTGGCGTGACGCGCATTTTTTTGTTGCGTGGCATGCGCGTGTTTTCGTCTCGTTTTTGCGAGGCGGGGCATGGCTTTGTTGAAAGAAGATATGAGTTTTGAAAATCTAGGTTTGCACGAGTCCCTGCTGCGTGCCGTGAAGGATTCCGGTTACGAAACCGCCACCGAAGTGCAAGCCCTGGCGATCCCCGCCGGCTTGAAGGGCGTGGACCTGATGGTGTCTTCGCGTACCGGCAGCGGCAAGACCGCTTCCTTCACCCTGCCCGCGCTGCAAAAGGTCATCGAAGCCCGTGCAGCCGCTGCCGCCGCCGCCGGTGGCGAGAACACCCGCCGCGAAAAAGGCCGTGTGCAAGGCCCCCGCGTGCTGGTGCTGTGTCCCACCCGTGAACTGGCCATGCAAGTGGCCAAGGCTGCCCAAACCTACGGCCGCCATGTGCAAGGCCTGAAGCTGTCGACCGTGCTGGGCGGCATGCCTTATGCCCTGCAGCTGCGCCAGCTGAGCGGCCCCCTGGACATCCTGATTGCCACTCCGGGCCGTCTGATGGACCACATCCAGTCCGGCAAGGCCGTGCTGGACAACGTCGAAATGCTGGTGCTGGACGAAGCCGACCGCATGCTGGACATGGGCTTCATCGATGACATCAAGTTCATCGCTGACCGCATCCCGGCCACCCGCCAAACCGTGATGTTCAGCGCGACCTTCGCCGGTCACGTCGGCCGTCTGGCCAACGATCTGCTGCGCGAGCCGCAGCGCATCGATGTTGCCTCGCACACCGACACCCACGAAAACATCACCCAGCGCCTGCACTGGGCCGACAACAACAACCACAAGGACCAGCTGCTTGAGCATCTGCTGGCCGACAAGGATGTCGACCAGGCCCTCGTCTTCACCAGCACCCAGCGCGATGCCGATTGGCTGAGCGAGCGTCTGCAGGAGCTGGGGCACGCCGTGGCGCCTCTGCACGGTGGTATGCCGCAAGGTCGTCGCAACCGCGTGCTGATGGCCCTTCGCCGTCGTGAAGTGCGCGTGCTGGTGGCCACCGATGTCGCCGCCCGCGGCATCGACGTGCCCACCATCACCCACGTGATCAACTACGGTCTGCCCATGAAGGCCGAGGACTATGTGCACCGCATCGGCCGCACCGGTCGTGCCGGCCGTGAAGGCCTGGCCGTGACCCTGGCCACGCGTGACGATGTGTCCATGATCCGCCGCATCCAGCAGTTCACGACTCAGACCATTCCTTCGGCGCAAATCGAAGGCCTGGAGCCCAAGTCGCAAGAGCCGCGCATCTTCCCGCCGCGTCCTGCCGGCGCCGGTGGTTTCGAAGACCGCGGTGCCCGTCCGGGCTGGGGTGGCAAGCCCGGCTTCGGCGGCAAGAGCCTCGGTGGCGGCAAGCCTTTCCACCGCGATGCGGGTCGTCCTTTCGTTCGTGACAACCGTGACGGTGGCCGTCCGCAAGGCTTCGAGCCGCGCGGCGGTGAGTTCCGCCCCGATGCTCGTCCTGTGGATCGTGGCTTCGATCGCGGTTTCGACCGTGGCCAAGACCGCGGCTTCGACCGTGCACCGGCCGAGCGTGGTTTTGACCGTGGCTTCGATCGCGGCAATGCCGGCTTCGCCCCCCGTGGTGACAAGCCTGCTTTCGCCCCGCGTGGCGATCGCCCCAGCTTCGGCGACAAGCCGGCCTTCGGTGGCAAGCCCAGCTTTGGCGGCGACCGTCGCCCCGGCGGTTTTGAGTCGCGTGGCCCTGGCGGCCCGGGCGCCAAGCGTGGCGGCCCGGCCGGCCCGCGCCGCAGCGGTTTCGGCCGCTGAAGCCTGCGCTGCAGCGCAGCGCCTGCTGAGCGAGCCGGGTTCTGACCCGGAGCTGCACTAAGATCAAAAGGCCCGCCAAGGTTCGTCCTGGCGGGCCTTTTTTCGTCGGCGCGACTCGCTCGCCGGGTTCACTGTTCTCTTCTTGTTTTCTTGTCCATGCGCCACACCGGCATCCTGATCCAGTGGGACGACAGCAAAGGCTATGGCTTTGTGCGCTCGCCCTCGGCGCCAGACGCCAAGCTGTTCGTCCACATCCGTGATTTCGAACTGCTGACGCAGCGGCCCCAGCAGGGAGAGACCTTCAGCTACGAGCTTGGTGTGGATGTCCAGGGCAAGCGGCGGGCGGTGCGGGTGCGGCGGCCTCGGGCGGCGCCGGCCGCGCCTGCGCGGCGCTCGAGCGCAAGCGCGGGTAGCGCCGGCTTGCTCCTGATCCCTGGTTTCGCTGCCGCCTATCTGAGCTGCCACCTGCTGTGGGGCCTGCCGCCGGCGTTGTGGGGCGCTTACATGGCGCTGAGCCTGGCCACCTTCATCGTCTACGCCGGAGACAAGCGGGCCGCGCGGCTGGGGCATTGGCGGGTGCGTGAGGGCACTTTACACGGCCTGGCTGTGGCGGGAGGCTGGCCGGGCGCTTTGCTGGCGCAGCAGCTCTTGCGCCACAAGTCCAGCAAGCCGGCGTTCCGACGCCAGTTCTGGTGGACAGTGCTGGGCAATCTCCTGGGCTTCGCGCTGCTGTTCACGCCGCTGTTCTCCTTGCTGCGCCGCCTTGCTGGCCTTTGAGCCCGCGCCGTCGTTTGCGTCTGGCGAAACAAAGTGGGCAAACCGGGCTAGTTTTCCGCGGCCTTGTGGCTGCAGCCGCGCTAGGCTGCTCGACCATGGACTTGCTGTATTTTTCTCGGCCCGCGGGAGCTGGGCGTCTGGCGTGGATGCCTTGATCGCGCTCGACCCGGATCTGCTGATGCAGACGCTCTTGCACAGCCTGCCGGCCAGCTGGCAGTCGGCCTGGCCCTGGCTGCGCGGCAGTGCCTGCGTGCTGCTGTTTGGGCTGCTGCCGGCCGCCTGGCTGCTGCTCAGTGCGGCCGCACTGCTGGCGGGCGCACAGGCCCGGGCCATGGCTCAGCTGCATGTGCAGCCACGCGGCGTGCCGCGCAGCCGCTGGCTGGGCAGCCTTTTGCTGGCCGCGGGCCTGTGGTGGCCGTGGATGTCGGCAGAGACACCGGCGTTGCCCCTGCTCCTGTCCTTGCTGATGGCCTATGCCGCCTCGCGCTCCTTGCTCCAGGCCTTGCAGCCGCGTCGCGCCCTGAGCACCGGCTTTCGCGTGGCCATGGGCGTGTGGGCTCTGCTGCTGGCCGCCGGGCAGGGGCTGCTGTTGGCGCGCCTGCCGATGGCGCCGGCGGCGGGTGTCTTGAGTTTGCTGGCCGTGGCCGGCTTGTTGTGGCTGAACGGCGGATCAATCGCGGCGCGCGGCTTGCGTGGCGTGGTGATGGCGGCGGCGGTGCTGCTGCCGCTGGGCGTGCGACTGTTGCTCAGCGGGCCCGAGGCAGGCGAGGGCTTTGGTGAGGCCCGCTGGCAGGCGGTGCTGGCGATGTGGCCGCGCTGGGCACTGGGTGCGCGCGAGCTGGCCTTGCTCTTGCTGGTGCTGCTCATGACCCGGGCCTTGCCGGCCTTGCTGCGCCATGTCGGCGAGATGCAAGTGGCGGCGGACAAGGAAAGCGACGCCCGTTTCACCGATCCGCTGACCGGCCTGGCCACGCGCCTGGGGCTGGAGCGACAGCTGGCGCAGGCGGTGTTGGAGAGCGATGCCAAGGAGCAGCCGCTGGCCTTGCTGCTCTTCGATCTCGATGGTTTCAACCCCGTCAACAGCAGCTTCGGCCATGACAAGGGCGATGCCTTGCTGCGCTTGGCGGCCGATCGCCTGCGCGGCTGTCTGGGCGTGCACGATGTGGCGGCCCGGATCGGCGGGGATGAGTTCGCCATCCTTTTGCACGAGGCAGGCAGCAAGGAGGCGGTGGCCAGTTTTGCGGCCCGGGTCCTGGCCGAGCTGGCCCGGCCCTATCTGCTGGACCGGCGCGAGCTGGCGATCTCTTGCTCGGCGGGGATTGCCCGTTATCCGCTCGACGGCGGCAAGGCTCGCATGCTGGCCTGCGCCGACGCGGCCAAGAGCGCCGCCAAGCGCCTGGGCGGCGCCTGCTACTGCTTTTATGCCGCCGGCATGGACGGTGACACGCGTGAGCAGCTGGATCTGCTGCGTGACCTGCGCCATGCTGTGGAGCGCAACCAGCTGGAGCTGTATTTCCAACCCAAGATCGATGCGCGCAGCGGTGAGGTCACGGCCGCCGAGGCCTTGCTGCGCTGGCACCACCCGACCCGCGGCATGGTGTCGCCGGTGATCTTCATTCCCATCGCCGAGCGCTTTGGCTTCATGCGCGAGCTGGGCAACTGGGTGATCGATGCGGCCTGCCGCCAGGCCCAGGTCTGGCGCGAGAGCGGCCTGCGCATGCGCGTGGCCATCAATCTCTCGGCGCAGCAGATGCGGCAGGCCGACATCGTCGATCGCATCCAGAAGGCGCTCGAAGCCTCGCGCATGCACCCGACCCTCTTGACCTGCGAGATCACCGAATCGGTGGTGATGGAGAACACCCAGGCCATCCAGGACACCTTCCGCCGCCTCGGCGAGCTGGGTGTTCATTTGTCCATCGATGATTTCGGCACCGGCTATTCCTCGCTCAGCTATTTGCGCCAGCTGCCGGCCCAGGAGCTGAAGGTGGACCGGGCCTTTGTTACTGACCTGGTGGCCAGCGCCGATGCCCGTGCGGTGGTCGATGCCGTCATCCGCCTGGCTCATGCCCTGGGCCTGCGCGTGGTGGCCGAGGGCGTGGAGACCCAAGGCCAGCAGCAGGTGCTGGTGGCCATGGGCTGCGACGAGCTGCAGGGCTATCTGTTTGCCCGCCCCATGTCGGCCCAGGCCATCCTGCTGTGGGCCATGGACGACAAGAACTCGGCACCAGCCTTCCGCGCCTCGCTGTTCGGCGACACGCAGGAGATCGACCAGCTCTGAAACTCCGCGGGGCTGCGGGCCGGAAATGGGCGCGCCAGCGGGGATAATCACCGCCATGCGGGAGACCCCAAACCCAGCGAGCGAAGACGAAGCTCGCTTTGAAGATTTTTTTCGCGACGCGGCTGCCCCCGGTGAGGCGCAGCTCTTGTGGCAGATGGAGCGGCAGGATGGCCTGATGGCCGGCCTGCGCGCGCTTTTTCACGGCCCGGCCAGCCTGGTCAAGCTGCGCGTCTGGGTGTTTCTGGAAGTGATGGCCATGCCGGCCTCACGCATCAGCCGCGAGGCGCTCAACCAGCATTTCCACATGCTGCGCGACGAGCCGCTGGAGCTGGTGCTCAAGCGCCTGCGCGAGGCCGATCTGCTGGCCTGGGACCCTTCCAACCAGCATTACGGCGTCACACCTCTGGCTCAGCAGCTCTTGGGCCTGCTCCAGCCCCTGGTCAGCAGCAGCGCCCAGCAGGACGCCGACCTCAGCGCCTTGCTGGCCAATGTGGCCGGTGCCCACCAGCTGGGCACCCTGGACCCGGCCCAGCTGCAGCATTTGCAGGCCCAGCTCTCGCGCCTCTACGACGAGTTC
>Ga0187843_10001643_pt1 | contig 13940 bp, 10 predicted proteins | sample SpaLakP09_SKY_43_FD_134516 | JGI IMG/M metagenome (GOLD analysis project Ga0187843, IMG submission 134516) | Oligotrophic lake water microbial communities from Sparkling Lake, Wisconsin, USA - SP09_SKY_43 | ecosystem: Environmental > Aquatic > Freshwater > Lake | place: USA: Sparkling Lake... | reverse complement strand
GATTTCATAGCCCCCGAGACATTCAAGAGGAATGACAATTGTATCGCCGGCCCGAAGAACTCCGAGCCGCGTCAAAGAACGCTCCAATTCCTCTTTCGCGTCCGAATGATAGAAGGCGGAATCTTCAGGTCGCAGAACAATGCGTGTAGCTTCTGGAAATGCGTCCTGGTTCAACCATTCCACATCTACCACCTCCCCACTGCCGGTTGCTCCAAGATGATCTAAGAACCAGTTCGGTATAAATATCTTTTCGCCATCCAAGTCTATGGGCGATCCGAGTGCAATGTAAATTTCTTTATCATTATATCTGACACGCGCCACAAGTCGTGTAGCTGGGTTTTCTTCTGTTACACGTTTCCAAACATTTAACGGAAGACTACATGTGGCCCATTCAGCATGGGTTTCATTGGTAAAGATACTCGACCACACTTCCATTGGATGGGTTTGAAGCCGGCTTTAAACCCCCCTCAATTTTAGGAACGATGTATCAACGGTATGGAATAACGAATATTCAACAATTTGAAGAAGCTCTTTCTCATGTAGAACTCACAACCCTACAGAAGAGTATTGTTCAAGGACGATATATTCCGATGATACGGCATATTTATCTGCGCACAAATAACATAAGCCTTTTATTTCATTCGTCGCGGATTATTATTACGATTGGATCCCTTATTGTTCCCGCTCTTCTTTCTATACAGGGTGTGTCAAACACGAATGTGCAAGTGTATTGGGCCACATGGGTTATATCGCTACTTGTGACGATATCCAATGCTCTCGTAGCTCTTTTCAAATTTGATAAGCGATATTATTACCTTCATACGATTCTAGAACGGCTTATATCCGAGGGCTGGCAATATATAGAACTCACGGGGAAATATAGTGGATATTATATTCACGGTAAAACTTCTACTCATGAAAATCAATTTGTATATTTTTGCCACTCGGTTGAAAAGATCCGGATGAAACAAGTGGAGGATGAATATTACAAGCCCGAAGAAAATCAAACACAGGCTGTCGCATCCGGCGCAACCAATGTATCCAAACTCGCGTCCTTGTTGCCTCCTACACCCCAAGAAGGAGAATTCTCTGTAACCCCCGATATTGCCTTGGCGGTAAAGGAACAACTTTCGCGACAATCAGTAGAGAATGCTGGGGGGGAAAAAAACAAGGAAAGTGAAAAGAACAGGAAAGTTGAATCAGTGTCAGTGTCTTTCGACGTGTAATGAGCCATCTTTGGCAGGGAAAGCCTTTTGTAAAACACATATGCGAGGGTGTCCGCGCGTATCTCCCCTTAGTGGCTGGGAACCAGCTTATAAGCCAAACACATGGAATAAGAGACAAACAATCCGAGAGACACATAATTGTTTCTCCTATGCAATGAATGTGAATGATCCGAGGCAAATAGAAAAATGTAAAAAAACGAAAAATTGTAATATCCCGTTTCATCAACCTGGGAATCCTTCCAAATTCGTCCCCTTCAAGTCGAGCAAACCCAAGACATGCCCAAATATGATGATGCGCCTTTTGGGTGATAATCCGAATCTACAGATGACAACCTTTGAAGCACAGTGCCCGAAATATACATCCAAGATAGCTCTTGTAGTGGATCAATCCGACGACTATCACTTTTTACGACAAGATAAAAATAAATTTTGGTCCCAAAAGTCTGGCGCGCGACCAGTTACAAATCTGGACGCGAGTAAGCATGAAATATGGGATCCGCGACTGTGTGATTTAAATTATAGCCGCCACGAGGGAGTCCTGAACTACGACGTCTTCTGTGGATTTTTATGTGTTCCGAGGACGGATACTCTCTTTATGGCAGCTTCATCGGGAGGATCTAGGCGCGCTTCGCGTGCTTCTTCTCCAGCCAAGCCTTTCCGGGCGAACTCAACACGAAAGCGTTCGTAGGATCATACAGTGCAAGTGCTTCCACACAGTCGAGCCGTTTTACAGGGGAACATTGTAATAATCCGGTAATAATTGTTTTAATGATTGGCGATTTCTGCTTCCATTCGGCACTCTTCATAAACTGATTGGATAAACTCAGTTTATAAAGTGTACTTACTAAGATGTATCCGAATCCCCACGCGTCCACCGCGGGCCAATAGTATTTCCAGAATTTTACAAAATTACCCGATTTAACAGAATTAGATGTTTTCCAGAATTTCTTGAATTCATTCATCTGTTCTACGCGATTGTAGCCGAAGATTCGTTCTGCTATCTTGAGACTTGTCTTATTTTGTATAATATCTTGAACAATGACTTGTAGCTGCATACCATCGTTCTCTCCATCCTGGACGGTATATTCAGGTGGAATTTGACCTAGTTTGGCATTATATTCGGCATTGAGTGAGTCAATAAGGTCGCTTGAAATGCCACTTACCGTGTAAGAACGACCAAAATCAATAAGGCGAAAATTATACTTGTCATCGACCACTATATTTCCACTGTGAAGGTCATTATGTATAATTCCTTTAAACGCTAGCTGTGTCCCCATTTCCAGAACATGTTTCATGAAACTGTAAAAGGGAAACTCTTTCGCTCCGATTTGTATAGAATCCAATTTACTATACAAGGATTGCCCGCCATTTTTCATCTGATAATGAACCAAATTTCGTATTCCATGTTCTAGAAGAACATCACATGTTCTCAGTTCAGGCTCTGTTTGATCCTTTACACGCACATCTTGACACATAGTATCCAATTCAGCGATTATAAAATAATTATTTGCTTCCGGCATGTTTTTTAATATTTTGGCGACAGTAATTTCACCTGCAATCTCTTCGGCCTCTGTGAGCTTCCCTATCATATTCCCTTTTGCGCGAATCTTTTTCCCGTGACAAATGAGTGGTGGATCAAAAATACATCCATACCCTCCTTCTCCTAACTTTCTGCCACCCCTCATATTCAAGGCATCCATTTCCTACTAGGAGAAAATCTTACAAATCGCTCGTAATTTACCGTGATGTCGGCTGTGTGTGAAAGACCCTTTTATTTAAATAGTAATGACTCGGTAGATGTCCGGAACAGTCTGGATTGGATTATGTCTTTTATTGGGTGTTCTCGTGTTAGAACTCATGTCCCCGAATAAGCTTTCCGAAGGATTTCAGGCATTTCTTCCAGTTCCACAAGAACAACCAAATATGCTCACGAAATTCATTATGCGAAGGTCAGATGTGGGGATTCGTTCGGAAATCGGGGGATATGTCCAAGATCTCCGATATTTCGCAGGATACGCCGATGTCCAGCGATATGGCGTGAAGAATGATTTTTGCCGCGTAGTGACCTTGAGTGGTGAGGAGGGCTTGATGTTTGCGTGCGCTCTTGCGGGGACAAAGGGGGGTCCTGTAGATTTTCGCTCTCGGACTGTAAAGGATGGTCTACGTCTGAGTCGCGATGATTACATGCGCGATATTATAAAAGATGGGCGGGATGCATATTGTCGTATTTTGAGACACACGGATCGAACGTATCAGCCGTTGTGTGTGCGAGCGACCGATACGGGATTTAACACAAAAGACGACATCGACACGGATCCTCCAGAAGAGATTGTTACCCTCTTGGATTTTTACGCTGGCTGCGAACTATGGTTGCGCTTTTACGACGATATGCTTGATTCTATCGGAAGAGCTGTTGTCCAATACAAAGGGGGACTGTCCATTGATCAGACACCGAGACCCACTATAACACAGGCGCTTCACTTTAACGGACAGGATCAGTTTATTCGGTTCGGAGATACGTCCGAACTGTCTCTCGGCAATATTGTACAAATGCGCAGCATCCGCGCCTTTAGTGTCTGGGTGAAATTTGACGCATTCACGAACAATGCGCACATATTTGATTTTGGAGATGGGGCGGGTGTAAACAATACTTGGTTGGGAATTCTTGGAAAGGGAGATGCGGGAGAAGGGAATGAACTACGCCCTGGGGCCGATTGCCCCGAAACAACAGTCCCTACAGGAAAGAGCGGGGCACAATTCTGCCCCGAATTAACGGCCCAGGAATTATACGAGACATCCTCCGCGAATGTAGATAAATATTCATGTACAGGGATCGAAGTATATCCCAAGGTCGTGGAGCCGATTCAAACAAGGCCCGTGAAATCGGTAGAAAACGCCACGCGTGCCACACTCCAATATGAAGTATGGGACAAGAAGCTGCGAAAGGTTCAAATAAAAGTAAATAAGGCAATCCCTCTCGGGAAATGGACGCATCTTGTCATTACAGCAAAAAATATGGACGCTATGCGACCCGATATCCAGGTATATGTGAATGGAAATTTGGCCTTTACGCAACTTGCTGGATATTTACCACAGGCCAAAATTACCAGCAACAATTATCTCGGAAAATCGAATTGGATGAATGACGCATCCAGCTACGAATTACGCGATGAACTCTTTAGTGGAAGCATGTTTGATTTTCGCATGTATTCATCGCCGTTGCCCGAATCAAAGGTTAAGCGAATTCTCCAGTGGGGCATGGGAAAACTGGGAATGGACAATAGTTTCAGCTCGGTAACTGGATAGGGGCATTCCGAACTTTTCCATTAATCGCGGATACGAGACCCGGCTTTTGTCGACACAACGCATCCACTTTTATAGGGGCATAACAAGAGAGTTTCTTTTTCTTGATTGCCTCGTTATACATCCAATCGGCAGGGAGAAATATCTCTTTCCTTTGAGCATCTGTAAACGCATCTATAGCTGCGGCCATGGCCTTTTTAGACACGACCATGGCGTGTGTCCCCCAAAAACGGCCCACTTTCGCATACGTATCTTGGACGGTATATTCTACATATTCACTCGCGCCGAGAAGAAGAATGTCCCACCCTTTTGGCGCATTTTCTAGAAAGGCGTGGATTTCTTCCCGTGTTCCGAGAAGTTCACAATCATCTTCAAAAAGGATTGTGTACTCTTCGCCGGCTTTCAAGGCAGATTCTAAAATACAAAGATGACTCTGCGTGCAACCAATATTTCCAAGACTTATGGGGGCTTTCGTCAAAGGATGCGACTTGGCAATTACGTTTGATTTCTGCCAATCCGTTCCATCTTTTGCAGAAAAAATATCAATCTGCCATGGCAGACAGTCTTTTATGGCATCTATCAGCGGGAGTCTTTCCGTGGCGGAATCAAGGTGAATAATCGTGGCGTGATCCTTATACATTAGATATAGCAGCTGTATTATTTTTAGGCCGTTTATAAAGAGCTCGTAGTGGCATCCATTTCCACTCCTCTCCAAGTTGTGGGACGGCCATATTCTCGCGTTTGGCCAATTGTGTCAGGGATTCATTTCCAAAATTGCGCAACTTTTCCAAATTGTCCATGGTATCCTTTATATAGAAGGGATAGAGTGGTGAATCCTGCTCCAGTAAATTCAACATACTTATGGCACTTCGCAATATATCCGAACTGGCTGTGGCGAGAGTCTGGAGAATCTGGCCAATTTCCCGTTTCCGATTGAATTTCGCTTCTGCCATTTCCAATTCCCTCTCCCACTTTTCGGTGCTTATAATTTGTGTCAGATATTCTACATCAATGTCCTTATTCGCTAACTGTTCACGCCTGGATGGATACTGTGCGAGGCGATAGTTGACGAGTTCATTTATATTGCGATGGGTTTCCACCAGAACAGAATCATTCGAACCCCCCTGCATACAATCCAAGAGTTCATAGATAGCTGGTAGGCCGCCACATGGAATATCCCCAGGCTCTCTCGGTGCGGTGCCTCCTCCTGTGCGCCGCAACCATTCGTAATAATGCGGATTATGGACCTTTCCCGTCGCAATCTGTCCCGTAGTCCAAGAGAAGGCCGTGCCACATCCCTCCATCACGCACCACATCTGGTCGCAGCCGTCAATCTTGAAGATGCGCGTGGCACATTTGGGGCATCCACGTGTTTCCGCTTTAATGGCCTTGGCGGATTCTACCGTGTTGGCATCACAGATATGAGAGGCATCTTTCTCCGCACCAATGGCAACCAGACAATCGGGACACGTCCATTTCTCACACGTCCCACACTTGTAGGCCGTTGAAAGAAAGCCGCGGCACTCTTCGTCGGCACATTTCATGATGAAGACACGTTTCTGTTTCTCTCCAGTCCCTATGCCGTCATACAGGTTTTTGTGTCGTATGAATTCATGTGTGGCCTCATTCTTGCGATTCAACAATTCAGTATATTTTTCGTTTAATTCTTTATTTTCTTCCAAATGCGTGTTCAATTTAAGTATCTGCTGATCTTTATATTCTTCCCAGTTTGTTATTTGGTCCAGAATGGCCTTTTCATTTTCCGAATTTTTCTCGCAGAACTCCAAGCCTTTTCGGAGCTCTTTTATTTGGTATTGGGCCGTCCCAAATTCAAGGTATAAGTTCCTATATCTAGCATCGTATATTTCGTATTGCCCTGAAATTGTCTTATTGTAGGCCTCTTGTTCTTCATGTGTAAATTTATTTTTTCGAACGCCCATCTGCCTATTTATTTCATCTACGACTGCGAGCCATTTGGCCGCATCTTTCTTATACTCTACAAAGATCTGCATGGAGGGAAGCAGCACCTTTTCACGCTCCAACAGAATCTTACGCCGATGTTTTCGTAGCGTAGAGCTACGAAAGGTGCTAGAGAAATTGGCCGCCATGAACTCGGCCGCCCAGCCGCGCTTACAAAACATACAATGGGGATCTTCATAGGACTGTAGCAGATACGATTGTTGGCATCCGCGACAGGCACTTTCGGGGCAATACTGACACGTTACTTGCGCGACTCTCTTTCCATACGTATCATAACAGATGGGGCAAGACATTGTGAATACTTGTCGCACAGGGGCCTGGTCGTTTTCAATTTTTAGCGGCCTAAACATAGCCAGCTTTATGTGATGAGATGAATTGCCCATATTGTAATGATATCGTGGAAGAAGGATCCAAAGTAGCAGAGATCCCTTGTTGCGATTTGAAATATCATTCTTCGTGTCTGATTGCCTCTGTCGCACATAGAGTCTCTATGCATATGGACTGTTATTGCTCGTGTGGGGGTCTTATCTATCAATTTCCATCCCTTTATAATAATTCTTCCGATCTAACGCAAGCTACAGCGGCATCCATCAAGGAGAAACCAGGCGTGAAGGAAGAGCTAAAAATTATCAAGCAGAAGAATACAGCCGAGGTAAAAGCCTGTAGAGAGTTTACAAGTAAAATGAATGAAGAATTTCAAAAATTTAAAGAAGTTGTTCAGCCACATGTTCTTGCGATTCAGAACGAAAAGGCAGCAACCATTCACGGTATAAAACAACTGCCAGAATATGCGGCCTTTCGTAAGGCAAGATCATCTATAGCATATTCGTATAATGCTTTTATGAAAAAACATGATATTAGCGCACGTGTAATGAGATGTATATATGGTCGGCGCTTGAGCTGGCGTTGGAGAGGACCCATAGGCCAAATAAAACGGAAATTTAGGATTCGTTTTTAGTCCAAGAAAGTAATTTCAAACAGTAGCGTGAAATCATGTTTCCCGAGATCTATGAGGCGATAAAACTCGTCGCGAATGCTGATATTCAGCGTCGCCATGCGTGCGATAGGGGCTGGAGAGGAATAGAAGATGGGGGCGTGTATATCTTTATTGAGGGGATAGTAGCCGTCGCGAATCTGGTCCAGATACATGACATGGAAACAGTCGCGTCGGCCTGCCCCGCGTTCTACGCGATTAATCTCTATAGAGTTATCGGCGTTGATATGAACGTATAATTGGCTTATGAGGCCGTATGGGTCCATACGATTGGGAGGCACGAGACTGCCTGCCACCGAGGTTTGATCCTGGAATTCAAAGCCGAAGAGTTGTCCTACGCAATTCACGGATTGTATGGCGCCTGTGTGTGTATCTATCTCATTGACGTAGCGACCGGTTTGGAAATAGAATGTGAAGGAAGCAGGACCCGTGGCGGTGATGGTACACTTTTTCGTTATAGATGAATATCCCACGGTATATGTATTTAGAGCTCCTGCGAGGGCATTCAGTTGGGTTTGAAGCTGTGCGCAAAGTTCTGTGGCATTGTATTGACCGGGTGTAAGTGTTGCATTCCATGTGCGCGTCCCTGTATCTTCTCCAAACGTAAAGGACCCCCATGCTGGCTGCACATTGTAGAGATCGGCAGGCACGGAGCCATTGACGAGCTCAATGGCCGTGACATCCTTGAGAGGCCGACGAAAACTCCAGCGAAAGTCGTTGGAATCGTAATTTGCTCCCAAGTTGCGATCGCGACTATTTACGGCGATTGTAATACGGCGCTCTTTTCGCTGCTTGGCAGGGATAAGAACGCCTTGACCTGATGTAACTGCTGCCATTTCTTAATAGCGCGCTTAAAATAAATCTAATTGACACGTCAAATCTGACGCCGCGTTTGCGTTGTTTCCTGTGTATGTAATGTAGAGATTGACATAATCGCCCACGTCCATCGTATGAGAGGCGCTGTAAAAATTCTTAAATGTATCTGTTGCCCCGAATGTGACTGTAAATAATGTATCTGTAATGCTTCCACCGTAGGGTGTATGCCTTACAAGAAGAGTCACAGAATTTCCTGTTCCAGGGGCTGTGTTCAAGCCTGCGGACATTCCTGAAAGAAGAGTGGGCTGTTGAATACGATAATAAGCGGCAGGAAGCCCTGGATCGGGAAAGCTCCCCGATGAAATAGATTGCGTTCCTGGCCATAGATAGGCCCCTGAGGTGCCGGTTTTAATATTGCCTTTGAGGCCATAGTATACTGTTGTAGGATATATATATGTAGAAAACCCTTTGCCGCCTGCGGATTTTGTTACAAGATCTACACCAGGTCCAACCTGAATACCGGCTGAAGCGAGATAGGTTGGATCTGTAATCGTCGCAGGATATGTTTGAAGAATATCGGAGGCCGTGTAGCTTTGTCCTGCTGTAGGAGCCACGGTTCCTACAGTCGTGGTTCGAAGTTGTATAGACCCTGTATTGCTTACATCGGCGGATTCTACACCTACGTAAGAGCCGGTAGAAGCTGTGGATGTGGGCTGGGCCACATAGACATTTATATCACGGGTCGTTACAATATTGGTGTTGGATACTAATATGCCACGTTTGGGTCCATTACCATTTGAGAACACATTGATCGTAGAACCCTTTAGAGAATTGAAGGAAAAGCTGGCGGGTCCCAGGGTTCCCGTTCCATTACATTCAATACCATTGACAATCGATGTTCCACTGGAAGATGCGGCAGAATTATCCACTGTAAGAACGCATGTTCTTAGTTTTGCGGTTACACTTGTAGTTCCGGTGAAAACAATGCCTTTCAGCGTATAATGACCTGAGGATGTGAGTTTGAGAGTAAGATCTTCTACGCGAGTATTTTCGCCCATAGTAAGGAGTGTCGTATTTGCTGTTACACCGAGCAGTTGAATGGTGGTTGTTTGTGTATTTTGACCACGGAGGGCAATGCCGTTGGGAAGCGTAATACCTGCTGTCAGATTATATGTGCCAGGATGAACCCAGACGGTAGTCCCTGATGTGGCAGCGGCCACGGCGGCATCCACTGTGAGATAGGGAGAACCGCCAACAGAGGCGGTGGAATCATTGCCATATACAGAATCTACGCGGAGAACTTTGCCGATTCCGAATGAGCTACCGGCGACAGATGGACCCGTAGCGCCAGTGGAGCCTGTAGGGCCGGTAGGTCCCGTTGCTCCCGTGTTCGTAGCTGCGCCTAGAGGCCCCGTAGGGCCCGTAGAGCCCGTATCACCGGTGGGCCCTGTAGCTCCTGTATTCGTAGCAGTGCCTGCTGGTCCTGTAGCTCCTGTATTCGTAGCAGTGCCTGCTGGTCCTGTAGCTCCTGTTGGACCTGTTGGACCTGTAGGTCCTGTAGAGCCCGTATCACCGGTGGGCCCTGTAGCTCCCGTATTCGTAGCAGTGCCTGCGGGCCCCGCATCTCCTGTTGGACCTGTTGGACCTGTAGGTCCTGTAGAGCCCGTATCACCGGTGGGCCCTGTAGCTCCTGTATTCGTAGCTGTGCCTGCTGGTCCTGTAGCTCCCGTATTCGTAGCAGTGCCTGCGGGCCCCGCATCTCCTGTTGGACCTGTTGGACCTGTAGGTCCTGTTGGACCTGTTGGACCTGTAGGTCCTGTAGAGCCCGTATCACCGGTGGGCCCTGTAGCTCCTGTATTCGTAGCTGTACCTATAGCGCCCGTAGGCCCCGTAGATCCTGTATCCCCTGTAGGTCCTACCGCTCCTGTATTTGCGGCAGCCCCTGCAGCGCCCGTATCTCCCATAGCACCCGTAGGCCCCGTAGGACCAATCAAGTTATTCAATGCCCGACAATGAAGCCCTCCCGCAACTTGTATTCGTAGAAGCTCACTCGAGTTCATCTCTGTTTTAGCCGCGTAAAGACATCTGTGAATAAATACCGTATATAAATAAATGAACCAGCACAAACTGATTCTTTTAACAATGGTGAAAAATGAGAGCAGGATTATTGAACGTCTTATGGATTCTGTCCGGGGCAAAGTAGACGCTATTGTGATATGCGATACCGGCTCTACAGATGATACTGTGGAAAAGGCAATGTCTTGGTTGAAGACAAATGATGTTTCCGGGACCGTCTTTACGTTTCCGTTTAAGAATTTTGGCGTCAGTCGAACACAATCCTTTGTCCAATGCCAGCACTGGGTTTCGTCGGTGGGGTGGGATGCCACGAAAACGTGGGCGCTCTTGTTGGACGGTGATATGATGCTCTCAGAGCCGGTGAACCGGGAGACTCTCGCTAGGCTAGGTCCAGAACAAGCAGGCGTATCACTGAGACAATCTGCAGGTAGTCTTCTTTACAGTAATATGAGGGTGGTTCGGTGCTCGGAACCCTGGATTTGTAAGGGGGCCACACATGAAGCTTGGACATGTCCCCCAGGGAAGCACACCACGCTCTTTCAGTCTCCTATTCTTGTGGATCACGGAGATGGTGGGTGTAAATCAGACAAATACGAGCGAGATGTGCGGCTTCTGAAGGGGGATTTGGAGGAAATGCCAAATGATGCGCGCACGCATTTCTATCTCGGCCAGACATACCTCTGTATGCGTGATTGGCCGAATGCTATTGAGACGTTGAAGCGCCGTATAGAGATCGGGGGGTGGGACGAGGAAGTCTATATAGCACGTGTGTATTTGGGTGAATGCTACGAGAATTCGGGGGATATTCCCAATGCGGTCTATACGTATTTAAATGCGTGGCAGACAAGAAAACATCGCACGGAAGCTGCTATGCGCCTGGTAACTCTGTATAGGAAGCAGCCTGCGTCGCAAATGTTGGCGGCCATGATTCTTGAAAAGATGTTTGCTATCCAGTTCGGGGAAGATCTGCGAACGGGCCAAGTTCTTGGAGCTCCCACACAGAATCACGACATTCTTTTTGTGAATAAACGGGATATGGAGTATCATATTTGGGAAGAACTCGGAATTCTTGGATTCTACACGGATTTGTCCAAACAGACATGGCTTCAAATTGATCAACTGGATCTTCGCACACGACTTAATTGGCACGATTTCAACAGAATCTTTGGAAGTCTGCATTGGTATGATTGGTGCCTGAAACCCCGTAGGCAAACGCGATTCCAAGTGCCTCTGGATCGTATGCCTTGGTCAGGAGAGCCACATGCGGCGTGTTGGCAGCCCTTTAATCCCAGTATTCGTGTAAAGCCGGATGGTTCGGGATATTTAGTAAATCTGCGGTGTGCTAATTATTTCACCGCAGAGGCGAAACATTATGAATATCGGGCCTTTCACGGAAAAGTTCTTACTAGGAATTGTTTGATGGATATACCACGTGAGGCTGGATGGAATAATCCCGCGAGCTTGGAGGAAATTATGATAGATGGAAAGTTTCCGCAGCGGGATCATTATATCCGAGGAGTAGAGGATTGCCGGCTTATACAGGGCTCGGGTGCCATGGAATTTCTCGGGACCTCCCAGTCCTATTCAGACAATGGGACGAATAAGATATTCCATGTGTGGCGGGGAAACAATGAGACTACTTGGAGCTTGCGCCAGATGCCCTTGCCTGAAGGTGTAAATCCGAGAGATACGCAGAAAAACTGGCTCGGATTTCAGCACAAGGGGCAGCTTCACTATATTTATAACTTTTCACCCTTCAAAATCTGCGACGCATCTGGGGCCTCGGTGGTAGATGTGCCAATGAATGGTTCCATCTCTTTGAAAGAATATAGAGGGTCTGCGGGACCTGCCCCTTGGAATGGGGCAGAGGAGGCCTATTTGTGTGTTATGCATAAAGTATATATTGGCGATAATGGGCGGCGATATTATCACCGGTTTATGACATTGGATAAGGATTTGAAGCCTTCTCGTGTAAGTTGTTTTGTGCGATTAACCAAAGAGCGTGTAGAGTATTGGAGTGGTATGTGCCCAAGCCTGGAAGGGGATTCATTCTGGATCACATATGGGACGCGGGATTCAGAGGCCTATATCGCAGAGCTAACAACCGCCACGATAGAGAACTTACTTATGTATAATGTGAAAACGGGGCTGGCATTACCTACAGCGGAACGCCTTACACGGTTTTAGTCTCGTATATTCTGCTAAACATGAACGGGCTCGCCAGCCTTTTACAAGATTAAAAATGGGCATTTTGCCCATTTTTAATGTTCAGATGTCTACGTGTACTCCTAGAACGCTAGCTATAATTGTATGGCATTCTAATTAAATGGCACCGGTCCTGTTATAGAAAACGAGGGATTATATGTAGTTGCTGTAAATCCGGTGGGTCCCATAGAACTTAATAGAACGGCAGCAGGATTTACACCGGTTACAGTTGCTGTTATAATAGGTGTAGTGCTGAAGAGTGTGGATCCGAAATTCACAGCGCCAGTCCCTCCTGCACTCGTTGTTCCTGTTCCTCCTAGCTGTCTTCGGCTTGGTGGATCGTAAGTTATAAATCTCCTAGATGATACATCGTAAATAACGTTGCTAACTAAACTTGAAGCACTTGAATGAAGAGTCCAATTTATTCCATCTACGGATGTAATCATAGTCTGGTAAATAGAAGTACTAATACCACAAGCAAACCAGCGGGATCCATTCCATGTTATATTTAATACTTGTGCTATACCCGTTGCGATAACACCTGAAGCTGCCGTCCAATTGATTCCGTCATAGGAATATGCCGCGCCTACTCCTGGATACGGCGAACCCGTAACACGGGTACCTACTGCAACCCACATAATACCATTCCACTCTACATCGTTTGCAGATCCCATAACACTGGATCCTGATGTAGATAATGTCCAACTTATTCCATCATACGAATATCCTATACAATCTCCACCCGCACCCGTATTATTATTTCCTACTACAATCCACATGGAACTATTATATGCAATTCCTAGTACGTAAGGAACTACAGAAGTTACTTTTTTCCAATTGATTCCGTCGTAGGAATATGCCAGCGACGCACCACTGCCATATCCTCCGATAACCCACATTGTTCCATTCCACGCAACTGCTGCTAAACCAGAACTTCCGCCGAATATACTCGCGGCACTTGTTGATTCGTACCAATTATAACCATCATAGGAATATATGGCATGTGCGGTTGCATCACTGGATCTTAATCCTACAGCTATCCACATAGACCCATTTGAAGCTACTGCGTCTATTTGAGTAAGTATAGTGTTTAGAGAATTACTTGCATATTTCCATATTATTCCATCAGCAGAATAGGCAATATTGGAATTTCCATTGTTGCTCAAGCCTAATACCCACATTTTACCATCCCATGCTACACAATTAGCACTCTGAATACCTAAAGAGATTGCTTGACTGGATGTACTCCAATTAATACCGTCATATGTGTATATGACACTATTCGTTGTAAATCCACCAGCCCATGTTGCAGCAACCGTAAAATTCTCTGTTACGAGTTG
>Ga0187843_10001642_pt1 | contig 13949 bp, 12 predicted proteins | sample SpaLakP09_SKY_43_FD_134516 | JGI IMG/M metagenome (GOLD analysis project Ga0187843, IMG submission 134516) | Oligotrophic lake water microbial communities from Sparkling Lake, Wisconsin, USA - SP09_SKY_43 | ecosystem: Environmental > Aquatic > Freshwater > Lake | place: USA: Sparkling Lake... | reverse complement strand
CTTGGATGAGCGGAAATAGTCGAGTAACGACATGTATTAGCCTCCAAAAATCCGTTTAAATAAGCCTTTTTTCTCAACATTGAGAAAACGGAACGGCACATCTTCACCGAGCAAACGTGAAACAGTATCCATATAAGCCTGACCCGCATCACTTTCAGTGTCCAGAATAACTGGCTGACCTGAGTTTGATGCATTGAGTACCGCTTGCGATTCTGGGATCACACCTAACAATTTGATCGATAAAATTTCATTGACGTCATCAACACTCAGCATTTCGCCTTTAATCACGCGCTCTGGGTTGTAGCGTGTAAGTAATAAGTGTTCTTTGATGCCTGGTAAGCCTTGCTCAGCACGGCGTGACTTGCTCGATAACATGCCTAAAATCCGGTCGGAATCGCGAACTGACGAAACTTCAGGGTTAGTCACGACTATCGCTTCATCAGCAAAATACAGTGCCATCATCGCGCCAGATTCAATACCGGCAGGTGAATCACAAATGATGAAGTCAAAGTCAGCGGACAATTCGTTTAAAACACGTTCTACACCTTCTTTGTATAACGCATCTTTGTCACGGGTTTGTGAGGCTGGCAAAATAAACAAGTTATCAAGACGTTTATCCCGAATCATCGCCTGCTTTAAATTGGCTTCATTGTTGATTACGTTCACGAAGTCATAAACAACTCGGCGTTCGCAACCCATAATTAAATCGAGATTTCGCAAACCGATATCAAAATCGATAATAACGGTTTTATGGCCTTTTAACGCCAGACCTGTACCAATGGCTGCGCTCGATGTCGTCTTACCGACGCCGCCTTTGCCTGAAGTCACAACTATGATTTTTGCCATAGCACACAATCCTTAGAATAATTCTGCTAAAACTAACTGTCCGTCTTGCAAGCTGATACTGGTTGATTTTCCCCAGTATTCTCCTTGCAGACTGTCGCTTAACCAATAGTTACCGGCAATGGAGATTAACTCGGCTTGCATATTGTAACAATAGATCTTTTTTGTACTGTCGCCGCTAGCGCCTGCAATGGCTTTACCCCGCAACGAACCATAAATATGAATATTGCCATCCGCTATCACTTCGGCGCCCGCACCGACTGTGCCTTTAACAATTAAATCGGCACCTTTGACGTAGATTTGCTGACCGGAGCGGATATTTTGCTCGATGGTGCGGTTTTCTGCGACGATCACGGTTGGCACTGCAGCAGGTGCAGGTGCTGGGGCCGTCGCTTTTGGTGCTTCTACTGTTTTGCTGCTTTTCGGCATTTGCAAAGCAGCAAGTCCGGCGGCATGAGCGGCTTTTTTCAGATCTGCGTTAGCACCACAGACGCCAACTAGCACTAACTGAAGTTCGACAAATAACTGCTTAATTGCCATGAAATCAGGCACTTCGGTTAAGTTGTCGACACTGATAACAACAGGTGCCAAATGGAAAAATCCCGGCGCTTGCGCCAGTTTTTGCTGTAACTCGGATTTCAGGTTGGCAACTGATAAATCCTGACAAAACAGTACAGACAAAGGAAATAAATTCCCTTTTAATTCAATGGCATGATCCGACATAGCAACCGTAAGCGCAAAGTGATTGAAAAGATACGTTTTTTATCCTGCGAGGTTGACCGCTTTGGCGCTGTATTTTGGCGTTCGCCAAAATAATTCGTCCAAGGCTTTAGTTCGCAGATTTAGCGCTTCATGGTATAGTCTATGCCTTAGTTAGGCAAGTTACTCAGAGTAGAAATTGTCCCATGTTGACCGCAATTTATAAAAGTCCTCGAAAAGACCAAACCTATTTGTACCTCACGCGTCGTGATGATTTTAAAGTTGTGCCAGAAGCCCTGTTAAAAACCTTTGGTACACCGCAATTAGTGACGGTGTTGGATTTAAGTCGACGCACCGAATTAGCTGGCGCTGACTTAGCCAAAGTGCAGTTGGCATTAACTGAGCAAGGTTATTATTTGCAACTACCGCCGCCGCCAGAAGATTTACTGAAAGACCACCGGGATTGGTTAGAAAACATCCCGCCATCTGAATAAGGACCTTGACGTTGATTCGTTTTATTTTTTCCTGCGCCCTCACCACTAGTTTAGCCATAGGGATTGTCGGCTGCAGTTCCGCAACTGAAACCACAAAGCCCGTTGCTGGGCGCACTGCGACAACAGCAAGCCCAACTTCCAGTTCGGCGATGGTGACTGCAACAACTCCAAAAACTGCGGCTGGTTTTGCCGAATATGTACAAGGCTTAAAAGCCGAAGCAAAAAGCCGCGGTTATCAAGATGCGCTAATCGCTGAGGTGTTTGCTAGTTTGACCTTCCACCCTAAAGTCGTTGTTGCCGATAAAGGCCAACCGGAATTTGTCGAAACTTTAGATACTTATCTGCCTAAGCGAGTCGATGCATACCGGATAAAGTCAGCCCGAGCCATGTATAAAAAACATGCGGTAGAACTTGCGGCTGTCAGCAAAAAGTATGGCGTACCGGCGCGATTCATTGTGTCATTATGGGGACTTGAAAGCGCATTCGGTAAAGTCACTGGCGGATATTCCGTGCCCTCGGCATTAGCGACTTTGGCCTACGATGGCCGTCGAGAGCAGATGTTTCGTAAAGAGTTTTTCATCGCAATGGATATTCTCGCCGAACAGCATATATCGCTTAAGAAAATGAAAGGTTCTTGGGCAGGCGCGATGGGCCACACTCAGTTTATGCCCAGTGCATTTATGAAATATGCGCAAGATGGTGATGGTGATGGCCATAAAGATATTTGGACCAACTCGAGTGATGCGATGGCATCAATTGCCAATTATTTAAAAATGGAAGGTTGGCATGCAGGCCAAAGTTGGGGGCGGCAAGTGCTGCTACCGGCGAATTTTGATTACAGCCTAGTCATTCCAAAAGGCAGTAAAGACCGAGCGCAATGGCTGCAATGGTGGCAAAAATCTGAGCGTTCGCTAAGTCAATGGCAGGCACTTGGTTTAACCACTGTTGATGGCAAGCCATTACCACGTGCCGATTTACGCGCTGCATTGGTGATGCCCGATGATAAAGACGGCAGAGCTTACTTAGCCTATGCCAATTACCAAGTGCTCATGCACTGGAATCGTTCTTATTATTTTGTTAGCAGTGTCGGCTATTTAGCCGATGCCCTTGTCGCAACCGAATAGGAATTTGTTTGGATGGCATATCAACACCATGATTTTCAAGGAAATGCTATTGCTTTGCCCGTCGGTAAAGTGGTGTGTATTGGTCAAAATTATTTAGACCATATCCAAGAAATGCAAAGCAAAACAGCTCCGGAAGCTCTGTTTTTTATAAAACCAGCAACGGCGCTGGTGCCGATGACACCAAGTTTTTCCATTCCAACGACTCAAGGCGCAGTGCATAACGAGACTGAGATCGCGGTGTTGATTAACGCGCCGCTGAAAAACGCGTCGGTTGCTGAGGTATGCACCGCCATTTGGGGTTATAGCTTGGCTCTAGATTTAACTTTGCGCGAAGTTCAAGCCCAACTTAAACAACTTGGTCGTCCTTGGGAAATTGCCAAAGGCTTTGATGGCGCTTGTCCTGTTGCTGGTTTTGTACCGGCAGCGCTAGTGACTGAGCCGCAGCAATTACAGTTTGCGTTAGCGGTGAACGGCCAACTGCGGCAACAAGGTGATGCACGCTTGATGATCCGTGGCATCGCGCAAATGATCAGTGAAATGAGCCAGCATTTTACCTTGCTGCCTGGCGACTTAGTGCTGACAGGCACCCCAGCCGGTGTTGGCCCGCTGCAGAGCCAAGATACACTTGAATTAACGCTGTTGCCTTGGCTGCAAGTGCAGACCGTGGTCAATACCTAACCGGCGGATGCGCCCTAGGATACATCATGAATTTAGAAGACAAATTCTGGGAATTGAAAAGCTTAGAAGAAATGAGCACGGCGGAATGGGAAGCGGTGTGTGATGGCTGTGCCAAATGCTGTTTGAACAAGATTATTGACGAAGAAGATGACGAACTGGCGGGTCCTACTGATTATATTCTGCCAGACGAAACGGTTTATTTTACCAATGTCGCATGTCGTTATTTAAACAGTAATAAGTGTGAGTGTGACTGCTATGAGAATCGGACAGTCTTGGTGCCAGACTGTGTGAAATTAACTAAAGAGAATCTCAAAGATATTTTCTTTATGCCACCGTCGTGCAGTTATCGTCGTTTGCAAGAAGGCCGCGGGTTGCCGTCTTGGCATCCGCTTTTGAACAATGGTAAAAAAAGCTTGATGCACAAAAAACAGATGTCTGTACGAAATAAGACCATCTCAGAAGATGCCGTCCATGAATATGATTATGAAGATCATATCGTGACCTGGCCGCTCAATGATTTAGATTAATCGCAGGAGTGATTGTGGACTGGTTAACGACTTTAAAAGCGATTAGTGAGCAATACCGCACTGAGTTTATTCAAGGGATCCTTAGTTTTGTGGTGTTGCTGTTTTATGTGGTGCTTAGTCGCAGGATAGCGCCATTTATTTACCGCACTATTGCCGCGACGATGCTGAAAGAGGAAATGAACCGCCGTGCCATGGTGGTTTTCCATATCCTTTTGTTTTTATTGCTAGTTGTGGTTTTAAGTATCGTCTGGGGAGTCGATATAAAGGGCTTGTTAGTCCTCGCGTCCTCCATGATTGCGGTGGTGGGTGTTGCGTTATTTGCCGCCTGGAGTTTGTTATCCAACATCACTGCGTTTTTCATTTTGCTCGGGCAGCGCAGTTTTGCGCAAGGGAAAACCGTTCGCATTATTGATGGCAGTAATGCGATTGAAGGCACTATTATGGAGGTTAATTTATTTAGCACTGAGCTTAAAACCAGCGATGGTGAGTTAGTGGTTTATCCGAATAATTTAATTGTATCTCGGCCAGTGCTGGTGAAATCTCCGGAGGCTCTACAAACCTCGCAAAAAATAGCCATCAATAAATCGCGTTGGCAAGCTAAACGTGTTGCAAGGAAACTCTCAACCAAAAGCTAACCTTCGATAGGGTTGCTTACAGCAAAAAACGCAGCATTGCTGCGTTTTTTGTTATCTACACCTTGCCGGTCGAAGGCATTATTGCGGATCTGTGGCTTCATCGCTTTTTGGCGGCTGTGTTTGTAATTGATACCAGTTGAGATTGCGAGTTGCTAGCATGACAGCGCTCAACACCCCAAACAGCAGCAGTGATCCTGCTAACAATGCCATATCTTCCGCTCGCAGTATCATATATAACAGCGCATATAACGCCGAGAGGCCACAGGTAAAACTTAGACCCTTTTGCCAGCTTTGTAATACTGCAATGGTGTAGTAGCCACATAACAACACACAAGCGGCTGCTGCAATCAGGTAAGCGATAGCAAAGCCAAACACTTCAGACAGCGAAATCAGTAATAAATAAAACATGGCCAATGCTAAACCGATAAACAGATATTGCATCGGGTGAATCGCTAATTTGGACAATAATTCAAACAGATAAAACACGGCAAAACTCACCACTAATACCAATAGTGCATATTTAACTGAGCGATAGCTTTGCTGATAGTGGTCAACCGGTTCTACTAAATTCACCAAAAAGCTTTGTGCTTTAAGCTCAGAACATTGAGTATTTATTAGAAAACATTTGTGAATATTCGCTTTGACTGCGTTGGCAAATTGGCTGCTTTGCCACGTTGCAGTAAAGCCATGTTCAGTAATTTCATGTTGTAAGGGTAAGAAGCGACCGACAAAACTCGGGTGTGGCCAATCTGCTGCCAGTGACCATGAGGTTTGATCACCAATCGGTAACATACTCAATTGTTCGGTGCCGGTAATATCCATTTGCAGTGACAACTCAAAATTTGGATCCGCGAGTAACGACGGGAGATCCAAAGTTGCTTGCACCCCAGTTAAGCCATCCAACCCTGTGCCAGGGGTGATTGTTAGCGCTTGTTTGTCCATGGTCAGTTTTGGCATGCCAATCAGGCCGCGCATATCACTGAGACCCATGACGAGTCGTGCTGACTTCAGTCGAACATTGCCGACAGCCATCTCTGGTGACAATTCTGGCTGTTTTTCAAAGCCAAAATTTGTAGGTAAGTCATAATGGGCGACCCAATAATTTTTAGTGTGATAGAGCCTAGTCTCATAGATCCCGCGACTGCGAATTTCGCTATTAAGTTTGCTATTGATTTGCATCTGATTCGGTAAAAAGAACTGAATTTGGTAAATGGGTTTGACTAGCTGTTGGTTCACTAAATTTTCTTGTTGATAGTGTTCAGTTTCAACAACAAGTATTGGACCAATCACCCATTGATCTCGACTACTGCTATTGGCGATTTGCTCATGGACTAAAACGCTAAGTTGTTGTCTTTCCTCAATCAAGCTACTAATCATTTGGATAGGTAGCCACAAAATTAACAATAATAGGGCGATGGTAACCGGCTTTAATTTAAAAAAGTTGAACATAATAGACTCCTGTTGGTGTTGCCTTATTCTGCGCAACTCGGTTGAGTTTTCTGTGGAGTCTCTGTGGAGTCTCTGTGGATTCAAGATGGAGTTTGTATGAAGTTTTGGGATTACCACAATCAAGCTGGCAAAATGCCAAAGTTGCAAGATTCAATAGTTAGATGATTTAGCAGCAAAAATGTTCAGCGCTTTGCATCATCGAAAATGGAGATTGCTTGGCCAAGCAATACAGTCAGTTTAAACCTAGCTAAAGCGCTGCGATTTAAAATGCATTTGCACACGAGACAAAAACGGTCCGCGAGTTTTTTGATGGCGCTGATGGCAAAGCACCATCAGGTGAGTGATTTTATGGGGTCACATTTATGGGTTAACCTTTACGGGTTAACCTTTAGGGGTTAACAGTCGCGAGATGTTAATTTGTTGACCAGTTACTTAAGCACAAACTGGTATCCCGAGAATTGAGCATTTGTTCTGCTTGAATGCTGAGTGCTTTCATCGCGATAGCATAGCGTTCCAGAATCATATCATTGGCACTTTGTGGCTGCCATTTGGGTGCAGGGATGATCTGACCGGTTTCATCTGTTGCGACAAAACTGATCATGCAATGATTAGTTTCGCATTGGGTGGCAGTTTTTGGATCAGTCGCATCGGCACTGACAAAAACATGAATACTCGTAAGGCCAGTATGCACGACCTGTGCATGCAGATGCACTATTTGTCCGACCAGAATTGGCTTTTGGAATCTGATAGCTCCGACGGAGACTGTGACGCAATAAGCACCGGTCCAACCAACGGCACAGGCATATCCGGCCTGATCCATCCACTTCATCATCATGCCACCATGCACTTTACCGCCAAAATTGACATGGGTGGGTTCTGCTAAAAATTGAAAATCTACGCAGCGATTTGGCATGATTGCGAGCCTCACTTAAAGCATTTAGTTCAGCTTAGTCAAGCTAGCAAAAAGTAATAAAGATGATTTCAATCTGAAAAGACTTTTTTAAGACTAAAAGTTGCTTAGAGCCATAAGAAAGCATTCAATTAAATATCTGGAAATTCTAAAGAAACCGATACTGCACCAACGCCTAGTAGTTCCGTATTTGCAATAGTTAATCTGCCATGATGCAGTTTCATTACCTCAGCGACAAAATTCAAACCAAGCCCTGTACTTTTACCTGTTTTGCCCGGTCGAGGTAGCGAGTAAAAACGCTCCGTTAAACGGGGCAGGGCATAATCTGGAATACTGGGGCCTTGATTGATCAAAGTTATGCTGATGTTTTGAGCATTTTGAGTTAATTCGAGCCGCACTTTCGCCGCTTTGGGCGCAAAGTCGAGCGCATTATCCAACAGATGCCCCATCGTTTGTTCTAATAACAAGCCATCACCTTGGCAGATGATCTCCTGCCATCGGCATTCTAATTGCCATTGTTGTTGATCAATACGTCCGGCCCGTGCGGTGAGGGCTTGTTCGCAGATCTGTCGTAATGACACTTGTGTTGGTGCGTCGAGATGTTGCTGTTGTTCTAGTGTCGATAGCTGCAGTAGCCGTTCGATGATTTGATGTAAGCGACTGCTTTGTTGCAAAATATTGCCTGCAAAACGTTGTCGATCCGCATCGGGCAGTGGTTGTTGCAGTAGTTCAGCGGCCGCTTGAATGGCGGTTAACGGGCTTTTAAGTTCGTGGGTGAGTGTTTGCACATAACGCTCGGCATAAGCGCGGCCTGCTAGCGTGTGACGCATCCGATCGAGTGCTGCCGCGAGTTTGCCGAATTCGAAAAATATGCGAAACTTCGGAGCATCGACACGCTCGCCAGCACTTAACTGTTCGGCATAAATCTCCAACTGATTAAGCCCGCGCTGTAAGCGCCAAGCGAGCAAAGCGCCAATACCAAGGCCTAATGCCATGAGCAGCAAGCCGCGAGTGGTTAGGAAGGTTTGGGTCCTGTCAATAAACGGCTGCATCATTTGATTTGGTTTGGCGATGGTCAGTACGCCAAGGATGTCATTGCCATGGCGAATTGCGGCTGCAACATGCATCACACTGCTATTGTCATCGCCCGCCACCGCTTTCGTCGAGCGCGCCCCATATTCACCACGTAAGGTCAGATAAACATCATTCCAACGGGAATAATCTTGGCCTAATGCCAAGCCTGCGCTGTCATACACCACAATGCCTTGTTGATTAGTCAGATAAATTCGATGAGGGATTGCGCTTTTGTTGATCCCCCAAATAGTCGCATTGGTTTGATGCTGACCATAACTCGCCAGCAGCTGTTGGATTTCAGCTGATAATTTTACCGGTTGGTCTTTAACAAAAGCTGGCGCGACCAAATTTGCCAAGATCTCTGCGCTGTCGAACAATACTTCTTCGGTACTTTGGCGCACGCCTGGCTTCACTTCTTGCACCACCAAGTTAAGCATGAAGTAGCCACTGAGCCCGACGAACACAAAATAAAGCGCAAACACCCGCACCGCAAAAGGTAACTGAAACCAGCGCCATAATGACTGACGGTGCCAAAGCGCAGCGGAGTTCTTCATGAGGTTTGGCCATGAGGGTTAAAACTATAACCAAAACCGCGTTGAGTTATCAGGTAATCCTCGGTGCTGGTTTGGCGAAATTTAGCGCGTAAACTTTTGATATGAGTATCAATATTTCGATCATAACCCGCATCAGCTGAGAGACCGCAGCTTTGGAGCAGTTGCTCCCGCGACAACACTTGGTTTGGGTGGGTTAAAAAATGACTGAGTAGTTTATATTCAAAAGCGGTCAGTGGCAGCGGCTGGTTTTTTAATAAGATTTGAACCTGGTTTGGTCGAAGCAAAAAGTGGCCTTGCGATTGGTCTGCCGATGTCACGGGCTGATTCGGCTGCGTAGGATGGTTTGGCCCAGTAAGTTCGGGGGTATCCATAGGCTCCGCAGTTAACAATTGGCGCTGCGTGCGTTTAAGGATCGCCTTGACCCGAGCCACCAGTTCACGCGGGCTAAAGGGTTTGACGACATAATCATCTGCGCCGATTTCTAACCCTACCACGCGGTCGATTTCACTCGCACGGGCAGTTAAGAAAATGACCGGCACTTCGCTGTGGCGTCTGATTTGCTTACAAAGTTCAAAACCGTTGCCGTCAGGTAAGCCGACATCGAGGATCAATAAATCCGCATGTTGAAAATTAGCCAGAGCATCTTGCACTAATTGCCACCAAGTGACTTGAAAGCCTTCGGCGGTTAAGCTGTAAATCAACGCATCTGCGATGCTTTCTTCATCTTCGAGTAGCAATATCCGCGGTGACAAGGTCAGGTCCTTTTAAAAAGTCACAGCCGCAATGCGGCTGGACAAAATGGCAATACTTGGTTGTTTTACTAACAAGTTAACGAGGGTAATGGCTTAGTTTATAACGATCAACCCACATCGCAGTTGCACCGCATACCGCCACAGGCATCACCAATAAGTTCAGCAGCGGCACCATACTGGCAATTGAAACGGTAATGCCAAAACTGTAGCTACCTGTCACGTCGCCACGCAATTGTGCGCGCATTTTATCAAATGAAATTTTATGATTATCATATGGATAGTCGCAGTATTGAATAGCCATCATCCAACTGGTGAACAAAAACCACATAACTTGACCTATCACTGGTAACAAGAAAAATGCGATTAAAAAAACTAATGCGCGTGGTACACAATAGACAAATTTAGTCCATTCGCGTTTAAGCATCCGCGGTACATCGGCCAGAAAGGCGCCCAAACCTTGTTCTGGTAGAGCTTGACCGGTCAGATGTAATTCAACTTTCTCACTCAACAACGCATTAAAGGGCGCAGCGATAAAGTTGGCCACCATGGTAAAGGTAAAAGCCATGCTTAATACGACGGTGATAACTAAGAACGGCCATAGTAAATATTCAAGGAAATCAAGCCACTGTGGAATGAAAGTCAAAATACCATCGACCCAAGTTGCGACTTGGGACATTAAGAAAAAAAACGCGATGGCAAACAACACCAAGTTAATACTCAGCGGAATGATTACATAACGCCGTAACCCCTTGGTGGTGATTAACGACAAACCTTGAAAAAAATAATGCATAACTTACTCCTACTAGTGGCTTCTACTCGCCGCGGTGACGTTGCTGTCACCTTATTCAAGTCGCAGCTTAAAAGCCAAATGCTTGATGAGCAATAGTTTATCCGTGACAGCACTAGGTCATTTTGTTACATTCTGTAAGAGAAGTGTCTATCGTTTCGCAGGGCATGCGGCTAAAACAAATCAAACTCGCCGGATTTAAGTCCTTTGTTGACCCGACCCAAGTGCCGTTCCCAACGGCAATGACTTGCGTGGTTGGGCCAAACGGCTGTGGCAAATCAAATGTTATTGATGCAGTGCGCTGGGTGCTGGGCGAAAGCTCGGCCAAAAACCTGCGTGGCGATGCCATGACCGACGTTATTTTTAATGGTTCGACCCAGCGCAAGCCGGTCTCACAAGCGTCGGTTGAGTTAGTGTTTGAAAATATCCAAGGTCGCTTGCAAGGAAGCCTCGCGGATCGCCACGAAATCTCGTTAAAACGCGTGGTGACCCGTGATGCGCAATCGCTGTATTTCCTCAATGGCACTAAATGCCGGCGTCGGGACATTACCGATATCTTTTTGGGCACCGGCTTGGGGCCACGCAGTTACGCCATTATCGAACAGGGCATGATTTCGCGCTTAATTGAATCGCGACCGCAAGACTTGCGGGTGTTTTTAGAAGAAGCTGCTGGCATTTCCAAATATAAAGAACGCCGTCGTGAAACTGAAACTCGCATTAGCCACACCCGCGACAACCTTTTGCGTTTATCCGATGTGCGCGATGAACTGGCCAAAAACTTAGAAAAATTACGCCGACAAGCCGCTACCGCCGAGCGCTACAAAGAACTGAAAGCGACGGAGCGGCGGCTCAAAGCTGAGCTTACTGGCTTAAAGTGGTGGTATTTTAACGAACAGTTGATCCACAGTGAAAAAGTACTGGCGGAACTTGAAACGGACTTGCTGAAGTTTCAAACCGAAGGCTCCGGCAGTTTTAAACAGCTGGTGGACCTCAAGGCGCTGCAGCAAACCCAACGTGAGCTGCTTGAACAAACGCAACTGCAGTATTATCAGCTGGGTACCGACATAACCGCGCTTGAACAACAGCTATTACATCAACGCAGTCGTCGGCAAAATTTGCAGGAAGATCAGCGGCAAATCCGGCAAAATTTGCAATTAGGCCATGATCAGCAACAGCAAGAGCAAGCGGAACTCGAAGAACTTGAAGCTTTGTTGTTGGCACTTGCCCCAGAGCAAGAATTAATTTCGCAGCAGCAAGAGGCTTGTGCGGCGTCATTGATTGATGTTGAACAAAATCAGGCCGACCAGCAAAGCGAATATCGCCATTGGCAACAACAATATTTTCAGTTGCAACAACAACAGCGGCAAAGTCAGTTTCAGTTGCAGCATCAAGCAAAACAGTATCAACAAATTCTGCAGCAACAGGTGCGAGTAAACGCGGCTTTAGCAGAATTAGATTTGCCTGCGATCCATCAGCAGCTGGTCCATGCTGAGCAATTGCAGCACAGCTTACAACAGCAAGCCGATGCCAGTGAACATGAACTTGCCGCCGCTGAATTAAGGCTACAACAACAGCAAAATGCCCAGCAAACGCTGAATTTACAAGCTCAGCAGGCACAATTGACGCTGCAAATGCTGCAACGCGACTTTAGCGCGCAAACCAAGCAGTTACAGCAAGCTCTTGCCGAGCAGCCGCTATTGCCACAACTTGAAATCGCCAAAGGTTGGGATACCTCGGTTGCTGTGGCTTTGCAGGCGTTGAACTTTAGTCAGGTCGCAGACTCGATCCCAAACACGGTTGCTTGCCATATGCTGAGTGCATTTACCGCCGACAGACCCTTAGGAACGTTGGCCGCACAGGTGCTTAGAGGGCCAGTACCGGCTTATTTCTGTGAAATTTATTGCTGTGACAATCAAGAGCAGCTGCAAGCGCGTGTAAACACACTCGCTGACGCTCAGTCATTAATCACCGCCGATGGGCATTGGCGAGGGGCCAACTGGGTCATTGTTGCAAGTCAAGCCCAACGCGAAAATCCGCTGCAATTACAAAGTCAGATTGATGCACTACGCCAGCAAATCCAGCAGCTTGAACTTTCTATCACCGATAGCGCAGAGCAAGCGAACACGCTGGCAATTGAGCTGAAACTGAGCGAAACAGCCGTTAAAACGCTACGTCAACAGGTCCAGCTTGGCCAAAAGCAAATACAGCAACAATCAACCCAATGCCAGTTGTTAGCGCAGCAAGCAGCGCAACAACAAGAACGCGAACTAGAGTACCAACAGCAATTAACTGAGCTTAGCGAGCAAGCCGCTGCAGTGCAGGAAGACATTGCCATCGGCGAACTGCGGCAAGTAGAGCTTAACGACGCTGTGCAGATGCAAGCCGAACAAGAGCAACAATGGCTGCAAGGCCAATCCCAAGGTCAACAGAGTGTCGCGCAGTGGCGAGCCAAACAGCAGCAACTGAGTCAACAAGCGCAACAATTGCAGTTACAACAAGTCAGCTTATCGCGACAACTCGATGCGGCGCGGTTGCATTTACAGCGCACGGTCAGCCAAATGCGTCAGCAAGCAGAGCGCTTAGCGCAACTAGTGGCGCAATTTGATTTGCTGGACGATCCGGATGCGGAAATGCAGGAGCAGCTGCAAATTTTGCTACTGACTCGCGGTGAGCTTGAACAAACCAAATTATTGCAGCAACAGCAGTTACAGCAATGCGAGCAGCAAATCCGTGAGGTTGAGCAGGGCCAACAAGGTTTGCAACAGCAGCTGTCGCAAAAGCAAAAACAGATTGAAAATGCGAGGCTTGATGCCGAAGGGTTCCGTGTTCGCGCCAATAATATGTTGGAGCTATTAACCGAGCAACAAGTCAACTTTCGCGAGATTGTGCAAAATTTGCCGGCCGATGCAACAGAAGGTGTGTGGCAACAACAGCTTGATAAAACAACTGAAGCTTTGTCGCGCTTAGGGCCGATAAACTTGGCGGCGATTGACGAATTTACCCAGCAAGACGAGCGGAAAAAATATTTAGATTTGCAACATGAGGATTTGGTCGGTGCCCTAGAGACGCTCGAAACCGCGATCCGAAAAATCGACCGAGAAACTCGGCAAAAATTTAAACAAACCTTTGACGAAGTGAACTTAGGACTACAAACTCTATTCCCGAAAGTGTTTGGCGGTGGCAGTGCTTACCTTGAGTTAACAGATGAAGATTTATTGGAAACAGGTGTTGCGATAATGGCGCGTCCGCCTGGTAAAAAAAACAGTACAATTCATTTATTATCCGGTGGAGAAAAAGCACTAACCGCTTTATCATTGGTGTTCTCAATTTTCCGATTAAATCCAGCACCTTTTTGTATGTTGGATGAAGTAGATGCTCCGCTGGACGACGCCAACGTTGGTCGTTTCTGTAATTTAGTCCGGG
>Ga0187843_10001641_pt1 | contig 13950 bp, 15 predicted proteins | sample SpaLakP09_SKY_43_FD_134516 | JGI IMG/M metagenome (GOLD analysis project Ga0187843, IMG submission 134516) | Oligotrophic lake water microbial communities from Sparkling Lake, Wisconsin, USA - SP09_SKY_43 | ecosystem: Environmental > Aquatic > Freshwater > Lake | place: USA: Sparkling Lake... | reverse complement strand
GGGCCTGGTTCAAACGGGTCTTGGCCATTGCGCTTAGTCTGCGCAGACGCGCTTCATAGCCACTTTGTGTCAGCAACTCTGCGAGTGTGTATTCGAGCACTTTTGATCTGCCCCCATTTGCCATACCACTCATAAGTTGGAAGTCCGGGTTAAGGTTAATCTAAATTTGAATTGATGGATTCACCTTCATTGGCAGCGCGCTGCCGATGAAGATGGGCGAACTCAGCAGGTGGAATTCTTCCAACACTGCTGTGTGGCCTGACCTGGTTGTAGTCCTGTTTCCAGATCGAGGCCGCATTCCTTGCTTGTTGCAATGTTTCAAACCAGCTTTCATTGAGATGTTCATCCCGAAACTTACCGTTGAAACTCTCGATGTAGCCGTTTTGCATGGGGCGTCCCGGTTGAATCAGAATGTGACGGATGCCATGCGTTTGCGCCCACGCCATGAACACTCTGCTGGTGAACTCCGGTCCGTTATCCGTTCGCACCATATCTGGGTAGCCCCTGAACGCAGCTGCCCTGTCCAGCAACCTGGTTACGTATTCACCTGAGATACCAAAGTCCACCGCGATGTCTACGCACTCGTGGCTGAAGTCATCGGCCACCGTCAAATACTTGAGCCGGCGCCCATTGCTCAAGCTGTCAGACACGAAATCCATGCTCCACACCTCATTGACCGCCTTGGCCAGTTGCAACGGCACTCGCTCATTAACGGGCCGCTTGGTCTTCTTACGTTTACGAACAGCCAGGTCGGCTTCGCGATACAGGCGATATACCCGCTTGTGATTTACGCCGGGAAAGTCCCGACGCAGCAAGTCATGCACCCGTCGATAGCCAAAGCGGCGCCGCTGATGGGCAATATCCACAATGCGACAGCGCAAGGCCTGGGTTTGCTCACTGGCCTTGGGTGGATTGCGCAAACTGTCTCGGCTTAGCCCCACAAGTTGGCAGGCGCGGCGCTCGGAGAATTGAAATTGCTCAATCATCTTGCCGATCGCCTCGCGCTTGACCTGTGGGGCTAGCGCTTTACCCCGAATACGCCTTTGAGAGCGTGAATATCCAGGTGCGCTTCAGCCAGCAGCTTCTTGAGTTTGGCGTTCTCTGACTCCAACTCCCGCAGCTTGCCGGCATCTGAGGCCTGCATACCCCCGTACTTGGCACGCCATTTGTAGAAAGTGGCATCGCTAAAGCCGCCGCTGCGGCACAACTCCTTGATTGGCATTCCCGCTTCGGCCTGCCTCAAGAACCCAATGATCTGTTCGTCGGTAAATCTGCTCTTCTTCATGTCCGTCATTCTCCATGGTGACGGACTTCACAAACTTTACGTTGGTACGGCTGTTGGGGGGCAGGTCAGTTCCAAGGACGTTTAAGGGTGCTTCGTTCATGGCTAGACCTTTTAAAAAAGTATTTTGAAATTTTTGCCATTGTTGCGTTAAATGGGGCTGAATTGCATTTTGACATTGAGGCTAAATTCTTTCGAATTACGCAACGGAACGCTCGGCGCACTCCGAGTTCCTGTCCCGCGCAAAATTCAAAACCTTAGCGTGTAGTTTCTTTAACTCTAGGCTAGCAATCAGCTGTCACCGACAAGCTCAAGATAAGCGTCTTCCAATGTCACTGGATCAATACTAACTGCGCTAACCTTTGAACCGTCTAGCGCGTTAACGATCTCTCGCAAGCTCATGTGACGGGGGAGCAAAAGACTCATCTTCCCGGCATGTTGGCGAACTGGCCAACCCATTTCAAGCGCCCGTTGAATGACTGCTTGCTTGTCCTCTGATTGCACCTTGGCTACAGCTTGTCCGGGCACGCGAGATATCAATGCAGGTACGCTTCCCTCAGCTAAGACTTTTCCATTGCGCATCAGCGCGACTCGATTGCACAGCCTCTGCGCCTCGGCGAGATGATGGCTGGTTAACAAAATGGTCGTGCCGCTATCACGCAAACCTTCGATGAGACGCCAAAGATCCATTCGCGCCTCTACGTCCAATGCGACAGTAGGTTCATCGAGCACTAACAGTTCGGGGCGATGCACCAGGGCGACAGCAAGGCTCAGACGCTGCTGCCAGCCACCCGATAACAGCCCGGCGCGGGTGGCTGCGTATGGAGCTAAGCTGAATCTTTCCATGAGGTCAGCTACCCGCGCGCTGCGCTGCGCTGCGGGTACGCCATAAAGTCGCGCGAAAAATTGAATGTTTTCTTGGGGATACAAGTCAGGGTACAGCGCACTTTCTTGCGCGCAGTAACCGATACGTGCTCGTGCATGTGCACTTTGCTCAGTCATTGGCTGACCCATGAGATGAACCTGCCCGGCATCCGCTTGTAGCAGCTGGCAAATGATGTTAAGCACCGTGGACTTACCGCACCCGTTGGGACCGAGCAGACCGACCACTTGTCCAGGCGCTATCTGCAGACTAAAGCCATTAAGTACTTGCTGTTCGCCGAACCGCTTAAATAAGCCATCAATCCGTAAGGCGGCGGTCATATTTTTTGATCTGCTACGCGCAAATATCGATAGGATTTCAAGCCAAGTGCTAGTGAGATGGCACAGAATACAAACAGAAAGGCCAGCTCGAAACGCAGCTCAATCCAACCAAAGTCATATGCAGCCACGCCTTTGAAAGCCTGATTCATATGCAGCATTGGGTTTAGCTGCGCCACTGTTTGCATGGCGGAGGGCATAATTTCCAGTGGAAAAAAGGTGCCACCTAGCACTAACAAGGGTACACCGATAGCCGACAAAGCCACCACCACCTCTTCACTGCGCCGAGCAAAACGAGCGCCTAAAAAGAAGCCCATGCCGACATAGGAAAACACAGACAGAAGCAAAATCAAGGCACCCAACAACAAACTGCCGTGATAGCGCGCACCAATGAACCAGGCGATGCTGTAAAGCATTACCACTTGCACGGCTGCTAACACCAGCTGTGCGAGTAACACACCCAAAAAGAAAGCCGCAGGGTGCAGTGGCGAAGCAAGCAGGCGGCGCAGCGTTCGGCGCTCGCGCTCTGCGGCGATAATCGAGACGGTGCCGCCAAGGCAGCTAAAGAACAGTGCTGCACCCATCAGAATGCCGGCAGCGGCGGCATCTAATCCGGCGCGCATGTTGGCATTATGCGCATAGACCAAGCCGAACAGCAGCATCATGGCTGCCGGAAAAACGGCCCAGAAGATCAAGCCCCGCCGTTGGCGCCACTGCTCCAGTAGTAAGCGCTGAGAGACGGCAAGCGTCTGATCGAACAACAAACCATAGGGGCTCATCCCGTTCATTGCCTGAAGGTAGCTAAATCTGGCAGCACCGTTTCCAGCGCTTTGGCTGACATCAGTACACCCGGAATGCCAGCACCAGGATGTGTGCTTGCGCCCACCATGAACAGGTCTTTGACATCTTCGCTTCGGTTGTGCGGTCTAAACCAGGCGCTCTGCAGCAGCAGTGACTCTAGACCGAATGCTGCGCCTTTGTACGACAACAAATTGTCCTGAAAGTCTTGCGGTGTAGTTACAAAAGAAACTGTCAAGTGCTCGCGCAAACCTGGCAGCACGGTTTTCTCAAGCGCCTCGGCAATGGCCACTCGGTAGGGCTCAGTTTGCTCGGCCCAGTTGGTACCGCTTTGAAGGTGAGGAACCGGTGAAAGTACGTAAAACGTATCGCAGCCAGCAGGTGCCATGGCAGGATCAGTCGCTGTGGGACGGTGCAGGTACAGGCTGAAGTCATCGGCAAGGTGGTGGCGTTTGAAAATGTCCTTCAGTAAGGCCTCGTAACGGGGCCCAAGCAACATCATGTGGTGCGGTACATCTTCGTAACGCTTGTTGGTGCCGAAGTACCAAACGAACAAGCTCATGGAATACTTACCGGCTTCAACTTTGGCGTTGCTCCAAACCTTGCGGTGTTTGGCGTCGATCAGGTTCTTGTACGTCCAGGCGGTATCAGCATTACAGACCACAATATCGGCAGGCAGTGTCTCGCCAGTGGCCAGCGTGACACCCGTGGCGCGACCATCGACAACTTCGATGCGGCGCACTTCAGCGCCAGTTCGCAGACTGCCCCCCATGCCCTCTATCAAATCAACCAAGCCGTTGACCAAAGTACCTGTACCCCCCATAGCCCAGTGCACGCCATACCTCCGCTCCAAGGCGTTGATCAGCGAGTACACGCAGGTCACAGAAAACGGATTCCCGCCAATTAGCAGCGACTGCAGACTCATGGCCTGGCGCAGTTTGGGGTGCTTAAGATGGCTTGCAACCATGGCATGCAAGCTGCGCCAACCTTTCATGCGAGCCATCGAGGGTATTGCTTTGAGCAAGTCGCCTGCGCTATCGAAAGCATGGCAGCCGAGGGACTCAAAGCCCAATTGGTAGCAGATGTCTGCCTCCTCCATGAAAGCGGTGTAACCAGGCCCCGCGGTAGGATCAATTCGCAGCACTTCAGAGCGCATGCGCTCGGGGTCACCGCTGTAATCGAAGTGGTCCCCATCTGCGAAGCGAACCCGGTAAAAGGGATCTATCGGACGTAGATCTACGTCTTCAGTCAACTTTCGTCCCGCTAGAGCCCACAACTCTTCCAATAAGAACGGCACGGTGATAATGGTTGGACCGGCATCAAAGGTGTAACCATTTACATGGTGTACCCTTGCGCGACCACCGGGTACATCCAGTTTTTCAAGCACTTGTACCCGCCAGCCTTTGGCCGCGAGTCGAACGGCAGCGGCTAAACCACCAAAACCGCTACCAATGACCAGTGCAATGGGGACTCCTGCTTTTGCATTCTCTGTGGGCCGTGCTGCGGCATCTGCTTTCATTAACATGGGCTGATCGGTCCTCAATTTGATCGTAAAACCGAAATAGGTGGAAATAGCAAACGTGCCCCTGCGAAGGATGTTGTAAGAGCAACCCGAGCATATTCGAACGTCCATTAATTGTGGTTACATAGGGGAATTGGATTTTTCTAGGTCAAATTCAGCATTTCACATCGCGGCTGACGGCTCCCTACTGCTGGTAGGCGGTCAATTTTTACGAGCCGTACAGGCGGATAAACGGTAATAGTTATCAACTATCGGGATTGCGTCATACCCTTTAGCGTTGCTTAAAGCCCCTATATTGACACCACCATCCGTAATCAAGTTGAAAGCGGCCGCTACCAAAAGGTCAGTGAAGCCGTCCGTGCTGGGCTGCGTTTGCTAGAGAACGCCGAGCGTCGGCAGGCCGTCCAACGCCAAGCGCTGAGAAACCACATCGCCGCAAGCAAGGACAGTGGCGCAGAAATTGCCACCGATCGCGTGTTTGATCGACTACAAGCCAAACACACACAGCTGGTGACTCGCTAAGCTCGCAAATTCGGTTGCGCATACTGTCCTTGGCAGAGTTCGACCTTGAGGAGATCGGCGAAAAAGGTTGGTTTGCATCTGTCATACATTCATTCGAGCGTCCACCTTCAGGAATTCAGGATCGCCTGCTTCGCCAAAAGTCCATACTTATTAAAATGTACTTATGTTGAAACTCCGCAAAGCCCTTCTATGTGTTGCCATTACTGCATTGGCTTTTGCCCTGCTAGCTGCCTGCGTAAGCAGGATGCCTAACTCCAACATCGACTACGACGCCAGCAAAGCACACCACCGCCCTGACGGATTCGTCAACCGCTACATAGAAAGATCCGACAAGCCGGGCCTTTGGCGCTGGCAATGGGAGCGCCTGCGAGATGGCTTGCCCAAACCGCCTGCTGCGCCCATCTTGGGGGTGAAGCCGGACCATGGGTTGATCAACAGCGTCAGCACCCAGCCCAGAGTGACCTGGGTTGGACATTCGACCTTGTTGGTTCAAATAGATGGCCTGAACCTGTTGACCGATCCGCACTGGGGTCAACGTGCTTCTCCATTCAGTTTTGCAGGTCCCAAGCGACATCAGGAGCCCGGTATTCCTTTTGACAAACTACCAAGCATCGATGGTGTTTTGATTTCACACAACCACTGGGATCATTTAGACCAAGCAACGGTTCAGGCCCTCATGGATGGTCATCGAGGTATTCGTTTCTTTGTACCGCTTGGCGTACAGCATTGGTTTAAGAAAGAAGTTAAAGGTTCAGTTTTGGAAGGGCCTGCGCGAAACGTCATTGCGCTAGATTGGGATCAACATGTAAGCCTTGAGGGAAAAACCAAAGCCCTTGAGTTGCACTTTTTGGCAGTACAACATTGGAGCGCCCGATCGATTGGTGACCGGTACGAAACGCTCTGGGGCAGTTGGGCCCTGATGCATCCAGATTTTCGATTCTGGTTTTCCGGCGACTTGGCTTACTCACCGGATACCAAAGACATTGGGGATCGCATGGGCGGCTTTGATTTGGCCGCCATTGCCATCGGCGCTTATGAACCTAGGTGGTTCATGAAGGACTCCCATCTCAATCCTTTGGAGGCCCTGCAGGCCATGAAAGATGTCAAAGCCAAAGCGGCTATTGGTATTCACTGGGGTACTTTTGACGGCATGAGCGATGAGCCTTTGGATCAAGCGCCGAAGGATTTAGAGATTGCAAAGAAAGAATCGCCCTTATCTCTGAATTTCTTTTTGCTAAAGCATGGTGAGAGTTGGCTTGGGAAGTAGCGCAAATTTTTGCTGAGCTCGCTGGTGATAGCGAACAGCGGCACCCGCAAGGATTCGTGCCAGATGATGTCTTGAGCGTGAGCCAACCGGTAAAGCCTGACAGGAGTGCCATCAGGCTTTACTTTTGCTAGTCGCTGGTTTTACAACCGCCCCCATTCAATGATCAGGCTGAAGGCGGCAGCAGCACAGAATCAATTACGTGAATAACACCGTTGGTGCATTCAATATCGGTGGTAATCACTTTAGACAAGCCGTTGAGATGAACGCCATCGTTCGTGCTGATGCTTACCAAAGCGCCGTTGACCGTGGCGGCTGACTTGCCATCCAAAGTCATGACATCGGCAGCCATCACTTTACCGGCCACTACATGGTAGGTCAGAATGGCTGTCAATTTCGGCAGATCAGCTAAAAGTGCCTCAACGGTGCCGGCGGGAAGCTTAGCAAACGCCTCGTCCGTAGGCGCGAACACTGTGAAAGGACCCGTACCTTTAAGTGTAGAAACCAAGTCTGCCGCAGTCACTGCGGCAGCGAGAGTTTTAAACGAGCCGGCAGCAACGGCGGTGTCAATAATGTCATGCATGAAGAAATTCCTCAAAGATTTGATCAGGATAGATCAGCTAGGACGCGTGGAAATACATACGTCTCTTTTTGGATGCTAGCTATCGGACAAGTAAGGCCTGTGACATAGCGGTATCGGTGACGATTCCGCCTGCCCGGGAGGCGTTAACGGCTTGCGTTGCGACAAGCGCCTGGTATGCAGTCCCCCTGGCGAGTGCATGGTGTTTGCGAACCCTGTCAGTCATTGCGCCGACCGGAACAATTTGAAATCCAGCTAACGGCCATTTGCTGACGACGGCTCCACCTGGCCCCAAGCCTCCATTGGGCTTACTTACCTTGGGAGCGTAAGCGATGCAAGCTTGGGTCTCAACTCCAGTTTGCTGCGTTTTCCTTGGGATCGGCCCAGCCAGGAACTAGGTTGGCTTACGTTTAAGCCCGAACGCAATCAACAGCATCACCAGCATGCTCAAGCCCATGGCGAGATAAGCATGGCTAAAGCCAGTCAGCTCGCCGCCATCAAAGTCCGCAATGGCGCTAATGCAGGTCACTGCCAAAAGCGTCCCCACGGCATTAAAAATATTGATCAGCCCCTGGGCTGTCCCGCGCAGGGCTGTTGGCGCTTCATCGATCGCAATGGAACGCAGCGCGCCGCTGACCACCACGCCCAGACCAATACCTACCAGTACAGACGCCATCAAGAACGCGATAAAGCCGGTCTGTGGCACTGCGCTTTGCAAGTATCCCAGCGTCAACAGCCCGAAACCAAAGATAACCATATTACGGGCACCGAGACGGTTAAGCAGCCGCCCCGCCGCCATGGAGCCCACCATGGAGCACAGCACCAGAGGCAGCAGTGCCAACCCAGCGTGCTCAACGCTGACCCCATAAGCCAGCGTGGCGATGGTGGTCAGAAATACAATGCCACCCATGGAGAACCCCACTCCCAGCGTCAGCACATAGGCACAAGCCAGTTGCCGGTTTGCAAACAACGCAATGGGTATCAGCGCTTGCACCTGCCGCCTCTCAATCGCTACCAACGTGACCAGCAGTACGCCACTGGCAGCCAGAAACCAAGGCCATAGCAGCATCCCGGTGGCCGAGTCGGGCAGGCGTGAAATACCCAGCACTAAACACAGCAGAAACAGTAAGGTCAGGGTAATACCTGCAAAGTCAATGGGCCCTGGTGCATCGTAGCTGCGATGGCGTGGCAAGTAGCGGGCCCCCAACCACAGCACGACAAGCGCGACGGGAATATTCACCAAGAACAGCCAGCGCCAGCCCAGCGTGGATGTGAGCACAGTAGCCAATGGTGGCCCCAGTACGAAAGCCATGCCGTGGGTGGCACCAATTAGCCCCAAAATGCGGCCCCGCCGCTCGGCGGTGAACACATCACCAATCACGGCACTGGCCACCGGCGCAATGCCCCCTGCACCGATGCCCTGAATCGCACGGCTGACCAGCAGCAGGTCAAAGCTAGGGGCAACTGCGATGCACAGTGAGCCGATGGCGAAGAGCGCCACGCTGGCCAGATACACCGGACGGCGGCCATGGCGGTCGCTGAAGTAAGCCATCAGCGCCGTGCTGCACATCGAACTCAGGGAAAAAACGGTTGATAGCAGCCCGGCGGTTCGGTTGTCGATGTCAAAGGCCGCACGCAATGCAGGAAGGACCGGCCCTACGATGGCCGAATCGAGCGCTGCCATGAAGACACCGACAAAAAGCACCTGTACCAGGCGCCGTTGTGCTGTATCCGCAGCAGGTAAAGGCACAGTAGCTTGGGTCTGCTGGCTCATTTAAGTATAGAAATTAGACTGACCATTTTCTGACTGTTTACGTACAGACGTGTAGCGCGCTCGAAGCCCGTCGCCTCATCAAGCTTTTGGCCGACGGTAATAGCTTCGCAAAAATCGGTGTCATGCAGTAGTATCAGCCACGCAATCAGTAATAGATACCATCTATGCATTGCGTTGCCAGTTTCAAAAAGGAGCCAAACATGCTAGTACGCCTTTTGTATGTTAGCCAATCAGTCGGTCCAGTTACCACAACAGTCACTACATCGATTTTAGAAAAATCTAGTACCAATAACAAAAAGCTGCATATCACGGGTGTCTTATGCCAAGGCTCAGGCTTATGGATGCAAGTATTAGAAGGCGAACGAGCGCAAGTAAATATTCTGTACGCTCGAATCATGACTGATCGACACCATAAAAATGTTCAATTGTTATCAATTGAAGAGATTGAGAGTCGAAGATTTGGTCAATGGTCTATGGCGCTTGTTTATCTATCTAAAGACGATCCCATGGTGCAGATGGCGCACCCAGAATTTGATCCCTACTCAGCGACGGCCAAGGACGCGATGTCACTCTTGGAGGAGCTGATTAAAACGAGTACCCCCATCGTCACCATGGTAAACATCTGACTAAGATTTAGGTCTGTCCGACACACTAAGGTGCGGGGTTCCTATCTGGCCGATGGCAGCGGCAAACCCATTTTCAAGGGAAGATTTCGCCCCAACCGTCACCACTTTTCCAGTTCCTCTGAATAAATAGGTGCGCTGCACCAAATAAGGGCATAGAATGATTCGCTGCTCGCAGCATAGTTTGCGCATCCTGCCAGACTAATCCCTGAGATCGCCATGCTAAGAATATCTGCTTTGCTTTCGTTCACAAGCTCGCCAATTACCCGAATAACGTCGCTGACGCGCAAGGCGTCATGCAGCGCGTCTTAAACGACCGCGCTTTAACAACGAGCCCGGTTTTTGTGGTCATGGCGGGTGCACGCGCGTGTGCCTTCCCGCTCAACCATATTGGGGAGGCCATGCGTCCGCTTCCTATCAAGTCCGTTGCCGGCACGCCAGATTTTGTATGCGGAGTATCTGTCATACGGGGCACGCCGACCCCTGTCGTTGACCTCAATGCGCTCTTGGAAAACCGCGAGCATAGCCCTGGCTTCAGCCGCTTTGTGACACTGAAGTTAGATGGTCGGCAGGTGGTCATTGGCGTCGATAGCATTGTCGGATTGATGAATCTGGAATTGGCCCAGCTTGGTGCATTGCCGCCTCTACTGCGAAATGTCAGCGCCGATCTGATTGAGTCGTTTGGCAGCCTTGACGCGCAACTTCTGCTTGTTTTGCGTGCTGCGCGCATCGTTCCTGATGAAGTCTGGGCAACCCTTGCACAGACTGAGGCAGCGCGCAATGAGCACATGGTTTTTAAATACGCGCGCGCTCAACTGATGGCGCTAATCATACGTACCCGTCAGTAAAAAGATTCGAGGCTGCGAACGCGAAAATTTTGCGCGGCGATCGCGTAGCCTTCGACTGCCGAGAGCTCAAAAAAAGCGGACCCAAGTCCGCTTTTCAGCCTAGTCAGAAGTCTTTACTTCTTCATTTCCGCCAATTTTTTGCAATCAGCCTTCATCTTGTCGTCGGCCTTAGCGGGATCCATCTTGGCGCATTTTTCGGTCAACTCTGCTTTTTCCTTGTCCGACATAGCACCGCCGTGGGATCCGGCAAAAGCACCTACAGAAGCCATTGAGAAAGCTGCGGCTGCGAGCATAGACAGTAATTTATTCATCTTCAATATCCTAGGAATTAATCGGTGGAAGCACGGCACAATAGCCGCGCAGATAATGTAGCGCATACATGAACTCCAGATATCTCCAACGGTCATTTTGCGCGGGGCTAGCCTTGTGCGGCAGTTTGCTGGGCTCACTGGCCCAGTCGGCGCCGCGAACCCCTGTGGACGACGCCGCCGTGATCGAAAAGTTGCCGTTTCGCGCCGGTGACAGCCGAGCCAGGGAACTCAATGCCTTGCGCGCGAGCAATCGCAAAGCTCCCAGTGACGCGGCAATTGCAGCGGCGCTAGCCCAAGCTTATTTTGATACCGCGCAGGCCCGTGGTGACCCCCGCTACATTGGATACGCAGATGCCGTCCTCAGCCCATTTGACCCACAGATGTCTGTGGACCTACTGGTGATACGGGGCATGCTCCGCCAATACCGCCACGACTTTGATGGTGCGCTTGGCGACTTTGCCGCGGCGCTGGCGCAAGACCCCGAGCGGGCGGGTGCCCATGCATGGCGGGGCGCTATCTATTTGGTCGTGGCGCAGTATGACAAGGCTCGTACGGAGTGCGCTGCCCTGCGAGACCTACAGCGCCTGGTATTGCAGGGCGGGTGTACCGGATTGGTGCAGGCATACACCGGCCAGTTGAATTCCGCTTATGCAACGCTGCAAAAGACGCTGGCGCTTGCGCGCCATGACGACCAGCGCCTGTGGTTGCTGACCCGCCTGGGTGAAGTATCTGCCTGGCTTGGGCAGAATGCCAGAGCCGAACGCCACTACCGCGATGCGCTGGCGCTGGGCCGAGACGATGGCTACCTGTTGGCAGCGTGGGCAGACTTCTTGCTAGATCACAATCGGCCAGCAGAAGTTATCAAATTGCTGGCCGGATGGGAGGCGTCCGACCCCCTACTGCTGCGACTGGCCGAAGCAGAAACCCAGCTGCAAATGCCTGCGGCAAAAGCCCATGTGCAAGCGCTGGATGACCGATTTGCGGCAGCCAAGTTGCGGGGCGATACGACCCATCGCGCGGAGGAAGCGCGGTTTCAGTTGCGTCTGCGTAAAAACGCGATTCTGGCTCTGCCGTTGGCTGCTGCAAATTACCAAATACAAAAGGAGCCGCGCGATCTGCGTATGCTGCTGGAGGCTGCTCTGGCCGCCCGCGATCCTGATGCGGCAAAGCCCGCTCACGACTGGCTGCAAAGCACCGGTTTTGAAGACGCCCCAATGCGGGCGCTGGCCGCACAGACGCTGCAATTACCCGTAGTCAAAAAACAAGTGATGTCACCATGATGCGCCCGTTTGCAATGGGATTGGTATTGCTCGTGTGCCAGATGACGGCCTGGGCGCACAAGGCGAGCGATAGCTATCTGGTGGTGGATGTCAACGGTAAGGCAGTCACAGCGCAGTGGGATATAGCTTTGCGTGACATCGACTTTGCCTTGGGCCTGGACCGTGATGGCAATGCAGAGATTACTTGGGGAGAATTGCGATCGCGTCAAAGCGATTTAGCCGCCTGGGCCCTGAGTCGGCTCGCACTCACGCGCAATGGAAGCTGCCCGCTCCAAGTCACCGGCTTACAAGTCGATGAACATACCGACGGCGGCTATGCCGTGTTACACCTGAGCGGCGTGTGTGCTGACGCAACGGGTGCCTTGGGCTTGCAATACCGATTGCTGTTTGATCTAGACAGTTTGCACCGCGGTTTGCTGCGCTTGACGTTGGATGGTGCCACCCACACCACGGTGCTTTCGCCCACCAGCGGCGGTCTGCAGTTCGGTGCCGCGCGGGCGTCACGCTGGGAGCAGTTCAGCCAATACCTTGTCGAAGGTGTTTGGCATATCTGGATCGGCTTTGACCATATTTTGTTTCTGCTCTCCCTGCTGTTGCCCGCAGTGCTGGTATTGCACATGCGGCACTGGCAAGGTGTCACCAGCTTTGGCGTGGCTGTACGCGAAGTGCTTTGGGTAGTTACTTCGTTTACGGCGGCGCACTCCATTACTTTGTCGCTGGCGGCACTGGGGCTAGTTTCCCTGCCCACCAGCTTAGTGGAGTCTGCCATTGCACTGTCGGTGGTACTTGCTGCTGCCAACAACTTGTGGCCGGTGGTGGAGCGCCGGCGCTGGTTGGTAGCCTTTGGATTCGGGCTTATTCATGGTTTCGGCTTTGCCAGCGTGCTGGCCGAACTGGGCTTGCCCGCCAACGCCTTGGTACTTTCGCTCTTGGGCTTTAACCTCGGAGTTGAAGTGGGGCAGGTAGCCATCGTTGCCGGCTTTTTGCCGGTGGCATTTTTGCTGCGCAATACCCGCTTTTACTTGCGCGGCGTATTCGTACTGGGCTCGTGGCTCACTATGCTGGTGGCGCTAACCTGGTTTATAGAGCGTGCTTTTGACCTGAAACTGGTGAGCCCCTGATTCCTAATGAAAAATAACCCCGCCAGCGCACTGCTTTTCGCGAACGAACGCAGAATCTCGCTTTTGTCCGGTTACGAACGAAATCTCTGCAGCTCCATGGCGGCTTCTTTAAGTCGGTCTTTATGAAACCTTCGACAGCACATAAATCAGAGGCAGGCACCGCTGCGCTGTCCGCGGGCTGCATCTCGAGGATTATTGAAATGGCCTGGGAGGACAGAACTGCGTTTGAAGCAATTAAGGCGCAATTCGGCTTGAATGAATCCGCAGTGATTGATCTGATGCGTCGGCATCTGAAACCGTCGTCTTTTCGAATGTGGCGTATTCGGGTGGCAGGACGCCGCACCAAGCATGTAGCGCTACGAGGTGCCGTTTATTTACGTCATCGCGCCTCCCACATGCGGCCATAGGGTTCGGTAGCTTGACATCGCAACGGGCACTGGTGTGGTTCAAGCGTGATCTACGAGTGCATGACCATGCGCCCTTGGTGGCTGCGCTCGCCCACTCAGATGCCCTTGCGATTTTTATCATCGAACCAGAGTGGCTCAGTAGCCCAGACTGTGATTGCAGCCATGTCGACTTTGCACTGGGCTGCATTGCTGAGCTGCGCACTGCGCTGGCTGAGCGCGGCTTACCACTGCTGGTGCGCGTGGGCTCCACGGTGGCGGTGCTGGCCCAACTGCAACGCGATGTGGCATTCACGCACCTGCTGAGCCACGAGGAGACAGGAGCGGCCTGGTCCTACGCGCGCGACCGCCAGGTCGCCAACTGGTGCGCATCAGCAAACGTGAGTTGGCAACAATTTAACCAAAACGGCGTCATACGCGG
>Ga0187843_10001639_pt1 | contig 13961 bp, 12 predicted proteins | sample SpaLakP09_SKY_43_FD_134516 | JGI IMG/M metagenome (GOLD analysis project Ga0187843, IMG submission 134516) | Oligotrophic lake water microbial communities from Sparkling Lake, Wisconsin, USA - SP09_SKY_43 | ecosystem: Environmental > Aquatic > Freshwater > Lake | place: USA: Sparkling Lake... | reverse complement strand
CGAGGACGAGCAGACCTTCTGGCGCGAGTACTTGCTCTACAACAAGATTGAGGGCTTTGCCTTTTTGGTCGACACCGAAGAGGGCTGGAGCCTGGTGCGACCCCTGACGGGCGCGCCCGTCAGCAGCCGCGGGGATCGCATCGATTGGGGTGGCAAGAGCTACAAGAAGCGCTGGACCTATCAGGCCAAGGTCACCTATGTGCTGGGTGAGTTCTATTGGCAGGTCAGCCGCGACCAACGCACCCTGGTCAGCGACTACGAAGGCCAGGGCGAAGCCCGGCAGATGCTGCTCAGCCGCGAACAGACCGCCAACGAAGTGGTCTGGAGCCTCGGGCGCAAGCTTGATGCCGCCGTGGTGGCGCGGGCCTTCAAGCTGGCGCCCGAGCGCGCAGCGGCCCTGGGCCGCGATGCCAGCAGCCTCAGCGACGGCGGCGGCCTCTTGCGCAAGATCGTCATCGCCTTTTTCATCCTGCTGATCCTGGTCTTGCTGCTGCGCGCCTGCAGCAGCGACGATTGCCAGGCCTACAAGGACAGTTACGGCGAGGCCAGCAGCGAATACCAGCAGTGCCGCCGCGGCAGCGGCCGTTTCAGCTCAGGCGGAGGTTCCTACGGGGGCTCGTCCGGCGGCTCTTACGGCGGTTACAGCAGCGGTGGCGGCGGCCACAAGTAAAACCGGGGCGCATGCGCAGCCCCACACTCTGGAGATTCAAGACATGGACCACAGCGCTTTCGAATGGCTCAAGCCCGGCATCGTGCTGGGCTCCATCCTCTACGCCCTGATCGGCGTGCTGGTGTTCTGGATCAGCTTCGTCATCATCGACAAGCTCACCCCGTACAAGCTTTGGGAAGAAATCGTCGAGCACAAGAACATCGCCCTGGCCATTGTGGTGGGCGCCATGTGCATCTCGATCGGTCAGATCGTCGCGGCGGCGATCCACGGCTGAGCGCTAGCGCGCCAAGCAGCTCACGCGGACGCCCCACATCCACTCAAAGGTGGCAAGCCGTGCGCGGCGCGGGCCCGCTGACATTTGTCATCGCCCGCCTGCACTTCGCGGCAGGGGCTGGGGCGCTGGGCATAAATGCCACAGGCCACCTCTCGGCCCAGTTCGCCCGCCAGCGCTTCACAGCGCGGTGACTTTCGGTTGGTGCCCGCCATGCAGCTCAGATGCGGCGTGAGCGGCTCCACCCAACGCGGCGCCAAATCGGCGGCCTCGGCCCAGTAGAAGGACACTCGGAACGAAGCGCAGCAAGCGCCGCAAGCCTGACAGGGGCTGGGGCCCTGCGACGATTCGAGTGCAACAGGCGTGGGCGTAGAAGCGACATTGCTGGAAGTGAGGCTGCTGGAGAAGACCTGGCTCATCGCAATCAAGATACAGGAACCGAACAATCGGCCCGTATTTTTGCAAACTCTGCAGCAGGCCCTCTCCTCATCAACGCCGATGCGGCAAGGCGCGAGCTCAGGCGCCGCGGCGGCGGCGCATCAAGCCCAGCGCGGCCAAGGCCGTCAGCGCCAGGGCCAAGGATTGCGGCTCGGGCACCTGGCTGGCGGTCGCTTGCACACCGTTGATGAAACTGGTGCGGTCGTAGTTGCCGAGGTTCAAGCTGCGGAATTCCAGCAGACCCGAGCCTTGGGCGGTGAATCTGAGCTGGTGCTGGCTCCAGGCCTGGCCGGCCTGGGTCGAGTAGGTGCCGAGCTCGTTACCGGCAAAGTACACGCTGTAGCTTTGCAAACCCGACCAGTTGCTGCGGCCGGCATCCAACCAGCTCAGCTCCACCAGGCTGGCCGTGGCCAGGTTCAAGGTCTGCGAGATATGGGCACCATTGCCTTGCAGGCCGAGCACAAAGCTGCCCAGCGTGCCGCCTGCGTTGCCCAAACTGCTGGGGGTGCCCCAGGCGCTGCTGTTGGCGCCGATCACCACGGTGCCGTTGCCCGTGCTGGTCCAGCCCGCAAAGGCGCAGCCTGCAGCAAAGGTGTAGCAATAGCCGTTGGCATTGCTGCCCGTCTGGTTTTCGAAACCACCGTTGCTGACGATGCCGGCTTGCGCAGCGCCCGCGCCCAGCAAGGTCAGGAAGGCAGCGGCGCGGGTCCAAGCATTCAAGGTCTGTGTCTTCATCGAGAGGTCCAGGTGGGGTGGCTGTGGGATGAATCCAGTGTCAGCGCAAAGCCGGGGCCCTCGGGATGGGCACAGTGACGCAGTTCACGCTCGGACTGGACATTGACGCCCAGCCCCCTCAAACCAAGGGCGGCACCGCTTCCTACGCCGCCCGCCCCTGCAGCCACGACACAACAGCCACAATGCAGCACCCGAAAAAGAAGACCTGGACTCCATGAGCCACACGCCGACCCTGCCGCCCGACACGCCGACCGAAACCGTGCCTCCTGACACGGCCGAAGCCGGAAGCATCTCGCTGCACGAAATCCTGCTGCTGGTCAGCGTCTTCGTGGTGGCGGCCTGCGGCCTTGTTTACGAGCTGGCCGCCGGGGCGCTGGCCAGTTATCTGCTCGGTGATTCGGTGCTGCAGTTCTCCACCATCATCGGCACCTACCTCTTCGCCATGGGTCTGGGATCCTGGTTGAGCCGCTATGTCGAGCGCCAGCTGGTGGCACAGTTCCTGAAGATCGAGCTGCTGGTGGGCTTGATCGGCGGCCTGATGCCGGCTGCCCTCTTCCTGGCTCACAGCCTGCTGCCCCCTGGCCAGCAGGCGGCCTTCCGGGTGCTGCTGTACGGCCTGGTACTGCTGGTCGGCGCCCTGGTGGGCCTGGAGATCCCGCTGGTGATGCGCATCCTCAAGAAGCAGTTCCGCCACCGCTATGCCTTGCGCGATCTGGTGTCCCAGGTGCTGACCTTCGACTACCTCGGCGCCCTGGTCGTGGCCCTGGCCTTCCCGCTGCTGCTGGTGCCGCATCTGGGATTGGTGCGCACGGGCTTGTTCTTCGGCCTGCTCAATGTGGCTGTGGCGGTCTGGGCGCTGTTTCTCTTTCGCAGCGAGCTACGGGCCTGGCGCAGCCACGCCCTGGCCTGCGGGCTGAGCGTGCTGGTCCTGATGCTGGCCATGCTGATGGCCGAGCGGCTCAACACCTGGGCGGAGGATCGTTTCTACGGCGAGCACATCATCGTGCGCGAGAGCAGTGACTACCAGCGTGTGGTGGTGACCTCGGGCCAGGGCGGCACGCGCTTGTTCCTGAACGGCAATCTGCAGTTCCATTCGCGCGACGAGTACCGTTACCACGAAGCCCTGGTCCACCCTGCCATGGCCGGCCACGGTGCGCCCAAACGCGTGCTGGTGCTGGGCGGCGGTGATGGCATGGCGGTGCGCGAGGTGCTGCGCTACCCCAGCGTAGAGCAGGTGACCCTGGTCGAGCTGGACCCGCACATGACCCGGCTCTTCTCCACCCTGCCCCTGCTGCGCCAACTCAACCGCGATGCCCTGCTCAGCCCCAAGCTGCAGATCGTCAACGCCGATGCCTTCGGCTGGCTGGAACAGCAAGCGCCCGACGCGCGCTTCGATGTGATCGTGATCGACTTCCCCGACCCCAGCAACTTCTCGCTGGGCAAGCTCTACAGCAGCAGCTTCTACCGACTGATCGACCAGAGGCTCAACGCGGGTGGCTATGCCGTGGTGCAAACCACCTCGCCCCTGATCGCGCGGCGCAGCTTCTGGACCGTGGTCGGAACCCTGGAGTCGGCCGGCCTGAGCACCACGCCCTACCACGCGCATGTGCCCAGCTTTGGCGAATGGGGCTTTGTGCTGGCCGGCCGCCGGCCCTGGGCGATGCCACGCCAGCTGCCCGAGGGCCTGCGGTTTTTGAGCCTCAGCGGCCTGCCGACCCTGCTGGACTTTCCGCCCGATATGGCCCGCGTGCCGACCGAGGTGAACCGCCTGTCCAACCAGGTGCTGGTCCATGAGTTCGAGGCCGAATGGGGCAAGGTGCACTGATGCATGAGGCCTGGGATCGACGTTCCTTTCTGCGCGCGGCCGCTGGCACCGGCGCGGCCTCGTTCGGGCTGGCGGCCTGCCAGGCCCCGCCCGCCGACCTGAGCCGACTGCCTGGCGGATGGCTGGGCGCCAGCGCTGAGCGCGGCCACCGCCTGCGCTCAGCTCTGCCCGCGGCTCAAAGCGCGCCGGCCTTGCCGCTGCAGCGCCGCCAGGTGCTCATCATCGGCGGCGGCATCGCGGGCCTGGCCTGCGCACGCGGCCTGAGCCAGGCGGGCCTCGACGACTTCGCCCTCTTGGAGCTGGAAGACCAGGTCGGCGGTAACAGCCGAGGCCATCGCATGGGCGGCATGGCCTGCCCCATGGGTGCGCACTACCTGCCGCTGCCGGGGCCACAGTCGCGTGAGGTCCACCAGCTGCTCGAAGAGCTGGGCCTGGTACGGCAAGAGCTGGGTCGTGCCGTCTGGGATGAACGTTACCTCTGTCACAGCCCGCAGGAGCGGCTGTTCTTCGAAGGCCAGTGGCACGAAGGCTTGCTGCCACCCGCGCCCCATGCGGCCGCACAAGCCCAGCAGCGCCGCTTTGAACAGGCGGTGGACCGCGCGCAGCGCGAGCTGGGCTTCGCCATGCCCAGCCACCGCGCGCCCTGGACGGCGGCCCACGCCGCACTGGATGGCCAGAGCTTCGCAGCATGGCTCGATGCGCAGGGCCTCAACGAGCCCACGCTGCGCTGGTATCTCGACTACTGCTGCCGCGACGACTACGGCGCGCCCAGCCAAGAGGTGTCGGCCTGGGCCGGCATTCACTACTTTGCCAGCCGCCACGGTTTTCATCCGCCTGGCGCTGAAAGCGCCGAGCGCGAACCGGTGCTGACCTGGCCACAAGGCAATGCCTTCCTCAGCGAGGCCATGGCGGCGCCCTTGCGTGATCGCATCCACGCAGGCCGCACGGCGCTGCACATCGAAGCCGGCAAGCACGACATCACCCTGCGGGTCTGGAATGAAGCGCGGCAGCGCGAGGAACGCTGGCAATGCCAGCAGCTGGTGCTGGCCACGCCCTTGTTCATTGCCCAGCGCCTGCTGGGACCGGGATTTGCCGCGCTCGACGAAGCGCTTGCCCAGCAGGCGCACGCGCCCTGGCTGGTGGCCAATCTGCAACTCAAGCAGCCGCTGCTGCAGCGCCTGGGCGCGCCACCGTCCTGGGACAACGTGATCTACGGCAGCCAGGCACTCGGCTATGTGGACGCCATGCACCAGAGCCTTCACCCGGTGAGCGGCCCGACGGTGCTGAGCGCGTACTGGGCCCTGCCCCAATCACGCCGCGCGGAGCTGCTGCGCGCGGACTGGCGCCCCTGGCTCACCCAGGTATTGGCGGAGTTGAGCGCTGTTCACCCCGATCTGCCAGCCCAGCTGGAGCGGGCCGATCTGGTGCGCTGGGGCCATGCCATGAGCATTCCGCGCCCGGGCCTGCGCGGCTCGCCGGCCTTGCGTGCGCTGCGGCATGTGCCGGGACGCATTCACTTCGCGCACAGCGATCTGGCCGCCTACTCGGTGTTTGAAGAGGCCTACACCTTGGGTTGTGAAACCGCTGCGACAGTCGCGAAATTCACCACCAACATCCAGAAACAATCGATCTAAGTAGCAATTTACAGCACCAAGCGGCAGCAGGGCGGCACTTGAGTGTGCGGACGAGACACCCGGGGAAGCGGTGGTTAGAGTGCGAAGCATCTCCCGAGGGGGAGCTTGATTTCAACCGCAACTTTTCCTTGAAAGCAGTCCACACCATGAACAAATTCATCGCCGCCGCCGCCGCCCTGACCCTGATCGCTGGCGCCGCATCCGCCGCTCCCGCTACCGAGAGCAACTTCTACATCGGTGGTGACATCGGCTCCAGCAAGTTCAAGGCCGAAGGCGACTCCGCGTCCAAGACCGGCTTCGGTGCCACCCTGGGCTACACCCTGAACCCGAACGTCGCCTTCGAACTGAGCGCACGCCGCCTGGGCTCCTGGAAGGAAGACGGCATCAAGGTCAAGGCCAACGCACTGCAAGCCTCGGTGCTGGGCATCGCCCCGATCACCAACGAGTTCTCGCTCTACGGCCGCCTGGGCCTGAGCCGCAACGCCGTGGACGCCACCGAAGGCAATGTCACTGCCTCCGCACACAAGACCAAGGCCCTGTTCGGCGTGGGCGCCAGCTATCAACTGGCCAAGAACGTCAGCCTGCGCGGCGAGTACATGAACCTGGGCAGCAACAAGCTGGGCTCGGGCGCCGACACCATCACGGTCAAGATGCACCAGTTCAATGTCGGCGTGAACTACGCCTTCTGATGCGACTGAGGGCAAGGGCAGTCTGGAACTGCCTCTCGCTCCCTAGCACCGAACTGAAGCCCCGCCAGTGCGGGGCTTTTTGTTTTCTAACGCTCTGCGCCTGGAATCCTCGCTCGGCTCACCCTTCGCGCAAGACCAGGGCCGCCGCCTGCAGATAGCGCGTATCGCCGTAGACCGCCATCTCATCGCCACAGGCATGGACCAACTTGATCGTGTGGTCGTCACGGGACCGGCAGGCAGCCGCTGCCAAGGCGGGCCACGGCAGGCCGGGCGCCATCATGCCTGGCGGCGGCCGTGGCTGCACCCGTCCGGCCAGGTAGGCGGCCACAAAGGCCTCGTCGAGCAGCCGCTGCAGGGCGGGATCCGCGTACAGGGTTTTCGGCAACCAGGGCAGCAACACCCGCAAGGCACGCAGACCCGTGATCATGTGCAAGACGGTGAAGTTGCCACTGTCCAGGTAGTAACTCAAGGCCAGATGCGCCAGTTGTGCCACGCGCTGAGCGATTCCTGCTTCGGGCTTCAGGCGATGAGCCAGTTCCGCATACACAGGCGAGGCACTGGCGGCCTGCATGCGCAAAGAGATCAGCGGCGCTTCGCTGCGCCAGCCGCGCGCGCCGTCGACCAGGGCGCGTGACCACGCCGCCAAACCCATGGCTAGCTCCGGCGCTGATGCCGGTGGCGAAGGTGGCGGCGGCGGCGGCAAGGTCTGCCAGCGGCAGGCCCAATACGCGAGCGCCGAGGCCAGCTCGCCTTCATGTCCGCCCTCGACCGCATGAGCGGTACGAATCAAGCCATGAAAAGCCACAGCCGACACACCCGGCAGCAGCACCTGAAGAGCCTGGGCCAACACGGCATCGCGCCCGGCACGCGCCAACTCAGCCGCAAAGCTGAGGCGCAGATCGGCAAAGGCATCGCACTGCCCCAAGGCCTGGCGCCAGTCACTCAACACCTGCCCGCGCTGGGCCTGCCCTTGCCCCTGGAAGCGCGTGCAGTAGCCCGCGACGAACTCGCGAACCTGCGCTTCGCTCGCGCCCAGCTGGTGCAAGGCATGCAGGGCCATGGGCAGATGGCTGCTCAACTGCTGGCCGTACTCAGGCGGCCAGTCTTTGATTTGATCCAGATCCGCATGGAGCGCGGAGCGCGCCCGCGTCGGTGTTGCTGCGAGCAGGTGCTTTGGCGCGGCAGCAAGCGTGTCTGTCGGGGTCGCGAGAACGTGGTCTGGGTTCATGGTGTGACACCTCGGTTTGAGTGATTGAGGTCTCTATACTCAAAGTTCAAGTGAACTTGAAGTCAAGAACTTTCTCCCAATTCGCCCTGCACAATCTGCGGGCTTTGCTGAAAAGAGGCCCCCATGAGCAAGCGGCAGCCCCAACCCACTTCCACCTCGCGCAGCGCCAAGCCAGCACCAGCCGCGTCAGCGGGCGACCGACTGCCCATTGGCGAACTGGTGCGGCGCAGCGGTGTGGCGGCCAGCGCCCTGCGTTTTTACGAAGAGGCGGGATTGATGCAGAGCACACGAAGCGAAAGTGGCCGACGCCAGTACATCCGCAGCGATCTGCGCCGCCTGGCCTTTGTGCGCGCGGCACAAACCGTCGGCCTGAGCCTGGATCAAATTCGCGCGGCCTTGGCCGAACTGCCTGAGGGCCGCACGCCCACCGTGGCCGACTGGACCCGCCTGTCGGCGGCCTGGCGCCCTTTGCTGGACCAAAAGGTCGCCGAGCTGATCCGGCTGCGCGACACACTCAGCGCCTGCATTGGCTGCGGCTGCCTGTCGCTCAGCAAATGCGCGCTCTACAACCCCGGTGACCAGGCAGCACGCCACGGCGCCGGTGCGCGTTATTTGCTCGGGGATGCTGCGCCAGCGCAAGCGGCTGCAGGTGAGAAGAGGCCTGCGCGCCGCCGCAGCAGCCGCAGCGCCGCAACCCGCTGAAGCTTTGCGTCAGGTGGTTGGCGAATTTGCACGAACCACCCATGTCACCGACATGAAGTTGCACTGGGCAATCTTCCCGTCTTGCCCTGAGGGGTGATTACAACGCCGGCCGGAAATACTGGAAAACCCTTGATAGGATGCGCGCCTTCTCTCCAGAGGGGGAGAGAGTTGTGAACCGATCCTCGAGATCAAGATAGAAAGCAGTATCCCAATGAAGAAGATTTTTGCCCTGGCCGCCCTGGCCTTCGCCGCCGCCACCGCTTCCGCCGCTGACAACAGCTGGTACGTGGGTGGCGACATCGGCTCCACCAAGTTCAAGCTCCTGGGCACGTCCTCGACCCGCACTGGCTTCGGCGCCACCGCGGGTTACCAGCTGAACACCAATGTGGCCTTCGAAGCCTCGGCACGCCGCCTGGGCTCCTGGAAGGTGAACGGTGACGAACTGTCGGCCAACGCCCTGCAGATTTCCGCCCTGGGCATCGCCCCGATCAACAACCAGTTCTCGCTGTTCGCCCGCCTGGGCATGAGCCGCAACTCGCTGGACCTGGACGAAGGCAAGGTGACCTACTCCATCCACAAGACCAAGGCCTTCTTCGGTCTGGGCGGCGCTTTCCAGATCGACAAGGCCCTGAGCCTGCGTGCTGAGTACGTGAACCTCGGCAACAACAAGATCAGCGACGGCAGCGACAGCATCGAAGTCAAGATGCACCAGTTCAACCTGGGCCTGAACTACGCTTTCTGATCCTCACCGATCTGAATGCACTTCTCAAAAGCCCCGCAGCCGCGGGGCTTTTTTGTTGGCGAGTTGCGTTGTGAAGGGCCGAATGCGGCACAGAGCAGCCCTTGCAGGTTGGGCTTGTGCCAAGGGGCATCGGGCGAGTACTTCCGCTCATGTCCCCCGGCCCGCGCCTTGCGCGGACCTCCTCCTTGACTTCGCTTCAGCACTCACCCGACACCCCTTGGCAGTGCGACCGCTCGGCGTTTTCGCCGAAGGAGCAAGGCCTCCCTGGATCGGGTCGGCTGGGTGCTCTGCGAAGTGAAGTAAAGGAGGAGACCCCAGCCGCAGGCTGGGGTCGGGGGACATGAACGGAGCAGAGCGCCCAGTCGGCCCGATCAACAAGCAACCCAAGGGCTGCTTCGTGCCGATAACAGCCAACCGATTCAACCTCGCAACAGACGCTGCTCTCGCCGCTCGCGCGGCGCGAAGGCGTCGCACAGCAGTTGCATCAGGCGCTCCGCTGAAGCGCTGTTGTCGCCCACGAGGTTGCAGACGTAGACATCAAGAGTCACGCCGCCCAACTCGGGCCAGGTATGGATGGCCAGATGCGATTCGGCCAGCAGCACCACGCCGGTCATGCCGCTCTGCTCACAGCCAGGCGCGACCTCAAAGCGATGAAACAGCTCGGCCACGGCGCCCAAACCTGCCGCCTGCACGGCATCGCGGCACAGGCGGCCGAGAGCCTCTGGGTCCAGCATCAGAGGCGACTGCGGGTCGCAGCCACGCAGATCAGCAGTCAGGTGCAAGCCCTGCATAGCAGCCTCAGCGACTCAACCGCCAGTGACTGGCGGGAAAAAAGCCAGCTCGGCATTGGCAGGGATGAGGGTCAGATCGCTGGCCACCATCTGCTGGTTCAGCGCGCAGCGCACGGCACGCCCGGGCGCCAAGGCTTCGGCATGCACGGCAGAGCGGGCGCAGAGCTGGGCCCGGAGCGCCGCCACGCTGGTTCCCGCGGGTATCTCCAGCCGCTCGCCCGAACCCAGTTGCTCACGCAGCGAGGCGAAGAATTTCAGCTGCACCTGAATCATGGCCACGCCCTCGCTCATGACAGCAACTCGCTGAACGGCAGAAAGCGCACCGTGTCGCCGGGCGCGATGCTGCGACCCGAGGGGTTGTCGACCAAACCATCGCCCCAGACCGCCGAGCTGAGGACGCCCGAGCTTTGGTTGGCAAACAGATCCAGCCCACCCGCCTCATTGAGGCGGGCACGCAGAAACTCCTGGCGGCGGTCGGCCCGGGGCCAGTTGAAATCGGCCCGCAAGGCGTAGGCACGCGGCTGCAAGCGGGTGGCGCCCTGCAAACGCAAGATCACCGGCCGCACCAGCAGGCAAAAAGTGACCAGGCTCGCCACCGGATTGCCGGGCAGACCGATGAACCACGCTGAACCGCCATCGTTATCCCGGCGCACCGAACCGAAGGCAAAAGGCTTGCCCGGCTTGATGGCGATCTGCCAGAGCTCCAGCTGGCCTTCCGCTTGCACGGCCGGCCGCAGGTGATCTTCCTCGCCGACGGAAACGCCGCCCGAGGTGATGATGAGGTCGGCCTGCGCTGCAGCGTCGCGCAAAGCGGCACGGGTGGCATCCAGACGGTCGGGCACGATACCCAGATCCAGCACCTCGCAACCCAGGCCTTGCAGCAGGCCACGCAGAGTGAAACGGTTGGAGTTGTAGATGGCGCCGGGGCGCAGCGGCTCGCCGGGCATGACCAGCTCATCGCCGGTAGAAAACAGCGCCACGCGCGGGCGCCGCGCCACTTTCAGCTGTGCTGCGCCGACCGAAGCGGCCAGGCCCAGGCCTGCCGGATCCAGACGACTGCCCACCGAGAGCACGGTGGCGCCACGCTCCACATCCTCGCCGCGGCGGCGGATGGCATTGCCTAACTCGGGCACGCTCAAGAAACGCACAGCGCCCAGGCCCTCGCCCGGCACGGCCTCGCACTGTTCCTGCATCAGCACGGTGTCGGCGCCCACCGGCACTTGCGCGCCGGTGAAGATGCGCGCGGCCGTGCCCGGCTGGTGCGCGACACCAACCACGCCAGCTGGCACACGCTGCGCCACCGGCAACACTGTGCCCGGCTCACGCACATCGGCCGCGCAAAAGGCATAGCCATCCATGGCCGAGTTGTCGGCGGGCGGCACGTCGAGCAAGGACACCACGTCCTGGCTCAGCACCCGGCCCAGGGCCTCGGCCGTGGGCAGCATTTCGCTCAAACCCAGTGGCTGAACGGCGGCCAGCAAACGAGCCAGGGCTTCGTCCAGCGGCAGCATGGCCGGCTTGGCCTTGGCGGCAAGAGGCTCAGACATGGGCTTCGATGAAACGCTGAACGGCGGCCACATCGACCGGCATCACCACCACCCGTTTCGGCAGGGACTCGATGTGCTCAAGGCCGGCCGGCCGCGGCGGCGCCACGCCCAGCGCTTCCTCGATGGTGGCCGCGAACTTGACCGGCAAGGCCGTCTCCAGCACCAGCATGGTCACACCGGGCTCGCGGCGCTCTTGCGCCACCTTGAGGCCATCGGCCGTGTGGGTGTCCACCACCGCGCCGTAGCGTGCATGGGTGCTGCGGATGGTGGCCAGGCGGTCGGCATGGCTGCTGCGACCGGACTGAAAGCCATAACGCGCGATCTCCGCATGCTCCAGTTCGTTGATCTGGAAGCGCCCTTCGCGGGCAAGCGCATCGCCAAACAAGCCCTTGACCCGGGCGCCGTCGCGGCCGAGCAGGTCAAACACAAAACGCTCGAAATTACTGGCCTTGGAGATGTCCATGGACGGGCTCGAGGTCTCGTGCGTCTCGGCGCTGCCGCGCACGCGGTAGACGCCGGTGCGGAAAAATTCGTCCAGCACATCGTTCTCGTTGGTGGCCACCACCAGATGCGCAATCGGCAAGCCCATCATGCGCGCCACATGGCCGGCGCAGACATTGCCAAAATTGCCCGAGGGCACGGTAAAGCTGACCCGCTCGGTGTTGCTCGTCGTGGCCTGGAAGTAGCCGGCGAAGTAGTACACCACCTGAGCCAGCAGACGTGCCCAGTTGATCGAGTTGACGGTACCGATCTGGTACTTGCGCTTGAATTCGAGGTCATTGCTGACCGCCTTGACGATGTCCTGGCAGTCGTCGAACACGCCCTCGATAGCAATGTTGTGGATGTTGGCGTCCTGCAGGCTGAACATCTGGGCCTGCTGGAAGGGGCTCATGCGGCCATGGGGGCTGAGCATGAAGACATTGACGCCAGCCTTGCCACGCATGGCGTACTCGGCCGCGCTGCCGGTGTCGCCCGAGGTGGCGCCCAGGATGTTGAGCGTCTGGCCGCGCCGGCCCAACTCGTACTCAAACAACTGGCCCAGCAGCTGCATGGCCATGTCCTTGAAGGCCAGGGTCGGGCCGTTGGACAGGGCTTGCAGGGCCAGCCCCGGCTCCAAGGTCTTGAGCGGCGTGATCTCCGGGGTGCCGAACACGGCCTCGGTGTAGGTGCGGCGGGTGATGGCGCGCAGGTCTTCAGCCGGAATGTCGTCGATGTAGAGCGACAGGATCTCAAAGGCAAGATCGGCATAAGCCAGGCCGCGCCAGCGCGTCAGGGTCGCATCGTCCACCTGCGGATAGTGGGTCGGCAGGTAGAGGCCGCCATCGGGCGCCAGGCCCTCCAGCAGGATGTCGCAGAAGCGGCGCTCGGTTTGGTCGCCGCGGGTGCTGATGTATCGCATGCTCATCAAGCCAATTCTTCCTTGCGCAGGCGCACGATGGGCGCCAGCACGGTGTTCAAACCTTGCATCTGAGCCAGGGCCTGGTTCATGCGACCCTCGAGCGTCTCGTGGGTCAGGATGATCAGGTCGGTCTGGCGCTCGCCCTCATTGGATTCGCGCTGCAACACGGCATCGATCGAGATGTCGTGCTCGGCCAGGATGGTGGTGATGCGCGAGAGCACGCCGGCCTCATCGGCCACGCGCAGGCGCAGGTAATAGCTGGTCAGCACCTCGGCCATGGGCAAGATGGCGGTGTCGCTCATCGCGTCGGGCTGGAAGGCCAGGTGCGGCACGCGGTGGTCGGGGTCGGCGGTGTGCAAGCGGGTGATGTCCACCAGATCGGCGATCACGGCCGAAGCGGTGGGCTCGGCGCCGGCACCCTTGCCGTGGTAGAGCGTGGTGCCGACGGCATCGCCCTGCACCACCACGGCGTTCATTGCGCCTTCGACATTGGCGATCAGGCGGCTCATGGGCACCAGGGTCGGGTGCACGCGCAGCTCGATGCCCGTGTCCCGGCGGCGGGTCAGGCCCAAGAGCTTGATGCGGTAGCCCAGTTGCTCGGCGTACTTGATGTCGGCGGCCTGCAACTGGCTGATGCCTTCCACATGGGCTTTGTCGAACTGCACCGGCACGCCAAAGGCGATGGCGCTCATCAGCGTCAGCTTGTGGGCGGCGTCCACGCCTTCGACGTCAAAGGTCGGGTCGGCCTCGGCATAGCCCAGGCGCTGCGCCTCCTTCAGCACGGTGGCGAAGTCCAAGCCCTTGCTGCGCATCTCGGACAGGATGAAATTGGTGGTGCCGTTGATGATGCCGGCGATCCACTCGATGCGGTTGGCGGTCAGGCCCTCGCGCAAGGCCTTGATGATGGGGATGCCACCGGCCACAGCCGCTTCAAACGCCACCATCACGCCTTTGGCGCGCGCGGCCGCAAAAATCTCGGTGCCATGCACGGCCAGCAGCGCCTTGTTGGCGGTGACCACATGCTTGCCCTGGGCGATGGCTTCCAGCACCAAGGTGCGGGCCAGATCGCAGCCGCCGATGGTTTCGACCACGATGTCGATCTCGGGGTTGCGGATGATCTCGAAGGGGTCGGCGGTGATCACCACATCGGCATCGCCCACGATCTGGCGCGCCTGGGCCAGATCACGGCGGCACACCATGCTCACTTCGATGCCGCGGCCGGCGCGGCCCTTGATCTCCGCCTGGTTGCGACGCAGCACATGGAAGGTGCCACTGCCCACGGTGCCAATG
>Ga0187843_10001637_pt1 | contig 13967 bp, 12 predicted proteins | sample SpaLakP09_SKY_43_FD_134516 | JGI IMG/M metagenome (GOLD analysis project Ga0187843, IMG submission 134516) | Oligotrophic lake water microbial communities from Sparkling Lake, Wisconsin, USA - SP09_SKY_43 | ecosystem: Environmental > Aquatic > Freshwater > Lake | place: USA: Sparkling Lake... | reverse complement strand
TTGTTATACATCACATTATTTGTATGTAGATCATTATGTGTGAATGAAAAGACCTTTTGATATGTAAGCAAAATCATAATAATCTGCATTAATGCAGAAATATATTCATCATTTGAGAGCGAATCTGATAATATTAAATCATCTAATGTATTATCACACTTTTCCATGAATATTACTTGTACTGGAAATTCAGGTATAATTGTATTAATACAATCCTCTGCACATACAGAGCTTGAACTAGAATCAGAACCATGGCCGTCATCCGAACCACTTTCATAGTCATTTTCTTTTTCTTTTTCTTTTTCTTCCGAATCATCCGATTCATCGTCGCATCCACTTTCGTTCTCGTTAGTATGTGATGACCTAGAAGAGCAGCTAGAGTCAGATTTTAATGTTGAAATCTTTGCCATATCAGTAAAGTCAATTGATACATCTTCTAGTTTATCCTCACTTATATCTGCAGATATTTCAACCTCTTTGCTGGACTCCTTAAACATATCGTCAAACAATTCGTCTGTAATAGTATCAATTGACAATACATAATCGGGACTAGTATCATCTAATATTTTAATAGGTGGTTTATTATTAATTTCTGGTGTTGTTTCATAATCGTCAATCGTAAAAAGTATTCCCTTGTTTTTTTTGAAAAAATCTGATTTTTTTAGGAAATCAATATCATCTGCTACATTTATTTTGAAATCGTGTTTGATACCTAGAAAAGATCCATAGTAATCCACGCTATGTATAAAATTGTATTTATGTAACAACATGCTATTCAAATAAACGAAGAACCCATCTACATAGGCAACGTTATTTACATCTAGGATTTTCTCATGTACTTCTTCATTAGTCGATGATACAGAAGGAAGACTGAATAAAGCCTGATTTTTTATATCATACTTGCCAATCAAATATTTGAATGGATCCAAAAGTGGAGCGATTTTTACAAACGCATCCTCGACCTTTGTTGTTTGATCATCAATATTTTTAATTTTACATTTATAACAATACTGATCATCTGTTGATTTAATGATGCCAGCAATAAATTGTTGATTGTTCAGATTGACACCATTATAATTACTTTCATTCAATGTAAAAAATCTCTCATAAATTGGTATATAATTCTGTTGTTTAGAGAGAAGCAATTTATCATTTAAATCCCTAAACAATTCAATGTTTTTTCGTTTTTGATAATTAATCATCATTAGGTATTTGAAATATAAATTTAAATTATTTTAAACTAACAATCAAATGACTAAATGCGTATTTTTTTAATAAATTATATTCATCTTAATTCTAATGGCTTCTCTCGAATTAAAGAAATTTGATATGAAAAACATAAGCTTCAAACCAGATGAGTCTAAAGGTCCAGTTGTCGTGTTAATTGGTAGACGTGATACAGGTAAGAGTTTCTTGGTTCGTGATCTACTTTATTATCATCAGAATATACCAATCGGTACTGTTATATCAGGTACGGAAGAAGGCAACGGGTTCTATGGAAAAATGGTGCCGAGATTGTTTATTCACAATGAATACAATACTGCAATTATTGAAAATATCTTGAAACGACAGAAGACTGTATTGAACCAGATTAAAAAGGAGATGGAAACATATAAACGTAGCACGATAGATCCTAGGGCGTTTGTCATTCTGGATGATTGTTTATATGACGGATCTTGGACACGCGATAAAATGATGCGTCTTTTATTTATGAACGGCCGTCACTGGAAGATAATGTTGATCATTACGATGCAATACCCTCTAGGTATTCCACCTACATTGCGAACTAACATTGATTATGTGTTTATTCTGAGAGAACCATATATCGCGAATCGCAAACGCATTTATGACAATTATGCAGGTATGTTTCCAACATTCGAGTCGTTTTGTCAAGTCATGGATCAATGCACGGAAAATTACGAGTGTCTTGTAATCAATAACAATTCCAAATCCAACAAACTACAAGACCAGGTGTTCTGGTACAAGGCAGACAATCACAATGACTTTAAGCTGGGATCAAAGGAATTTTGGGAGCTGTCTAAGGGATTTAATTCGGATGAAGAAGACGAGAAATACGATCCCAATTCGATAAAAAAACGTGGTGGAGGTCCAAAAATCAGTGTTAAAAAACAAACACGATGGTAAATAATATTTATATTCAATAAACAACTATCATGCTGTTTATTGAATGCACAACCTTTATAATTTAACCTTAAAGATTATAGTTATATAGATTTTAACATAATATATTTATTATTCTTATTTCTTGATAAATAATCATAAAAGTGTATAAATTCATTATGTGTTTTTATTTGTTTAAATAGAGGTTCAATATTTGTGAAGTATAATGCTATTATACCTTGGTCGTTTGTTACACTAATTGGATATTCTATTAATAAATTTAATAAGTTATTATATGTATCGTCTCTAATTATTTTTGTATCATATAACATTATTGTTGTTTGAAAATAATCATTATTCAAATTGTATGTAGTATTGAGTTTACTAAAATATTCTATATTGTTTTTATCAAATTGATTATGTAGTTTCCATTCATAAGTAGGATATGCGTCTGAATGCGCTAATATTGTATTTTCAGTCATTTCACTTAATATAGGTGAAATATCTGAAAAAATATTTATTCCGCAATCTAAATAAAAAATATAATCCCATTGTTTGAAAAATGTATTAAATAAATGAAGTTTATGAAATTGAAATAGTTTTTTAAACCAATGTGAAGGTCTATTCATTTTCCTTTGTATATCAAGAAAATCATTTGAAAAGGAAATATTTGGAAAATATTTAACTACAATATTATTATTTTTTATAATATCACAATTTAACAATTCATTGTTGTGTAAATCATCGCCGACTACTAAACAAATATTTCCTTTATATTTACCATTAACAATCAACTGATTGCAAGTATAAATAAACTTACTAAAATATGCTTTATTACATAAAAAAACTACACAGACGTCTTTAACCATATATAATTAACATTAATAATAATTATATTAATTATACGTATAAAATATAGGTTTTATACCGATGAATACTTCAAGTTGGGGGGTGTCAAAGGAATTTAATTAACATGAAGAAGATGAGATTTATGATCCTAATTTAATAAAAAAATGCGGATGAGGTCCAAAGATTAGCGTTAAAAAGCAAACACGATGGTAAATGATATTTAGAAGAATAAAGATTTGAACGACATAATCTGTGTCATTCAAATCTGTAAATGATTGATACTTTGAATGTAGAACCTTTATATTGTAACCCCGATCTCATAGAATATGAATATGAAAATGTATAATGCATTTTCTAAATTAACAAGGGTTTTTCACGTTGTTCTTGTGTCCAGTGCTTTTTACCATTATATAACATACTACTATTACTAGAACTACTATTGTTATTGTTACTTCCACTCAAAACATCAATTATTTGTGAATCTTCAGGATTATCCCATCTAGTTTCTCTCGTAATCTTATTCCAATAATAAGGATACCCCTTTTTTGAAATAGCGATAGCCCAATCAGAGGCGGGTGGTATAAAAGGCGTACCTGTTAGTTCATGCTTAAAACAAAAATAACCATTATAATCAATACCATATAATCTGTAAGAGATAGTATCTGATTTATATTCAACGTCAGTAAATTTATTAATTTCAACATGATTTATTTTATTATTGAAAAGCTCCATATGAACTTCATTTATTGCTTTTGAATATACACTAGGACCTGTCATTTTATGAATATCATTGGGATGACTATTATTTTTTATATTAGTAACAACCAACTCAATAGTTTTTTTTAAAATTGGATGCCCACTTGAAAATATTAAGGCCCATTGAACATACAAACACGGATTACCTTCTGCTGTTATAATTGCTTCATCATTATATTGTATTAGTTCATCTAAAGGTTTCTCAATACTTGAATCCATATCCAAATATACACCTCCATATTTATATAAAACTAAATACCTCCAAAAATCAACTTTTGCAACAATAATATTTAATTTATTATAACATTCGGCTATTTCACCCTTAAAATGTTCATTTACAAAAATATCCATATCATTGTCATCGTATAAATTATACGAATAATCTGGATTAATTTTTTTATAAAAATCTATTTTTCTTTTAACTAATGGATGTAAATCTTTTGTATACCAAGACTGAAATATATTTTTTTCTATCATTTAGTTATTATAATAATTTTTTTTATTGAATATAACTATTTACACTTATTTTTGTTACCTATAAAAAGTAATAAATGATGAGATAGTAATAAATGATGAGATGGTAAGTAATATGTGAATTATTAAGTGTCATATGATACTTTAACATATAAACAATTGGCATAATCATTGTTATTTATTTTTAACAAATAACAATTACACCTTTGAAGAATTAAAACGGCACGCCTGCCGTTTTATTCTTTCAAAGTGGCAGTCATTTACAGATTTAAATGGCACAAATCGTGCCATTTCAAATCTTCAATGGTCTAAAGTAATATAAACTATAAATACACTTCTTCAATGGTCTAAAATCCTGGATTGTCTGTGAATACGGCAGGAGAAGAAACTACTTGCATAGGCTGAATTTGCTCCATCAAATAGTGACCAGATACGACACTCACAAAGACAACGAGTGTATCGCGAATCAAAAATTTAAGCGGTTTATTTTCCTTATCGATAAACCGCATTTCGATAAACTTCAAGAATAAGAATACAATCGATATAACAGACGAAAACATGAAAATATTATCCATTAAACTATATACAAATTTTATATTACCCCTAAATACGCATACTATTCAAGATTTTCAAAATCAATCTGTAAATCAGGAATAGATTCGATATTTCGTGGTTCCAAATCCTGAATATCATCAAATGAAAAAGGTTCGTTTGTTATCGTTATATTATCAGTTTCATCCCCACCAGAAAATGACTCAGTGTTGCGTTTAAACTCGCGCTCCTCAAATACATCGCGAAGGCGTTGTTCCGTCTTGGGTGCAATGATCTCGTTGACTGCATTATACTCGTCCTTTACATAATCAATGTCATTGAATTTCACACCATCGCTAATTCCTCCACCAACAATACCAAGATCATGTTTCACCTCTTTCATAACCGCCTCTTGAATAGTGTCTTTTTCTTGCTTAACAGGCTCTTTTTGTTCTATCACAGGCTCAGGCTCGCTCTTTGTTTCCGCAATAACCTGTTCACGAATCTCCTCAGTAACATCCTCCTCAACAGACTCGTCTAAATATGCCTTTAAAATAGCATCGACAGGAATACTTTCGCGAACAGTGTTGAGAATACACTCTTGCACAATTACTTCTAGTTCACGATGGTGCTTCTGGATCTGTAACGGAGGAATATTGACCTCAAACAAATAAACATTCTTGTAGACTTTTCTAGCAACATTAATGTACATCTTGTGAATAAAATCGTCAATCTTTGGGATATTAATATCAATCTTCTTTTGCTTCTGACCAGTTCGCATAGCAGTAAGAATCTTAAGTTGAATTACATGTACACACGTTATTAGGTCTTCAAGATAAACACAGCCGCTCTTTTCACAAATTCTGGTTCTCTCAGTTTCAATAATCGTTGCATTCCATTTTGGAATACGCGAAACGAAATTCTGAAATGTCATGAGATACTTGTCATGCTCATTGTTGTCCTTGCATAATTTTAATGCCTCATCTAAAATAGATTTATAACCATCGACAACTAACGGCGTTAAAATAGTAACTAGACGAGCAGCCCATTCATTTCTACTTTCATGTAACGAACTAACAATAAAATCATCCATTACATAAATGATATATTTTCTAAAGTAACATCCAAACTCATAAACAAAAAATTCAATATGAACAAAAGTAGTAGTTTTTCGTTTCTAAACTCTTTCCTAACTTTATTAAATGCTACCAAAAGTTCGTACCTTTTTTTTGTAGTTATTTGCGAATCCATAAATTTTGTATTTTCAAGCAAGTTCATGATATCTATTCCGCTATACCCATGTTCATAAAGTCGAGTACTCAACCCAAACAAATCGTTTGTATCAATAGGTTTTGACAACTCCTTCTTCAACCAATCTTGGCGTTGTCTTTTTACATCATTCATCTGAAATGCTTCTTCCAGATTATGCTTGTATAAATTAATTAATGAACCATTATGTAAAGGTTCAGGCACATATATTTCACAGAATCTAGACAAAATAGGTTTCAATAGACTATATTTATTCTCAACGATTATAAAAAAACGTGTATTGTGACTGAATAATTCAATACAACGACGCAACGCTGACTGAGCATCCATTGTAAGTTTATCAGCATTCATCAATATAATGCTTTTGAAAACATCGCCATTGTTTGAGTTTATATGTGTTTTTGCAAAAAATTTAAGATCTTCACGAATAAATTTAATTCCTTTACCATGAGCACAATTTACATATAGAGCAAAAGCCTTTATCTGTTTTCGGTCATTGTCATAAATTGTCTGTATGAATTCTTTGACAAGTGTTCGTTTTCCACACCCAGAAGGGCCATGAAAAATAATATTTGGTATTTTATGTATATTTTTAAAATATTGCAATCTATCTTTGATCGATGTATGTATATCAAGCATTGTTGATTATTATAATAAGAAGACGTGTTTTTAAATATGTATTAAACGCAATACATATTTAATGACAACCAAAAAACCTACTTGTTAAACAGCAGAGTTAAGTGAGTGTGTGTAGGGATTTGCCTTGAATGCAGATAGAAGATCACCATCCATTCTCGACGGATCATTTTGAACAGCTTGGCGATGAATGGTTTTTCCATACGTGACATTTGAGGGTGCTCTCGAAATCGGGGCAGCAGGTGCATTTGCACGATAATCAAGAGGAGACGTATCCTGTTTTACAATATTAACATTTAAGTTTGAATTGAATAAATTCATGCTACCGGGTGCAATTCTATTGTGAATGGTTGCCGATTTTGTATTATTCTGAGTTCTCTGAATATCATTTATCATCTCTCCATATGCACTACCGGCACCACCTATATAATTGGTAGATGTAGAATCTCTTTGTGTTGATGCAATAGGTCGGTGAGTGTCGACATACATACTCGAGTGTTGGCTATTAATATTGAACTCGGGAGAATACATTGTAGTTTCCTTGATAGTCGTAGAGGTAACATCCGAAGGGTTGAGAACGTAGTTTTGAGGAACACTGGTGCCAGCTTCGCCATAGATTCTAATATTTTGAATACTCTCTTCCTTTCTAGATGGCCTTAATATGTCCATAAGTGGTGCAACAACTGCACCAATGGCTCCACCGAACCCACTTCTAAATGTATCTGGTTGTTTAGATGCCGAACGATGCGTGCCGTAATTCTTATAGCCTTTCATCTGCTGATCATTCATTGGTCCTGCACCAACAGCATTAGAAGGTGTAACATTTAAGCCGCCTAATTGAGTTCTGCGACTCGTCTCGAAGTTCTTGGGTGCGTAACCCGCCTTAATATCAGCCGACACGGCTGGTCCGGCATAATTTGACATAGTATCGGCTCTCCTCAATATCCCCATCTGTTGCTCAGGTCGCAAAGTTTCACCTTTTTCAGACCCTGTAGTTGTTAACCAACGACCCTGATCTTGTTCAAAATAAGTATCCGGTCTCTGTTTTTCAACACGCCCAATGAGACCAGATCTCTTAATGTTTGAATCGGCAGGACCTTCATGATCTCTAAGCTCGTACTCAATACGTGGATTGGACTCCACTCTCAAATCATTTATAGTTTTAGGCATCCATTGATCACGAGATTCCATACCAGAATTAAAACCTCCGCTGGCCTGCCCGGTGAAACCTTGACCCAACCCAGGGCCAACCCTTTCAGATTCAAAGGGTTTCATGTTATTCTTCTTTAAACTAGGATTCACACGGGATTGAAAAAAATCACTCTGATTAGGTACACCATGAGACCATTGTACGTTATCTTCTGGTTTAAACAAGGGTGCCTGTTCTACCTTTTTAAATACTTGAGAACCAGAACCAATCTTATTGTCCAATAGAGATTCATGAGCATTTATATTGTATAACTGACCTTTCACCTTTTTTCCATTAAAAGGAACCATATTATTGTGTTTAAACTTGTCCAAGTCAACAAAGTTTCCAGATAATGAATAAGCCTGAGCCTTTTGTTGGCTTTCATTTGAATTAAAAACACCATTATTCTGGTTAAAATACTTATCCGTTGTAGTGTTTGAAGTACCAATTATTTCTTCATGGTCATCATTATGATTTTCATTTGCAATCTGAAATTCATCTTCTTGCATGACACTATTATCCATGTTAGTATAAGGTTCAATAGATCTATTTTTCTTCTTTTGATTTGATACAACATACATTCCGCCCAATGCTATAAATGGGATAACTAACTCCATGATTATATACTAAATAGATTATTATTCTCTCGTTTTTGTGTAAAAGTATCCTTTTCCAAAACTCGAGTGCTAATGTTATTCTCAAATCGGAAAAAAACGTTTTCCTGTGGGTCCATTAGCGGGTAATTCCAATTGACTTGTTCTAATTCGCGAGCAGTCCAGACAGGTTGTATAGTGCGTGATTGTTCGGTAGATAATTTACTAGAGGATGGATATTGAATAGGTACACTACTATTTAATTTCACACGGATATTATCTTTTGCTAAACTATCCTTGTTTAATTTGCGATTCACACCAAGTAAATCGCTCTCTAATTCAGTTTGATTTGTCATTCGATTACCTCCCCATTTCTGTAAAATAATATGTGGGTCTTCCATAAAAGATGGTTTATCGCCGTTACCAGGTGTATTTAAAACCCACCTCCCAGACCCCGTTGATTGTTGCAGATTTTTTTTGATTCGATCAGGATCAGAATTGAAACGTGTCGAAGCCATATATTATATTACGACAAGAAAAAGAAAAAGAGAAGGAAAATAATAATATAAAGATAAAGCACAATTTTTATAAAAATGACGACATTGTGTTTAAACATGATTGTTAAAAATGAAGGTAAGATTATTGAGCGTTTGTTGTCATCTGTTATCGGTATCATAGATACATATTGTATTTGTGATACGGGTTCAACTGACAACACAATAGAATTAATAAACAATTTTTTTAGTGAGAGAAAAATGGAAGGAAAAGTAATAATGGAACCATTTAAAAACTTTGAATATAATAGAAATTTTTCACTCAAAGAATGTGAAGGTATGTCTGATTATATCTTATTTCTTGATGCAGATATGATCTTTGAAATTCGCAATTTTGACAAGAATATGTTAAGCAGCTATGATTCATTTCATATTCTACAAGGAAACGATACATTCTTCTTCGGTAACATACGAATCGTAAGAAATAACGGATTATTTAAATATATCGGTGTCACTCATGAGTATATTTCAACACCTGAAAAGAATTCGGTTTATCACTTCAAAAGAAATGAATTGTTCATTAAAGATGTTGGTGATGGAGGCAGTAAACATGATAAGTTTATTCGAGATATAAATTTGCTTGAAGAGGCAATTCGTGTAAAACCTGATTGTGTGAGATCTCATTTTTATTTAGCAAACAGCTATCACGACTCTAGGCAATACGAAAAAGCGATTCCTATATATGAAAGGCGAATCGCTTTAGGAGGCTGGAATCAGGAGGTTTGGTATAGTTATTATCGTATTGGGTTGTGTTACAAAAATTTGAAACAAATGGAAAAAGCAATTTGTTCATGGTTAGAAGGATATAGTTATCTACCAAATAGAATAGAAAATTTATATGAGATTATAAAATATTACAGAGATACGTCAAAACACAATTTGTCTCATAACTTTTACAAGATGGCCAAAGAAGTGATTGCAAGAGGTGAAGACCGAACCGGTTTTTTATTCTTACATAACGATATTTACGAATACAAAATAGATTATGAATACACAATAATTTCTGCATACTTGAACGTAAAAAATATAGGAGACGAGTTTGTTCATATTTTCAACGTCTCAAATGAGGGATATATGTTAGATAATATTCTTAGTAATCTAAAGTTTTATAAGGACATTTTGAAACCAACGCATACCCTTAAGTTTGATGATAAAATAACAGATATTATTAACGGAGAAAATGTGGAATTGCGATCAACATCTAGTTGTATTATACAGACAGATTCTTCTCAAGTAAACAAATATTGTTTAAATATTCGATATGTTAATTATTATATAAATGATAAAGGCCTATATTTAAATTGTGGAGATCATATTATTAGCAAAAATCGTTATGTAGAGTTAAGTACTGATCTCACTATAACTAATAGCAAGTGGTTTGATCACAATGGCGATACTAATCGCAAATATGTTGGTATTGAGGATGTTCGTATTTACAAAGATAAACACACTGACAAGATGCTATTTATCGGAACCGGATTTTTGAAGGATGAACGTATCGGTATTGTAAACGGATTATATGACTTAACAAAAAATACACTTGATACGACTGAGATTTTATCATCGTTTAATAAGAATTCATGTGAGAAGAATTGGGTTTACACTGATTACAAAGATAAAACACATATAGTTTATAACTGGTTCCCGGTTCAGTTATGTGAAATTAGAGAGGACGATCACATTTACATTGTTGCAGAGAAACCAATGCCAAGTATGTTTAAACGGGTGAGAGGATCGAGTTGTGGTTTCAACTACAAAAACGAGACTTGGTTTGTTACGCATATTGTATCATATGAACAACCTCGGCATTATTATCATGTTATAGTTGTTTTTGATAATGATATGAATCTCTTAAGATATTCGGCTCCATTTAAATTTGATAGCGATCCTATCGAATATTGTTTGGGGTTGGTTGTGAATGACAATAATGTGCTTATGAGTTATAGCACATGGGACAGAACAACAAGGCTTGGTATATATCCGAAGGAATATATCGAGTCTAAGTTGAAATATAAGCCCATGTAATTAAACAAACCAATGTAACGTAAGATAATAAAGTAGATATTTATTTGATGGAAAATCATCAAATAATTAATGTTTATCGGTAAATTTAAGAAGACGGCAATTGTGCAAGACACAACTTGATACTTCCGAGACTTGCCACGTCATACTTGACAACAAGTGGAAGATCATTCTCCAAGTACATTTCAATCTGAGAACACAAATTAGTGCACTTTATGAAATATCCCAGATTCTTCAGAGAAAACTCACCCTGAATGATCTTTGACGAATCTTGCTTCAAAACAAACCCCATACTTCCGTCAGCCTCGGCACGATGAATTTCAGCCGATGCAAATTGGCCATTGCATTTGAAAATCAATTCACTTCCAACCGATTTAATCTCGAGCTTATCAGAAATGCATGACAAATCGCGAATGATCTTCTGGAAATCAACTGACGGCAAATTGATGATAGATGAAAACTTGACATCCGGGTAATCAAGCTCCTCCGGTTCGGGCTCAATTAGTCGCAACTTCTGGGTCTTGCATTGCTTAATCTCGCCGTTCTCAAATTTCAATGCCAAGTGTGAGACGATTCCATCGACATAATCGGAGCTCTCAATGTAAATTGTAAGCGTATCATTATTATCAATCGAGTTAATCAGCTTGAACAGATGGAACATATTGACACCAATAATGATCTTGTCCTTTGTGCATTCATAAAACTCGAAATTCTGAGAAGGAAGGTGCAAATGTGCTAAAATAGTATGAGATTTGTCCATATTAATAATCCTAATACCATCTGGCTGAAACGAAATATTCGTTTCAAGTAAAATATCTTTCAACGCAGTCATTAATGTCCTAAATGGTGCAATCTGCACAGTTTTAATCGTAAGAACATTCACCATTATATATGATTTTGCACTCCAATCTTTAAATCGTTATTTGAACGAAAAATATATTTTTTGAACGCATATATAAATTTTTCATTATAAACAAATTATAATGAAACTAATTAAACAAAACGCTACAACATAATAGAATGAACGAAACCAACAATGCAAATAGCCTTAATAAATGTGTTGAAACAATTCATGGTTTATTTGAAAAATACAAGGATAATGAATATATGCTAAATAGAATTGTAACCCACATTGAAAACTATCTTCCGAATTCATTGGAAAACGAACTGGTTAATTATGAAAAGAGGGTAACACGTCATTCGTTTTTAACAAACGAACAGCAGATCTTTATTCAAGTGTTTCTGAGTAAACATCAATATTATTATCTCTCTGCAAATAATCATTTTTTTCAATATGATGGTAAAAACTATAAAAATGTAAAGGAGGATGATATTATACATTGCCTGTTGTCAAATATCTCTAAAGATCGCGTTTTGCTACAATGGAAACATAAAACTAAGATAAATATCATCAAGCAGATAAAAGATCGCAACCTGTTTGCATCCATACCAGAAACAGACACAATTCAGAATATTCTTAGTTTATTGTATCCATATCTTTTCCAGACAAAAAATCAGGCAAAACATTTTTTGACTATATTAGGTGATAATATAAACAAAAAAAATCAGAATCTAATCTTTCTAGTTAACCCACAAACCAAAAAGGTTCTCTCCGAATTAGAATATATTGCGAATTTATCTATCGGCCACACAAACATAACAAATAATTTCATGACGAAATATCACGAGAATCACACATTTGAAAACTGCAGACTTCTGAAAATGAATGATAACGTTTCATTTGATGTTTGGAAGGATATTTTGAGAAACTATGGACTAGATTTGTTATGTGTCGCGTCACATTATTCAATACGACATGGCAATTCTGATTTATTCTTGAATAAAAATGCCGATGAAGAAACCAAGAAGTACATCTATTTTCTAAAGGAAACGTCACATACGGAGATTATAGATGATTTCTGCAGTAAATATATTGTTTGTGACGACACAAATGTTTGCAAAATTGAATGGAAAATGTTGCATTTCTTATGGAAACAATATCTTGGTAAATCTTCGCTACCTGGCATGATATATGCAAACAATCTGAAAGGGTTGTTGAAAGAAAGATATATGTATGATGAAACAACAGATACGTTTGTCAACATAACTAGCAAATTTTTACCTCTACAAAGCGAGTTTATTAAATTCTGGGAGTCTACTATAAACGTTGGATCAATCGCAGATTCCACATTTGATAGTGAACTGGAAGTCGACGAGATATGTTCTCTCTTTAAGTTATGGTCGAAAAATTCATCTGTGACAAATAATTGCAACAATATCAATGAAGAGAACGTAACCAGTATTTTGCGTCATTTCTTTGCCGATGTTGTTATCATAGATGAGAAGTATGTCCTCAATGTGTCGTCTGTTTCTTGGAATAAGAATAAAGATATTGAAAATTCATTTGAACATATAAAAAAACATGTGAAAGATTCGAATACAACTCTATTGTCATTTGACGAGGCTTATAATTTATATTATACATACTGCAATTTGATATCACATCAACTAGTTGTGAGCAAGCGATATTTTGAAAAGTTTTTATATTATAAAATTCCTGAACATATTATATACGAGAATTTTATTGAAACCAATTGGTTTTATGTTTGAACGCTATTTTAATAAGTGTTTTATTATCTCTCCATATACTGACCCGTTATAAGTATATGTGTGTCCAGTCATTGCCAAGATATCTTTCGATTGGTCATGTGTTTTTATCTTAACAAAGTCATTTACTCCATGTGGTTTGAGCACATTAACCCTTTTTTTCGTGTTATTCTTGTTGTATTCCATTTTACTATATTGCATTCACAATAAACTATAAAGGTCTTTCAATTTTTACTTGCGTTTCTTCATCGTCTTGTTCAACTTAACCCATCCGAACTTTCCCTTCTTGGTTCCATAACCAGCCTTGACAAGGCGCTTGTCCTTCTTGGCGCTAACATGCTTCTTGCGCGAGACAATGCGACCGGC
>Ga0187843_10001636_pt1 | contig 13970 bp, 14 predicted proteins | sample SpaLakP09_SKY_43_FD_134516 | JGI IMG/M metagenome (GOLD analysis project Ga0187843, IMG submission 134516) | Oligotrophic lake water microbial communities from Sparkling Lake, Wisconsin, USA - SP09_SKY_43 | ecosystem: Environmental > Aquatic > Freshwater > Lake | place: USA: Sparkling Lake... | reverse complement strand
TGCTCGGCAGCGTCCAGACCATCATGGCCAAAGTCCATGCGCAGGTGATGTCCGAACGCCTGCTGGCTTCCGATCCGCAGACCGCCGCACGGCTGGCGCAAGGCAGCAGCGCACTGCTGCAATCGCTCATGACCGAAGCCAACACACTGGCCTACAACGATGTCTTTCGCCTGGTGGCGCTGGCCGCCCTGGCCGTGGCCGCCTACCTGGCTTGTGAAACCTGGAGCCGTCGGCGTGCAGCACGCCAGCGGCTGGAGTACGCTGCATGAACACCCCCCTCCCCGCGAATTCTTCCTCCGTCCCCGCAGGCCTGCCGCCCAAGGTGTCGCGCCTGCGACTGCTGCTGGCACTTGTCGTGCTGTCCGCTGCCGTCCTGCTGATCCTGCACGGCTGGCATCTGCCGCCCTTCGACGGTCCGCTCCAGCACACCGACAACGCCTACGTGCGCGGCCGCACCGCCGTGATCGCGCCCCAGGTCAGCGGCTATGTGGTGGAGGTCGCCGTCAAGGATTACCAGCAGGTGCAGCGCGGCCAGGTGCTGGTGCGCATCGACAGCCGCATCTATGCCGCACGGGTGGAACAGGCCAAGGCCGCCGTGGCCGCGCAGATCGCCCAGCTGGAAAACGCCACCCAGGCAAAGCGCGCCCGCGCGGCTGCCATCACCGCGCAGGACGCCGCCCTGGCCAACGCGCAGGCGCAATTGCAGCGCGCCCGTATGGACCTGGCACGGGTCGATGAGCTGGTCTCCGATGGTTCGGTGGCCCTGCGTGAACGCGACCAGAACCTGGCCGCCCACGCCCAGGCCGAGGCCCAGGTGCGCCAGTCCAGTGCCGCCCTGGACATGGCCCGCCAAGACCTGCGTACCGTCGAGGTCGGACGCGACGCGCTCGTGGCCAATGTGGAGGCCGCGCACGCGCAACTGCGGCTGGCGCAGATCGACCTGGACAACACCGTGATCCGCGCCGCCGAGGATGGACAGCTCAGCGAAGTCGGCGTGCGCCTGGGCCAGTACGTCACCAACGGTACACAGCTGCTGCAACTGGTGCCGGCCGAACGCTGGGTGGTGGCGCACTTCAAGGAAGCCCAGACCGCCGCGATACGCCCGGGGCAATATGCCGAAGTGCGCATCGATGCCCTGCAGGGTCAGCGCCTGTCCGGTCGCGTGCAACTGCTGGCGCCCGCAGCAGGCTCGGAATTCGCGGCCATCAAACCCGATACCACCACCGGCAACTTCGTCAAGATTCCCCAGCGCATCGGCGTGAAAATCGTCTTCGATGACGCAGCCTCGGCCGCCCTGCTGCGCCCCGGCATGTCAGTCGAAGCCACGGTCGATCCCGGCCGCATGGCGGAGCAGAAGCGATGAACACGCCTGCCCGCTCCGCGCAAATCATTTCCCTGGTGACGCTGGCTGCCGTGCTGGCGGCTTGTGCCGGCCCGCGTCCGGGGCCGCCGGAACAGGCGGCCGTGACGCTGCCGGCACAATGGCGCGAGCCGCTGGCCAGCGCCCAGGGCATCAGTCTCTCGCGCTGGTGGGAAGCCTTCGGGGATCCGGTCCTGAACCAGCTGGTGGACCAGGTCCTGGCCGGCAACAGCGATCTCGCCATGGCCGCTGCACGCGTGCAACAGGCGCGTGCTTCCAGCCGCCTGGCTACGGCACAGCGCATGCCTTCGTTGTCGGCCTCGGGCATGGGCGCGCATCAGGGCGATGTCGATGCCTTCGGACGTGCGCGTGTCCAGGATGCGTGGCAAGCCGAACTGTCGCTGTCCTACGAACTGGACCTCTTCGGCCGCCTGGCCGACCTGGATGCCGCCGCCCGCGCCTCCCTGCTGGCCACCGATGCCGCACGCAGCACCTTGCGGCTGGCGCTGATCGCCACCACCACCAGCACCTACATCGGCTTGCGCGCACAGCAGGCCCGCCTGGAGGTCCTGGACCAGACCCTGGAGATGCGCGCCCAGTCCCTGCAACTGGCGCGGCGACGCGCCCAGCAGGGCTACGCCAGCCGGCTCGAGGTGGAGCAGTCGCAGTCCGAATATGCGGCCACCGAGCAGCTCATCGCCTCCACCCGCATGAGCATCAGCCGCAATGAACATGCCCTGGCCCTGCTGGCCGGCCAGCCCGCACTGCTGGTGGCACCCGGTGCCGGCCTGCAGGCACTGGCGCTGCCTGCGTTCCGGCCCGATCAACCGGCCGCCTTGCTGCGCCAGCGGCCAGACATCTTCCAGGCCGAACAGCAACTGGTCGCCGCCGACCGCACGCTGGACGCCGACCGCGCAGCGCTGATGCCTTCGCTGCGCATCGGCCTCAGCGGCGGCGTGGTGGGCTCCAACCTGCTGCCAGACCCGCTGTCGATCTTCTCCGCCGGTGGCAGCATCCTGGCGCCGCTGCTGGATGGCGGGCGCCTGCGCGCACAGGCTGACACCACCGCCGCACGCCGCGATGAAGCCGCGTATGCCTACCAGAAAGCCGTGCTCGGGGCCTGGCGCGACGTGGAGGATGCACTGGCCGCCGCCCGCGGCGCCCAGGCCCAGCAACAGGCCGTGCAGGAACAGGAAGTGGCCCTGCGCGAAGCCCTGGCCATGAGCCGCAAACGCTACCGCGCCGGTTACTCGCCCTATCTGGAACAGCTCGATGCGCAGCGTGGCTTGCTCTCGGCACAGCTGCTGGAAGTGCAGGCCCGCGCCGATCGCCTCAGCGCCATGGTCAGCCTGGCACAAGCCCTGGGCGGCGGCTGGGAAACAGAACGCGGCCAGGACCTGCCGCCGCAGGCCAGCAGCAGCCCGGCACACCCATGAGCGAGCATTAAACGCAGCTTAATGATCCCTCCGAACACCATTAAACGATCCAGGAGCCCCCGGTGACCCTCGCCCCAACTTCCCGCCAGCGCATCGCCGCCGCGATCCAGGTCCTGGCAGTGGCCGCGCTGGCCATGCTGTTCCTGTGGCCGCCCTTGGCCCAGGCGCAGGACAAGCGCGATGCCGCCACGCCCTATTTCCGCAAGCTCGATTCCATGGAGGCGCGCATGCAGGCCTGCGTGACCTGCCATGGCCAGCAGGGCCAGGGCACCTCCGATGAATACTTCCCGCGCATTGCCGGCAAGCCGGCCGCCTATCTCTACAACCAGCTGCTGGCCTTCCGCGAGGGCCGGCGGGTCTATCCGCCAATGAACTACCTGGTGAGCTACCTGCCCGATGCCTACCTCAAGGAGATCGCGGACTACTTCGCCGCCCAGCGGCCGGCCTTCGAAACCACAGCCGCGCGGCCGCTCAGTGCGCCCATGACCGAACGCGGCCGCACGCTGGTGCAGCAGGGGGATGCGGCCCACGGCATTCCGGCCTGCGTGGCCTGCCATGGCAAGCAGCTCACCGGCATGCTGCCCGGCATTCCCGGGCTGGCTGGCCTCAAGCCCGCCTACATCGCCGGCCAGCTCACGCGCTGGCGGGTGGGCGAGCGCGTGGCGGCCGAGCCGGACTGCATGAAACGTATCGCCACGCGGCTCACCGACAGCGACATCAGCGCGGTGGCCGGCTGGCTGGCCCAACAACCCGCGCCTGACAACGCGGCACCCGAAGCATCCAACCTGATCCGCATGCCGCTGGCCTGCGGCAGCCAAGGCTGACTCTCATGCGCGCGAAGCTGAAAAACCTTGTTCCCCTGGCCGCCCTGGCGATCCTCGCCGCCAGCACCAGCTGGCTCTACCTGGGCCGCGAGCCGGCCGCCTCGGCCGCACCAGTGCAGCGCACGGCCGGCAATGACATCATCAGCCGCGGCCAATACCTGGCCCGGGTGGGCGATTGCGTGGCCTGCCACACGGCCGCCAACGGCCAGCTGTTTGCCGGTGGCCGTCCCATGCCCACGCCCTTCGGCAATCTCTACGTCCCCAACATCACCCCCGACGACGAGACCGGCATCGGCCGCTGGAGCGCCGACGACTTCCATCGCATGATGCATCACGGCATCTCGCCCGATGGCAGCCTGCTCTATCCGGCCATGCCTTATGCCTCCTACACCCAGGTCACGCGCGAGGACAACGACGCCATCTATGCCTACCTGATGTCGGTGCCGCCGGTGAAGAAGAAAAACCGCGAGCACGAATTGCGCTTCCCCTTCAACCAGCGCGAACTGCTGCTGGGCTGGCGGTCCTTGTATTTCAAACCCGGTGAGTTCCAGTCCGATCCGGGGCAAACGGTGGAGTGGAACCGGGGGGCCTATCTGGTCAAGGGACTGGGCCACTGCACCATGTGCCACACCGCCATCAATGCGCTGGGCGGATCGAGCAATGCCAAGGCCTTCGAAGGCGGCATGATCCCCAACCAGAACTGGTACGCCCCCTCGCTGACCTCCAACATGGAAGCCGGGCTGGGCAACTGGGAAATCGGCGAGATCGCCGACCTGCTGCGCAAGGGTGCTTCCCATCGCGGCACCGTCTACGGCCCCATGGCAGAAGTGGTCTACAACAGCCTGCAATACCTCACCGATGAAGATGTGCGCGCCATGGCCGTCTACCTGAAGTCGCTGCCGCAGAAGCAGGAATCGCCGCCGCCCGCGCCCAAGGACCGCCTGGTGGCCCCCGAGAAGATGGAACTCGGCCGCACGCTCTACAGCGCCCAGTGCGCCGTCTGCCATGGCGCCAACGGCCGGGGCATGCCGCCCGCCTATCCGCCGCTGGCGGGCAATCCCTCCATCACCATGGCCTCGCCCGTGAACCCGATCCGCATGGTGCTCAATGGCGGCTTCCCGCCGGGCACCATCGACAATCCGCGTCCGCATGGCATGCCGCCGTTCTCCCACATCCTGAAGGATGACGAGATCGCCGCCGTGGTGACCTATATCCGCGTGGCCTGGGGCAATAGTGGTACGCCCGTGGCCGGCCAGGCGGTCAACGACCTGCGCAAGCTGTTACCGGAGTAAGCCATGCACGCACCCGACCCCATCCCTTCTGCTTCTGCAGGGCACAGCAGTGGCGAGCACCACGACGATGCACACAGCACCGACATCGACGCCATCGTCCAGCGTGGTCCTGGCGGTGCCTTTGCGGTAGCCGGCCTGGCATCGGCCATCGTGATCGCGCTGTTCTTCCTGTTCTACTTCTTCGTCTACCTGCCGCGAGGCATCGTTCAATGAATCCACTCAATCCTCCATCGGCAAAGTCCTCCGGCCTTCAGCGTTCGGCGCTGGTGGCCAGCCTGGCCGAGCGGCGCTGGCTGATCTTCGTGCTGCTGGTGATCCTCTCGCTGCTGTCGCTGATGGTCTTTACGGCCCTGCACTGGGCCGCCATGCCGCCTTCGCGGGTGGAGAAGATCGACGTGAAGAGCGTCCACCTGCGCGGCGAATTCATCGAGAGCAATCTCGGCACCGCCCAGGAAGCCAGCGGGCGCGTGGTGGTGCGGCTGGTGGCGCAGCAATATTCATTTGTGCCGCAATGCCTGGTGGTACCGGAAAAAACCCCGGTCACCTTCCGCGGCACCAGCACCGATGCCATCCACGGCTTCCTCATCGGCAAGACCAACGCCAACACCATGCTCATCCCCGGCTTCGTCTCCACCTTCACCACCACCTTCGAGCAACAGGGCGAGCAGCTCATGCCCTGCCACGAATATTGCGGCGTGGGCCATGAAGCCATGTGGGCCAAGGTCCAGGTCATCTCGCGCGAAGAATTCCAGTCGCGCATGCAACGCGAAGAGAGGTTGAACTGTGTATCACGTTAAGCGCCTGGTCCTGGCCCATCTCTGGATCGCCTTCATCGCCTTCTTCCTCGCCATCCTGCTGGGAGAGTGGCAGATGTATATCCGCAGTCCGCTGCACAGCTGGATCAGCAATCCCGAGCATTACTATCGTTCGGTGACCCTGCACGGCACCGTGATGGCCTATGTGCTGCCCACGCTGGTGGCCATGGGGATCGGCTACGCCATCACCGAGATCGCCCTGCGGCAGCCCCTGCTCGGCCTGCGCTGGGCGTGGCTGGGTTTCTGGCTGGTCATCGGCGGCACGGTGATGGCCGGGGCCACCACGGCGGCGGGCAAGTCCTCGGTGCTCTACACCTTCTATCCGCCCATGATCGGCAGCCCCTTCTACTACCTCGGCGTCGTGCTGGTGGTGGTGGGATCCTGGATCTGGGTGGCGCTGATGGTCATCAACCTGCTGGCCTGGAAGCGGGCGCATCCGGGCCAGGTGGTGCCGCTGGCGATGTATGGCAATGTCGCCGGTGCCTGCCTGTGGGCCTGGACCTCGATGGGTGCCAGCAGCGAGATCCTGCTGCAGATCCTGCCGGCTTCGCTGGGCTGGACCGACACCATCAACGCCGGCCTGGCACGCGTGCTGTTCTCCTGGACCCTGCATGCCATCGTGTATTTCTGGCTGGTGCCGGCCTACCTGGTGTTCTACACCATCTTCCCGCGCGCCATCGGCGGCCGGCTCTACAGCGATACCATGGCCCGCGTGTCCTTCGCGCTGTTCCTTGTGTTCTCCATGCCCATCGGCATCCATCACCTCTTCGCCGATCCGCAGGTCGGTGCCGGCTTCAAGTTCGTGCATGCGGCGATGACCGCGATGGTGTCGATCCCGACCTTCCTGACCGTCTTCACCATCGTCGCCTCGGCCGAGATCGTCGGGCGCCTGCGCGGCGGCAAGGGTCCCTTCGGCTGGGTCAAGGCACTGCCGTGGGACCAGCCGATGATGCTGGCCGTCGCCTATGCCTTCATCATGCTGGGATTCGGCGGGGCCGGCGGCCTCATCAACATGAACTATCAGGTCAACGAGACGGTGCACAACACGCAATGGGTCACCGGCCACTTCCACCTGATCTTTGCCGGTGCCATCGTGATCATGTATTTCATGGCGGCCTATGAGCTGTGGCCGCAGCTACGCCACAATGCCACGCCCTCGCCCCGGCTCATCAAACTGCAGATCGCCCTCTGGTTCGCGGGCATGATGATCCTCACCATGCCCTGGCATCTCGTGGGCCTCTTGGGTGCGCCTCGCCGCATGGCCTATTACGACTACACCCATCCGGCCCTGCATCCGCACGGCCTGCTGGTGCTGATCTCGGTCGTGGGCGGCATGGTGCTGGTGGTGTCGGCCGGGCTGTTCCTCTACATCCTTGCCTCGGCCCGCACGCAGAGCGGCCCGGTGCGCCCCTTCAGCTTCGCCGTCGCGGTGCATCCGGAGCTGCGCCCGCCCGCGCCCCTGAACAGCCTGCGCCTGTGGGTCGGCATGATGATCGCGCTGACCCTGGTCAACTACGCCTATCCCATCGCCCAGCTGGCTTCACTGCCCGAGGCCTGGGTGCCGGTCATTCCGATTGGAGGACAGTGATGCCCCTCGCAAGCAAGCGCCCACCAATGAGCCCCGCCACGCGCTGGAGCGTACTGGCCCTGCTGTGCGTGGTCCTGGTCTGCCTGGCGGTGGGCTTCCTCTGGCTGCCGTCGGTGCAGGCCGACTTCCGTGCCGCCAGCCTGTGGGACAGCATCTGCCGCGCCGCCGGCGTGCCCGGCCAGTGGAGTGCGCCGTCGGCCAAGGCACCAGCGCCGGTGGTGGCCAGCAATGTGGTGCTGCTGCCGGCGATGAGCCGTCCGGCGTCGCCCCAGGCCGTGGGACGCGGGGCCACCCTGGCCCTGGCCTGCACCATGTGCCACGGGGTCCAGGGCCACAGCCGTTCGGACGCGCCCGGCCTGGCCGGACAATTCCCCGAGGTGATCATCAAGCAGCTGGCCGATTACCGCAGCGGCAAGCGCAACAGCGCCGTCATGGGCGCACTGGCCCGGACCCTGTCCGAACGCGACGCCGCCGACCTGGCCGCCTACTTCGCCAGCCTGCCCCGCCCGGCACAGGCAGGCGGCCTGGCCGACAGCGCCGTTCCCCGGCTGGTGCAGGTGGGCGATCCCCTGCGCAATATCGCGCCCTGCATTTCCTGCCACGGCGGGGCCGACCGCAAGATCGGGGCGCCCTGGCTCGATGGCCTGCCGCGCCACTATCTGGCCGAGCAGCTGGCCCTCTTCAAACGCGGCGAGCGGGCCAACGACGCCATGCTCCAGATGCGCAACGTGGCTCATGCCATGCGCGAGGACGAGATCAGCGCCATTGCCGACTATTACGCGCGCGCGGCACTGCAGCCATTCTGAGCTTGCGCTGCCGAAGGGCATGGACCGCGGCCGCATTTCCGTGAAGGGAATGCGGCCGTATTTCCTGAGCAGGGGCCTGTTCACACTTGATCTGCGAGTGCGAGAGGTCGCCAAGCGCTCTCTGGCCGGGGCCAGCGGGCGGACGGCATTGGGTGCGGCCACGCTGGCCATGTGGCGCTTGACCGATGGGTGGTCGCGATGACGGTTGGCTCGGTTGCGCCAGCCTGGTGCCATTGGTACGGACCTGGCCTGATCAAAAGCTCCCGCTGGCTCTATGGCCGACGGCCCAGGCTCCTTTAGGCTGTGTGTCATCGGCCTGCATCAGGCCATTCCATGGAGTCCGCATGTCCTCGTCCGTCCAGTTGCCTTCCTCTTCCAGCGCCGATGCACCGGTGACGGTAGAAACCCTGCAAGCCTTTTCCGATGCGTGGAACCGTCACGACATCGATGCGTTGATGCGCTTCATGCACCCCGAGTGCGAATTCCTTGCTGCTGCCGGCCACGACGCCCACGGCACCCGCCACACCGGTACGGAAGCGGTAGCGCGGGCCTTCGCCTCGGCCTGGATCAGCGTGCCCGATGCACAGTGGCGCAATGGCCGGCACTGGGTCGCCGGCGAGCGCGGTGTGTCCGAATGGACCTTCACCGGCACTGCCGCAGACGGCACGCCCATCGAGGCTGATGGCGTGGACCTGTTCGTCTTCCGCGACGGCAAGATCCTGCAGAAAAACGTGTTCCGCAAGAATCGCACCCCCAAGCCGGCCTGAGCGCCATTGCAGCATCATCTACCTGAACCGCCAACAGGGTCACCGCCATGAACAGCTTGTCCCGCGCCGAACTGGGTGCCGCCGCCTACGATCCCGCCTTCGATCCCCTGGTGTCGCATTCGCCAGGCCACAACATGCAATATGCCCCGACCTACTGGGTCGCCAGCGCTGGTGAGCCGCCCATGGACGATGGCCCTGTCGATGGCGATATCGACGCCGATGTGGTCGTTATCGGTTCCGGTTTCACCGGCCTGGCCACCGCCTTGTTCCTGGCGCGCGAACATGGCATTCGCGCTACCGTGCTCGAAGCCAATCAGGTGGCCTGGGGCTGCACCAGCCGCAATGGCGGGCAAGGGCAGAACGCCAGCGGCCGCCTGTACCGCTCGCAATGGATAGAACGCTGGGGCTTGCCGACCGCCTTGCGACTGGATGAAGAAATCCGTAACGGTTTCGAGACCTTCCGCCAGCTCACCGAGGAGATCGATTGCGACGCGCAACCCGGTGGCCACCTCTACATCGCCCATCGTCCCAAGAAGATGGCCTTCTTGCGCCACGAAGCCGAGGTCATGCGCAGCCGTTTCGGCTACGACACCCGCATCCTCACGGGCGAAGAAGTCCGTCGCGACTGGTGCGGCGACCAAGAGGCCGCCGGTGCCATGCATGAGCCCACGGGGATCTGCGTCCATCCCCTCAAACTGGCTTTCGGCTACATGAAGATGGCCCGCGCCCTGGGCGCGCGCGTACATCCCTCCAGCCCGGTCATGGCGTGGGAGACCCGCCAGGGTGTCCACTACCTGCGTACCCCCGGCGGCACCGTGCGCGCCCGTGCCGTGGCGGTGGCCACCGGCGCGTACGGCTTGCCGGGCTTGACGCCGCTGTTGAAGAACCGGGTCTTTCCCGTGCTCTCCAACTCCATCGTCACGCGCCCGCTCACCGACGAAGAATTGCAGGCGACCAATTTCCTGACGCACCAGGCCATCACCGATACGCGCACGCTGCGCTTCTATTACCGCCTGCTACCTGATCGCCGGGTGCAGATCGGCAGCCGCAGTGCCATCACGGGCGCCGATGCCCACCGCAACAGCCACTATCGCCTGCTGGTCGATGGCCTGGCGCGCAAGTTTCCCGCCTTGAAGGGTATCCACATCGACCACTCCTGGTGGGGCTGGGTCGACGTCAGTCACGACATGATGCCGCGCGTAGTGCAGCCCGATCCGTTGCAAAGCGTGTATTACGCCCTCGGCTATGGGGGCAACGGCGTCTCCTTCTCGGCCCACGCCGGGCGCCGCATGGCGCAACGCGTGGCCGGGTTGCGCGGGCCCGAGGTCGATCTGCCCATCTATGACAGCGCTCTGCCCTTTCCGCGCCAGGGAGAATGGGCTGCGCCGTTTCGCCGCCTCGGACAGGCGACGCTGTATCACTGGTACTGGCTGCGCGACGAGATTCTCTGAGGCGCGGGTGTTGCCCGCGCAGGACTGCCTCAGCGCCTGCGGCAACGTGGCAGCAAGGCAGCCAGCGCGGCAATGCCAGGCTCGATGCGCTCGGCCTGGATTGACGAGAACCCCAGGCGCAGGCAGTTGAAATGGGCCGGGTCCTGCAGACTGAAGGCCTCACCGGATTCAATCAAGATGCCCTGCGCGAAGGCCGCTTGCTGCAGCAGACGGGTGTCGATCTCAGGTGCAAACCGGCCCCACAAGGCCGAACCACCATCGGGGGCCGTGAAGTCCATCATCGGCAGATGCGTGCGCACGGCGGCGATGAGCAGGGCTGCGCGCCGTGCCAGTTCTTCGCGCATCTGGTGCAGGAAGCGGTCATAGTGGCCATGCGAGATGAACAGCGCCGCTGCCAGCTGATTGTTGGTGGCCGGGTGGCGGATCATCAGCCGCCGCAAGACCCGCAGGCGTACCACCACTTCGGCCGGCGCCACGATGTAACCGATGCGCAGTCCCGGCGAAAGCGTCTTTGACAGGCTACCGATGTAGATCACCCGCCGGTCATGGTCGATGGCTTTAAGGGCCGGAGAGGGCTTGCCGGCGTATTGCATCTCGGCGTCGTAGTCATCCTCGATGATCACGCCATCATGATGCCTGGCCCATTCCAGCAAAGCCAGACGGCGCTCGGTGGACAGGGTGATGCCGGTCGGACATTGATGGCTGGGCGTGCAATACAGGGTTCGCGCCTGCGCCAGCACGGCAGCATCGGGCAGCACGCCATCCCGGTCCACCTCCAGTGCGACCAGTTGCGCCCCACGGCACAGAAAGATGTTTCGCGCATCCATGTAGCCCGGGTCTTCCACGGCCACGGTAGAACCCGGCGGCACCAGCAGTTCGCTCACCAGATACAGCGCCTGCTGGGCGCCCACCGTCAGCAGTACTTCGTCACGGCGCGCGGCGATTCCGCGCCGGGGCAGCACCCGCTTGATCAACTGCTCCACCAGCGAGGCGTTGTCGTGGTCGATGGCATCCGGTGCCCAGCCGCGAATCGAACTGACGTCCAGTGCCTGTCGGCTGCATTCGCGCCAGTCGGCAATGGGAAACAGGCTGGGATCGAACTGGCCATAAAGAAAGGGGTAGCGATGGCGCTGCCAGTCTTCCGGCTTGTCCAGCCATCTGATGCCGGGTGGTTCGCTCTGCATCCTGGCCTGCCAATTCACCGCATGCGGTACGACGTCCGGTGCCAGTGGTGTGGCGGCCGGTGTCGGCGGCTGCTGGTGCAGGTAGCGTTCGCTGACGTAGTAGCCATTGCGCGGTCGGTTTTCCAGGTAGCCGTCCTCGGCCAGTTTTTCATAGACCAGTACGACGGTATTGCGCGAGATGGCCAGCATGCCGGCCAGCTCGCGGCTGGAAGGCAGGCGAATGCCCGCCGGCAGGCGGCCGTCCAGTACCGCATCGACCAGCCGCACCCGCAGTTGGCTTTGCAGGGTGGCGCCCTGACGCTGCGGTTCGGGGAAGATCTGATGCCACATTACCTGGTGGGCTTGGTGGTCACGCACTGCTTTGCTCCGCAATCCCAAAGCCTGCACTGTCGCAGGATTCGTGCCAGAGGCTGTATCCGGCTCACATCTTGCCCTTCCAGGGGATCAGCTTGCGCTCCATATTGCGCATGAGCAGGTCGATCAGGTAGGCCAGCACGCCGATGACGATGATGCCCATGATGACCACATCAGTGCGCAGGAAGTTGGAAGCATTGAGCACCATTTGCCCGATCCCGGCCGTTGCCGCCACCATCTCGGCGGCCACCAGGGTGGTCCAGCCGAAGCCGACCGCGATGCGCATGCCGGTGAGAATCTCCGGCAAGGCTGCCGGAAACACCACCATGCGGATCACCTGCCAGTTGCTCGCGCCCAGCGAACGTGCGGCATTGATCTGTTCGATGGCCACTGAACGCACACCGGCCTTGGATGCCATGGCCAGCGGGGCGAAGCAGGCCAGATAGATCAGCGTGACTTTGGCACTTTCATCGATACCCAGCCAGATCACGATCAGAGGCAGATAGGCCAGCGGCGGTAGCGGACGATAGAACTCGATGATGGGATCGGCAATGCCGCGCACCAGGCGCGAGGTTCCCATGGCCAGGCCAACCGGTACTGCCGTGAGCACTGCCAGCAGGAAGGCCACCATCACCCGGGTGATGCTGATGAGCACGTGCTGGGCCAGTGGCGTATCGCCCTGGGTCTGGCCGCGCAAGGCCTCCGCCAGGGCCGTCAGCGTGGCTTGCGGGGTGGGCAGGAACAGCGGCTTGATCCAGTGCAGTGTGGTCGCGAGCCACCACAAGAGCAGCAGGACCACGATGGTCAGGCTGCTGATGAGCCAGGTACTGCCCTGACCGGGTGCGCCATAGTTGCGCGGACGGCGGCGCTTGCGTGGCTTGGCCTGGCTGGTGGCAGCCGGGATCGGGCTGGCTGGCATGGCAGTCTCCGTTGTCTCGGCAGTGAGGGTAGGGGCGGTAGTGTTCATCAGTGCATTCCGCTGGAAGAGGTTTGGTGCACCAGCGCCAGCACGTGTTCGCGTGCGGCGATGAATTCAGGATCGGCCTTGGTGCGGCGCGCATCGCGGGTGGCCAGGTAGCGCTTGGCGAAGGGCATGGGCAGGTCATGTACCACCCGGCCTGGAGCCGGCGCCATGATAAGCAGCCGGGTCGCCAGGAACAGGGCTTCTTCGACATCGTGGGTGATGAAGAAGAACACGCCCTGCGATTCATTCCACAGGTTCAGCAACAGTTCCTGGATGGCTTCACGGGTGAACGCATCCAGCGCCCCCAGCGGTTCGTCCAACAGCATGACCGCAGGCGAGGAAGCGATGGCGCGCGCCACACCCACGCGCTGCTGCATGCCGCCGGAAAGTTCGTAGACCTGCTTGTAGGCCGAGGACAGCAGGCCGACTTTGTTGAGACATTCCAGGGCGATGCGGCGCCGTTCATGCAGTGGCATCTTGCGCAGCTTGAGACCAAACTCGACGTTTTCCACCACGTTCATCCATGGCATGAGGGCGTGTTTCTGGAACACCACGCCGCGATCCGAACCCGGGCCTTCGATCGTCTCGCCACCCAGCCGGATCTCACCGCGGGTCGGCGCGATGAAGCCGGCGATGGTATTGAGCAAGGTGGTCTTGCCGCACCCCGACGCTCCCAGGGCCACCACGAATTCGCCAGCCGCAATGGCCAGTGAGACCTGATCCAGCGCCAGGCTGGGTGGCCCCTTGCGGGCCGGGTATTCGATTGAGATCTGGTCGATTTCCAGCATGGTTGCTCTCCAGGGTGAAGGGGTGGAACGGCTGCCGCCGGGCTTACTTGCCAGCCGCAATGGCCTTGACGTACTGGTCGGTCACGCCCACCGAGTAATCCGGCAGGACGGCTTGCAGCGTCTTCTGTTCCTTCAGGAACTCGGCAGTGGCTTGCAGTGACTTGACCGCACCGGCCTCCTTGCCGCCCGAGAGCCAGCGGGTGGATGCCTGTTCGGCCGGCGTCGGGAACTGGTAGAGCTTGAGGGCGGCGGCCACTTCACCCGGTTCGCCCCCGGAGATGGCGGCCACCGCCTTGCCCTGCGGGGTATCGCCGGTCCACTGCGCCGGGTTGGCACGATAC
>Ga0187843_10001634_pt1 | contig 13989 bp, 10 predicted proteins | sample SpaLakP09_SKY_43_FD_134516 | JGI IMG/M metagenome (GOLD analysis project Ga0187843, IMG submission 134516) | Oligotrophic lake water microbial communities from Sparkling Lake, Wisconsin, USA - SP09_SKY_43 | ecosystem: Environmental > Aquatic > Freshwater > Lake | place: USA: Sparkling Lake... | reverse complement strand
GGCCTGATCGGCGACCAGCTGGATGCCCGTGAGCTGGGCGACCGACTGCTGCCCGGCACCCTGACGCCGACCACCCGCATGGAGCTGGGCAGGGCCGAGAGCCCCGCAGCGGCCCTCGCCCTGTTGCTGGTTTCTCCCGACTTCCTCCGGAGATGAGCATGATCCCCGCCCGCCGCCGTTTTCTCACCCTGTCGGCCGCCGGCATGGGCAGCCTGCTGGTCGCGCCGCAGATCGCCTTTGCCCGCGCCCAGACCCACCGGCGCTTTGTCTTCATCATTCAGCGCGGGGCCGCCGACGGGCTGTCGCTGGTCAGACCCTATGGTGATCCGGCCTATGCCGGTCTGCGCGGCAGGCTGGTCGAAACGGCCGGCGAGCCCATCCGGCTGGACGACGTCTTCGCCCTGCATCCCGCCCTCAGCCGGATCGGCGCCATGTATGCCGAACGGCAGGCGCTGTTTGTCCACGCCGTCGCCTCGCCCTATCGCGAGCGGTCCCATTTCGACGGCCAGAATGTGCTCGAGACCGGCGGGAGCGCGCCCTATCTGGTCAAGGATGGCTGGGTAAACCGGCTGGTGGCCCAGCTTCCCCCGGCCGGCGGCGAGGAGGCCATCGCCTTTGCCCCGACGGTGCCCCTGGCGCTACGGGGCGCGGCGGCGGTCACCTCCTATGCGCCGTCCGCCCTGCCTGAAGCCCCGGACGACCTGCTGGTTCGCGTGGGGCAGCTCTATGCGGCCGACGCCCAGCTGGGGCCCCTCTGGCAGACGGCGATGCAGACCCGCAGCGTGGCGGGCGACGCCGGGGCGCGGCAGGATCCCGCCAGCCTCGGCAGGCTCGCCGCCGGCTTCCTGGTCCGTGAGGCCGGTCCCCGGATCGCGATGCTGGAGACCGGCGGCTGGGATACCCATGCGGGGCAGGTGGGCCGCCTCAATGCCCAGCTCAGGGGCCTCGACACCCTGGTCTCGGCCCTGCGGGACGGTCTGGGGCCGGTCTGGAACGACACCGTGGTGCTCGTCGCCACCGAGTTCGGTCGCACGGTGGCCGTCAACGGCACCGGCGGCACCGATCACGGGACCGGATCGGTGGCGATGGTCCTGGGCGGAGCGGTGCGGGGCGGCCGCGTCATCGCCGACTGGCCGGGCCTCGGTCCAGGGGACCTCTATGAGGGCCGCGACCTCAGGCCGACGACCCGTCTCGATGCCCTTATGGCCAGCGTCGCCGCCGAGACCTTCGGCCTCGATCCGCAAGCCGTGACCAAAAGCCTGTTTGGCAACGTGACGGCCAGTCGGCTGTTGAATGACCTGATCACCCCGACCCTCCTGCCGTAGCCGGACTGCGGGCGTTCGCCTGCGCAGCGGATCTAAGCGTCCCGGTCAGCCGCCTTGCGCGCCAGGATCGCCTCGCCGGTTGTCTTGCCTGAAACCAGGAGCAGGGAGACGGCCGCGAAGTAGAGGGCGGCCAGGGAGGTGATGGCCAGGGCCATCCCCAGGCTGGCACTGGCCTTGGCCACGAACAGGGGCGCGAGCCCCGCACCGATGAAGCCGGCCATGGTCATAACCCCAACCGCAGTGGATCGCGCCCTTGCGGGAACCACATCGTGCATGGCGGCATAGATGCAGCCGTCGAACAGGCCCTTGCCGATGCTGGAGGCCAGCAGGACCAGACCGACCGTCCAGACCGAGTTGGCCAGAACCAGCGGCACCAGCAGGACCCCCGCAGCCGCCAGGCCAATAGTCAGGGCATGGAAGCGGCCGATCGTCGAACGCGCGGCCAGCCAGTCGGCCAGCAGGCCGCCCAGCGGAACGGACAGCATGCCCGCCAGATTGATCGGCACGGCCCCCGTGAGCGCCGACTGGGTCAGGTCGGTGGTGAAGCGGTCATGCACAAAGGTCGGGGCCCAGATCGTGATGCCGTTCGAGGCGGCCGTGGCCAGAAAGAACACGCCGCACAGCATCATGGCGGGCTTGATGCGCAGGACCACGCCCAGGGGCTCGTCGTGGGTTTCAGCCCGTGCGGCGTCATGCCCCGGTGCGTCGCGCAGATACCGGATCAGCAGAAGCGAGAAGACGATCCCGGCGGCGCCAAAAACCAGGAAGGCGGCACGCCATCCCAGATGGTCGGCGATGACGCCGGCAATGACCGATCCTGCCAGGGCCCCGGCGAAGACTCCGGTCTGATGCAGGGACAGGGCGCGGCCCCGGGTGCGGTTCGGGTGCCAGTCACTGATCAAGGCGGTGGCACTGGGGTAGTAGGGGGCCTCGCCCACGGCGACCAGGGCGCGGGCTCCGATTAGCATGGCAAAGCCGGTCGACAGCGAGACGAGGCCGGTCGCAACACTCCAGAAGATCAGGCCGGCCAGAATGACCTGACTGCGCTGCATCCTGTCGCCAAACCGGCTGGTGATGAAGACAGCGGCTGCATAGACCCAGAAGAAGATGGTCGTCGGCAGGGCCAGCTGGGTGTTGCTCAGGCCGAATTCATCTCGGATGGCCGGCATGACGCCCACAAGCAGGGACCGGTCGGACGAGTTCAGGAAGGCGCAGGCCCACAGCAGGATCACGACGAGCCAGGGATAGCCTTTCGTCGGCTGGCCCCGACCGGATGCATCCGTCATGACACTCATGATTGGTCCTTCGAAAATGCGGCCGGCAGGCCAGCTGGCGGTTAGGGGCAGCCGTCAGACCCGGCCGACGAGAATGGCGCGAAAGTCGTTGACGTTGGTCCGGGTCGGACCTGTGACGACGAGGTCGCCCAGCGCCTCGAAGAAGGCGTAGGCGTTGTTGGCTCGCAGATATTCGCCCGGATCAAGACCGGCCTGGCGGGCGCGCTCGATCGTATCGGGCAGGACCAGGGCCCCTGCCGCGTCTTCCGTCCCGTCAATGCCGTCCGTGTCACAGGCCAGGGCGCAGATGTCCGGGGCCCCCTGGAGCGCAATGGCCAGGCCGAGAAGATATTCGAGATTGCGACCGCCGCGGCCGGCCTTGTTTGTCACGGTGACCGTGGTCTCGCCGCCGGAAATGATGGCCCGCGGCTTGCCGTCGGCGCCGAGGCGTCGCGCCAGGGCGGCATGGCTGGCTCCGAGGTGTCGGGCCTCGGCCTGCAACTGGTCCCCGAGACCGCTGACCACAAAGCCCAGCTCTTCCGCCCGCTTCGAGGCTGCGGCCAGGGCATCGCGGGCCCGGGCGATGATCAGGGTTTCCGCGCCAGCCAGTCCGAGGCTGTCACCGGAGGGGGTTTCATTGGCCGGATCCTCGAGCGCCGCGGCGACGCCTTCAGGAACCGCAACCTTGTAACGCTGCAGAATCTCGCGCGCCATTTCCAGGGTCGTGGAGTCCGGCGTCGTCGGTCCCGAAGATACGAACGAGGGATCATCACCGGGCACATCGGAGATGATCAGGGTCGTGACCTTGGCCGGTCCGGCGGCCTGGGCCAGTCGGCCGCCCTTGATGCGGGAGACGTGTTTCCGAACACAGTTGATCTCGCCGATGGTCGCACCCGACTGAAGAAGGGCGCGCGTTACGGTCTGCTTGTCGACCAGGCTGACGCCCGGTGCAGGGGAGGCCATCAGGGCGGAGCCGCCGCCTGACAGAAGGACGAGGAACTGGTCGTGAGCGGTCAGGCCTCCTGCAATTTCCAGCGCCCGCTGCGCGGCCCGAAGGCTGTTGGCGTCCGGGACGGGGTGGCCCGCCTCGATGACCTCGAGCTCCGGCGGGCGTGGGCCCGGCTCAAGATGCCCGTAGCGGGTGACCACAAGACCGGTGACGCCGGTCCTCATGCGCTCAAGGGCAATCCGGGCCATGGAGTCGGCGGCCTTGCCGATCGACAGCAGCACCGTCCGCCCGCGTGTTGCGATCGGCAAGTGGCGGGGCATGGCCGCGCGGGCCGAGACGGCATCCAGCGCCGTATTGAAGAGGTCCAACAGGACCTGGCGTTCGGCCGGATAGGTCGACTCGCCAGGCGTCGGCTGTTGAACTTGCGGCGTGGTCACGCTGGCCTCCCTTTTGAGGTCAAGCTGCCCCTAAACGCCCTTCCGCTCCCAGACGAGAAATATGGAACGCAGCGTTCCGAAATTGGCAACGTTCAGTCGACCTCCCAGGACAATTGGCGTCGCAGTCGCTCGACCATGAAGTCGATCAGGGCCCGGACCCGGGTCGGCAGGCTCTTGGGATCGGTGAAGACGGCGTAGAAGGTGATGTCTTCGGCCTTCCAGCCCGGAAGGGTGTCGACCAGCCGCCCTTCGGCGAGGTCGAGCTTGCAGAGGAATGCCGGGAGATTGGCGATGCCGAGGCCTGCCAGGACCACCTCGCGGAGCATCAGCAGGTCATTGCAGACCAGTCGCGGGGCGAACGAGACGGCGATGTCATGCTGGCCGTCGCTGAGCATCCATCGATAGTTCCGGTCCACCGCGCCTGCCGCCAGAAGGTCGAAGCGGGTCAGTTCGGCATGGCTCTGCGGCATGCCCTTGCGCTCGAAATAGGTCGGTGCGCCGAAGGTCCCGGCCTCGCTGATCCCCAGCTTCACGGCATAGAGGCCGGAGTCGGCCAGGGGGCCCGGGGTGACCGCGAGGTCGTAGCCCTCGCGCAGCAGGCTGGTGGGATCGTCGGCCAGGGTCGTGACCACGCGAAGGTCAGGATAGTGCTCGAGAAACTCGTTGAGCAGCGGAGCCATGAGCGTCAGGCCCAGCGCATGGGGGAGGGCCAGGCGCACCAGGCCCTGCGGCTGCCTTTGCTGGCTTTGCAGGGCCCGTTCGCCGTCGCGCAACAGGCCCAGGCTTCGCAGGCAGTACTCGAAGAAGATCGCGCCATCCGGCGTGACCGTGACGATCCGGCTGTTGCGATGCAGGAGTTGCGATCCGAGGTGGGCCTCCAGCCGCGAGATGCGCCGGCTGACGGTCGACTTGGGCATGCCCAGCAGTTCGCCGGCCCGTGTCAGACTTTCGACCTCGACCACCTTGGTGAAGACCTGCAGGTCGCCAAAGTCCAGCATCGAACCCTCCCGGTTTCATTTTCCGGATCATCCTAGGGAGTGAGTTGCTGGATTTGCAACGCATCGTTCCGACAATTCAGACTTCCGGATTTTCCGGTCTGGACCAAACCCTTCGACATCAGGGGCCGCCGACTTCAACCGCCAGGCCTTCAGCGAGACCGCCAACAGAGCGGTCCACAACAGCAGGGGGGTAACATGACCACTTTCCAACTCCGGGCAAATCGCCGGCGCACACGGCTTCTGGGGGCTGCGGCCCTGATCCTCGTGCCGGGTCTGGCCCTGGCACAGTCCACGACCCCGCCGGCCGATGCCGACGCCGTGGAGGCCGTCATCGTCACCGGCACCAGCGTGGCCCGTGCCGCGCAAAACACACCCCTCGCCGTGACCGCCCTGGGCGAGGAGCGGCTGGCCAAGCTCACGGCGACCAGCCAGGCCGACATCCTGAACTCCGTGCCGACCATCAAGGCTGACGGCGGTGGTGGCGAGGTGGCGGCAAACGTCTTCGTCAAGGGCCTGCCGTCCGCCGGCCAGTACCAGTTCACGCCGCTGATGTACGACGGCATTCCGGTCCTGAGCACCTTTGGTCTGAACTCGTCCGCCTTCGACATCTATGCCCGCAATGATCTGGGGATCGAGCGGCTGGAATTCGTGCGGGGCGGGGTCTCAAACCTCTTCGGACCCGGCTCGGTCGCCGGCCTCATCAACTATATTTCCCGCTCGGGCTCGGAGGACGCGCGCGGCGTCGCCCAGGTGGAGGTGGCCGAGCACGGCCGCTATCGCGGCGACATCGCCGCCAGTGGCCCCCTGGCCGACAATCTCTATTACGCCGCTTCGGGCTGGTACCGCACCGATGACGGCCCGCTGCGCACAGGGCTTGATACCAAGGGCTTCCAGGTGCGCGGCAATCTGAAGTGGGCACCGGACGACAGCCTGTCCGTGACGCTCTACGGCCAGTACATCGATGATCAGGCGCAGTTCTATCTGCCGATCCCGCTGGACGGAACCAGCCGCAACCGCGTCAAGGGCAATGACGGCAAGGCTGTTTACTCGGTTCAGAACAATGCCGTGGCGGGTCTGGGCTTCCAGACACCCGACGGCCGGTTCACGACCGACATCACCGACGGCGTTTCGGCCAGAGGCGGCATGGTCGCGCTGGCCTTTGACAAGACGTATGACAACGGCTGGGGCCTCAACGGCAAGTTCAAGTATTCCGACTACAAGCACAAGTTCGGCCTGTGGTCGGACGGTGACGGCGTCATCAATGTCCCCGAGACCCTGCAGAGCTTCCTGAGCAACCGCAGTCTCGGCTCGACCTCAAACGCGACGTTTACCTATGCGGACGGGTCCTCTGTCGCAGCGAGTGCTCTGGTCTTCGCCAATCGCTTCACGGATCGAGATCGTCCGGTTACGGACTTTACGGCCGAAGTGAACGTTACCCGTACGCTCGAGATCGGCGATATCGACCACAACTTCACGCTCGGCGGCTTCTTCAGTGATGCCGACGCGCGCGACATCAATGTCACGACGACCTATCTGGCGGCCTTCAACAATCAGCCCAAGCTGGTCAATCTGGTGGTTCGCAATCCGACCACCAACGTCCAGACGATCGTCACCCAGGGCGGCCTCCTCAATGCCGGGGCCGGCTATGTCAACAATCACCACCAGGCCCGGCGCAAGGCGATGTATTTCGCCGACCAGATCGAGGCCGGCCGTCTGGTGATCGACCTCGGCGGCCGCCTTGAGAAGATCAAGGGTGACATCAGCCGCGAGCGGACGGCGACCTTCGTGACTGACGCGACGACGCCCAATCTTGCGACGGCCCTCCGCGATGTCGTGTGGGGCAACGATACCTTCCTGACGGCGAAGGTATCGACCAGCGAGTGGGCCGCCGCTGTCGGGGCGCTCTACAAGCTCAGCGACGACCTGAACCTCTATGCCAACGGCTCGCGCGGCTATTTCTTCCCGGAAGTGCGCGCCGTGACGTTCAATGCCCTGGCCCAGCCCGCGACCTATGAAGCGGAGATCATCAAGCAGGGTGAGGTCGGGGTGAAGTACCACAAGGGTCGCTTCACCGGTACGGTCGCCGCGCTCTGGACCCAGCTCGACAACCGTCGCCAGATCCTGTTCGTCAATGACGGGGCCGGCGGCCTTACCGAGCGGGTCAATATCGTGGCGACCGAGTCCAAGGGACTGGAAGCGACGTTTGACCTCGCCCTGGTCCAGAACCTGCGCTTCAGCGGCAATGTCAGTGTTCAGGACCACAAGTACACGGCGTTCGATACGACGCCGACCAATATCGGCCACAAGATCGAGCGTCAGCCCGAGCTGCTCTATAATGCCGGTCTGTATTATGACGATGGTCGCCTGGATGCGTCGATCTTCACCAATTACACGGGCGACAACTTTACCGCGGCCAACAATGCGATCCAGCTCAAGGGCTTCAACGTCGTTTCGATGGATGCCGGCTACAGGTTCCAGACAGCCGGCAACCACGACACCCGGATCAGCGTCAACGTCTTCAACCTTCTGGACTCCGACGCGACCACCGAGGGCTCGCCTCGCCAGGATTCAAGCCAGACGACAGGCGGTGCCTATTTCGTCGGTCGGCCGGTCCTGCCGCGTCGGGTCACCGCGCGCCTGACCCTGAAGTTCTAAGTCCGCGTTCTCCTCCACCACTGCGGAATCGGGCGGGCGCAACCCCAGCGTCCGCCCGCCTTTTTAACGAACAGGGTGATCTCGTGACGAGCGTTTCCAACACCGCATCCATGGACGAACAGGCCCGCCAGATCCTGATCGGCAACGACAGGGGCGGTTACACGGTACCCAACGGCCGGGTCTACCCGTTCCAGTGGAACTGGGATTCTGCCTTCGTGGCCCTGGGCTTTGCCACCTTTGACCTCGACCGGGCCTGGCGCGAGGTCGAGACCCTGTTCAGCGCGCAATGGCCGGATGGCTTTGTGCCGCATATCGTCTTCTGGCAGGAGGACGCCGGCTACTACCCCGGTCCGTCTGTCTGGGCCTCGGGGCGAACCCCGCCGACCTCGGGCATCACCCAGCCGCCCGTCGCCGCCAGTGTGGTTCGCCGCCTCTGGGAAGAGCATGACCAGGCGGGCTATCGCGAGCGGCTGGCCGCGCTTTTTCCCAAGCTGCTGGCCTGGCACCGCTGGTTCCACCAGTTCCGCGATCCTTTGAAAAAGGGCGTGGTGGTGGCCATGCATCCCTGGGAGACGGGCCGCGACAACTCGGCAGAATGGGACGGTCCGGCTGCGGCCGTCGACGTGTCGCAGGTCGGTGAATACCAGCGTCGCGATACGGGACATCTCGACCAGAGCATGCGACCCACCAAGCTCGACTATGATCGCTTCGTGGCCATTCTGCAGTTCGGGCGGGCGACGGGCTGGGATTCCCGGACCATCAGCGAACGCAATCCCTTCCGGGTCGCGGATGTGGGCATGACCATGATCCTGCTGCGCGCCAACCGGGATCTGCTGGACCTGGCCCGTGCGCTCGGGGACACGGCGGCCGAGCGGGAGATCCAGTCGTGGCTCGATCTGGCACCCAGGGCCGGCGACTATCTGTGGGACGAGCGCCTGCAGGCCTATGGCTCGCGGGACATCATCACCGGTCAGCCTTGCGGGGCCCTGACCAGCGCCTCGTTCCTCAACTTCTATGGGGATGTTCGGCACGCCGAGCGGGACGGGATCATGCTTGCCCATGCCGAGCGGATCGCCGGCAAGGTCGGTCACATGGTCCCGAGCCTCGATCCGGACGATCCCCGTTTCGAGCCGTTGCGCTACTGGCGCGGGCCGGTCTGGGGGGTGGTCAACTATCTGATCGGTACCGGCCTTGAGGCGGCGGGACAGGGCGACTGGGCTGGACAGGTCCGCCGTGATACCCGCGACCTGATCGCGAAGACGGGCTTCCATGAAGCCTTCAATCCCGTGAACGCCGCACCCACGGGAGGCAATGACTTCTCATGGACCGCCGCGATCTGGCTGGCCTGGGCAGGTTGAGGCAGCCCTCCGGCCGTCCGGGCGCGCCGGCCTCCTGACCGGCGTCGCCACGGCGCTAGGGCTGCATCCAGTCGAGAGCCTCGGAAAAGACGGCGAGGAGATTGGCGAAGCCGCCGGTCTCGGGCGTGTTGAGGACATGCGAGCCGCCGTACACGCGGTGGACCTTGATCGGCTTTCCCGCCGCGATCACCGAAGCCGTTATGGCCTCGACGCCGTTGGCGTCGATCTGCTCGTCAGCCGTGCCGAAAGCGACAAAGACCCGGCTCTTGCTCTGCGCCAGATCGCTGGCCGGGCAGGCCCGGCCGAAGGTTGACCAGAAGAGGTGGGTCTGGCCATCGAACTGTTTATCCGTGGCCTGCGGATCAGCCGCGACCGCCGCGAGACCGTTCTGCGCCTCGGCCACCGCAGCCTCAGCGGCCCTGGCATCTTCAGCACTCCGACGCGCGACAACCAGAACATCGCGCCACTGATTGCAGCCAAAGCCGGAAATGAAGGTCACATGGCCCACGTCCGGGCGGGCCGCCGCCAGATGTGCCGCGACAACGGCCCCTTCGGACAGGCCCATCACGCGGACCGTCGCGCGCCGGTCGACCGCCGGGTCGCCCAGGGCCGCGTCGACCGCCCGGGACAGGGTCTTCGTCCAGGCGTCGAGCGCATGGTCGCGATTGAAGGCGGCCGAGCAGGTATCGGTCGTGCCGTCGCTGCGTTCAGGCCCTTCTGAAACGACATTTGGCTTTTCAACCACGGCAACGACATAGCGGCCGGCGGCCATGCGCTGGACGATGTCCTGCCCGGCTGTGGCGCGGAGCCCGCGTTTGCCGTGGGCGAAGAGCGGCTCGCAACCGGATCCCTGCAGCATCAGCAGGAGCGGGCGCGGGCCGGCCGCAGACGGCGAAAGGTAGAAGCGGATCACCCCGCCCCGGCCGTCGGAAACCTCGCGGCGCTGGAAGGCCGTGCCTTCCACGGCAACACCCGCGGCGAATCGCGGCGTATCAGAGGTTTCAGCGGCACTGGCCGGGGAAACAGCCGCCAGAAGAAGCGCTGTCCCGGCGGCGGCCAGCAAGCGTTTCAGATCCATCCCATGCACCCCATGCAACACATGGCGTCGACGTTAGGAGTGGGTCGGAAGACTGTCATGTTAACTTGGTGAAATCTTGAAGGGCGGACAGGTCTACTTGCCGGTGCGGAGCATCGGACGAAACATCCGGAGCAAGATCATATTTCGAGCGCTGCCCGGGCGGCCATGGAGGGCGCTGGCGGCCGCCGATCCCCGGAACTTGTGCCTTGACGGGCAGAACGGGAAAGGTTTTACAAATGGACTACTATTTCATGAGTGAACTTTCAGATGCCCCTCTGCACGCTGCCCCGGCTCGGCTTCGGCGCGGGCGCGATTGGAAACCTCTACGCGGCGATGTCGGACCGTGCCGCGGAAGAGACGGTTTGCGCCGCGCTCGGTGAAGGCTTTCGGCTCTTTGATACGGCCCCTCACTATGGCTTTGGCCTGAGTGAAACCCGGCTGGGCCATGGGCTGGCGGGGCAACCGGACATTCTGATCTCCAGCAAGGTGGGCCGACTGCTGGTTCCGATTGAAGCGCCCGCCGGCGAGCGACATGGATTTGTCGATGCGGCGCCGTTCGAGCCGGTGTTCGACTACAGCTATGATGCCGTCATGCGGTCGCATGAGGCGAGCCTGAAGCGCCTCAACCGGGACCGGATCGATATCCTGCTGGCCCACGACCTCGGTCGCCAGACCCATGGCCAGAACCATCTGGCCCGGCTGAGGGAGTTCTTCGACGGCGGCTATCGCGCGATGCGCGAGCTCAAGGACAGTGGTGCGGTGTGCGCCATCGGCCTGGGGGTCAACGAGCAGGCGATCTGCCAGGAGGCCCTTGCCTATGGGGACTTCGACCTGTTCCTGCTGGCCGGTCGTTATACCCTGCTGGAACAGGCGCCGCTGGAGTCCTTCCTGCCGCTGTGCGCGCGGCGCGGCGTGAAGGTCATCGTCGGCGGCCCCTTCAATTCCGGTATTCTGGTCGAGGGCGTCGCGAGCGGCCGGCCGTTGCACTACGACTATCAACCGGCGCCGGCCGGGATCATTGAGCGCGTGCGGAAGCTGGAAGCGGTCTGCGCCGCCCATGCCACGCCCCTGGCCGCGGCCGCGCTCCAGTTTCCGCTGGGCCACCCGCAGGTCGCCAGTGTCATTCCCGGCCTCGCCAGTCCCGACCAGGTTCTGCAGATCTCCGCCTGGATGCAGAGGGTCATCCCTCCGGCCCTCTGGGATGACCTGCGCTCAGAAGGGCTGCTGCATCCCGAGGCCCCGACGCCCCTGGCCTCGACAACGGTCTGAGGCCTGGCCGGGGCACCCTTCCGGGGGCGTTCTACGGGCGTGCCGAAACGCCTGTCCGGTCGAGGTTTGGCTGGAACAGACCTGACGTAGCGTGTAAACGCGAGACATGGTCACAGGAACGCAATATCGGGCGCCTGCCCTTGAGAAGGGTCTTGATATTCTGGAGCTCGTGGCTCGCGAAACAGAGCCGCTGACCCTTTCACAGATCTCGGACAGGCTGGATCGCTCAAAGGGCGAGATATTCCGCATGATCCAGGTGCTTGAAGATCGGGGCTATATTGCCCGGACGGCCACTGGAGACCGTTATTCCATTACAACCCGGCTTTTCATGCTTGGGATGTATCAACCGCCGGTCCGGAATTTGACGGCCGTTGCGCTTCCGGCCATGGAAGGCCTTGCGGATCGCTGTTGGCAATCGGCCCATCTGGTCGTCGCGTCTGATGACGAGATTGTCGTCATTGCCCGCGTCGATTCTCCCAGCGACATCGGCTACTCGGTCAGGATCGGCCATCGCAGGCCGATCACCCAGTCGGCTTCAGGGGCCGTGCTCTTTGCCTTTCAGCCAGCTGACGTCCGCCAGCGCTGGCTGGACCGTCTGCGCCTAGGGTCGGACTTCGACGAGGCGGAGTTTCTCGCCCGCGTGGCTCTGGTGCAAAAGCGCGGCTATTCAAAGTCCAGGAGCGATCGCGTCGGGTCGATAACGGACCTGTCTGCCCCCTTGCTCAAGGAGGGCCGGGCCATTGCGACGATCACCATTCCGTTTGTGAAGCAGGAGCCGGAACGGGCTTCGATCGATGAGACGTTGAAGCTTCTGCTCAGTGTCGTGAACGAGCTGTCCCAGGAAGTGAAGTTCAACGTTTCCACGATCGTGACACCGGGCCTGACCGTTCCCGAGCTCTAGGGCCGGGATCAAGGCCGGATTTCGGTCCAGGCCCACCTCTTCAGTTTTATCGTCAAGCTGCGTAGCGGCGGTTCCTCCCGGCGTGACGGATTTGCCGCGCGCCCCGGCCCTGTTCATGCCTGCACTTTCGTTTCATATTTGATCTATGAGTTCAGATATGATCCAAGAACGAGAGCGGCGCGATAGACGCCCCGGATCGGGAAGGGTGCCAGATGTACGACAAACAACGACCAGGTCTGGCGCTCGGACCCATCGTGCTGATCGTCGCCCTGTTTTTTCTCTGGGGCGTCGCCAACAGTCTCAATGACGTCCTGATCCCCCAGTTCAAGAAGGCCTTTACGCTGTCGGACTGGCAGTCGGGCCTGGTGCAGTCGGCCTTCTATGTCGGTTACTTCCTGCTGGCCCTGCCGGCCGGGCTGTTCATCGGTCGCTGGGGATACAAGTCCGCCGTGGTGTTCGGTCTGGTTCTCTACGGGGCCGGGGCGCTGCTGTTCTTTCCCGCCGCGCAACTGCGCGAGTATCCCTATTTCCTCCTGGCCCTGTTCGTCATCGCCTCCGGCCTGGCGTTTCTGGAGACGGCGGCCAACCCCCTGATGACCGTGATCGGGCCGCCGGAGACGGCAACGCGTCGCCTGAACCTCGCCCAGGCCTTCAATCCGGCCGGGGCCCTGACGGGCGTTTTCGTCGGACGTGAGTTCATTCTGACCGGGCACGAGCCGTCGGCGGCGGATCTGGCCGCGATGAGCCCCGCAGCGCTGGAGCAGTTCCGCCAGGCTGAAGCCCATTCCGTCCAGGGACCTTACCTCATCCTGGCGGCCGTCGTTCTGGCCTGGGCGGCCCTGGTGGCCGTCACCCGCTTTCCGGCCGCCGCGTCTCGCCCCGCCAGGGCCGAGCCTGATGCGCCGCCTGTCGACGCCGTGAGCCTTCTGCGCCGACCCCGCTTCCTGTTCGGTGTGGTCGCCCAGTTCTTCTATGTCGGGGCCCAGGTCGGGATCTGGAGCTTCATGATCCGCTATGGCCAGGCCGAGGTTCCAGGCCTCGGTGAAAAGGCCGCCGCCGACGTCCTGTTCTGGTCCCTGGGCGCGCTGTTTGCCGGTCGCTTCATCGGTACGGCCCTGATGGGCCGGTTTGATCCCGCCCGGTTGATGCTGCTGTTTGCCCTCGCCAATATCGGCCTGCTGGCCGTCGCGATCACGGTGGGCGGTCCGGTGGGCCTCTACAGCCTCGCGGCCACCAGCTTCTTCATGTCGATCATGTTCCCGACGATCTTTGCGCTGTCGGTGCAGGATCTCGACCCGCAGACCAAGACCGGCTCCTCCCTGCTGGTCATGTCAATCATCGGCGGGGCGGTCATGGCACCGCTGATCGGTCTGGTCTCGCATCTGGCGTCCATCCAGCTGGCGATGGCCGTGCCGCTGGCCTGTTTCGCGGTCGTGGCGCTCTTCTCGGCGTCGAACACGGCGCCGGCCCCAACCCCCTCGAAATCCGGAGACCGTTGAAGGTGGATGTCATTGTTTGCACCGAGCCCGGACATCTGAGCCTTGTCGACCGCCCCCGGCCGACCCGGGCCGCGGACCAGGTCCTGCTGCGTGTCCGCCGCGTCGGGATCTGCGGCACCGACATGCACATTTACCGGGGGACCCAGCCCTATCTGGCCTATCCGCGGGTCATGGGGCATGAGCTTTCCGGGGAAGTCGTCGAAGCCCCCGCCGACAGCGATCTCGCCGCCGGCGATGCAGTCTATG
>Ga0187843_10001632_pt1 | contig 14001 bp, 16 predicted proteins | sample SpaLakP09_SKY_43_FD_134516 | JGI IMG/M metagenome (GOLD analysis project Ga0187843, IMG submission 134516) | Oligotrophic lake water microbial communities from Sparkling Lake, Wisconsin, USA - SP09_SKY_43 | ecosystem: Environmental > Aquatic > Freshwater > Lake | place: USA: Sparkling Lake... | reverse complement strand
TTTGTACAAAGATGTCGATGAGGCTGACACAGACTTTGGGGTTTTGCTGAATATTTCTAACGCTTATAGGTGAAGCAATGTGGGCGATGACCAAATGATTTTCGTCAAAAGCGGCAAAGACTTCTTTCGGTGAAACATTGGGTTGGCCATGCGAATCAACCGTAGCCAACCAACACAGAATGCTTCGGTGAATAAACAGATGCCACGTTGGTTCAATGTTCATCGACTTATTGTCATATGTATGGCAATACATGAATACAGTGAGCGTTGAAAAACTGAAACTTCTTATGACTAAGGTTGCTTTGACATTGGGTTATGCAATGTCGGTGTCTTTACCTTTCCCCAAACACCGCCGTTAGTTCGCCCTGTTGGCAGGTCAAGAATAGGGTTGCTTCATCCAACCTAGACTGTGCGCCTGTACTGACAGCATTCGAGGGAAACCATGGAACTTCTGGCTTTTTTTCTGCTTTATTTTGGCTTGACCTTTGTCTGGCGATCGGTGGTGGTGTACCGCAAAACAGGCATCAATCCCTTGGTGCTGAGTAAGCGCGACGACGCCTACGGCTATGTGGGGCGCGCCTTCAAGCTGACCATCATGCTCATCGCTGCTTTTGTGCTGATGCGCGCGTTTTGGCCGGCTTCGATTCAAGAGCTTGGCACGTTAGGGGCGCTGCAAACGCCCACGTGGAACGCGCTGGGATGGGTGTTGATGGGCCTGTCCTTGGTGATCATGCTGGTGGCTCAGGCGCAGATGGGCTTGTCCTGGCGCATCGGCATTGATGAAAAAAACCGCACGGGCTTGGTGACACAGGGTCTGTTTGCGCTGTCGCGCAACCCGATTTTTTTGAGCCTGCGCACACCCTACTGGGACTGTTTTTTTACTCGCCCAACGCCCTGACGCTGGCGCTGGCCAGTGTGGGAGAGGTGCTGATGCAGCTTCAGGTGCGCCTGGAAGAGCAGCACCTCTTGGGTCAGCACGGCGAGGTGTACGCCACCTACTGCCAAAAGTGCGGCGCTGGATATGACCCATGCATCACCAGATACTCCATTCACACAAGCCGTCTTGCTGTGCCTGCCCGTGTAGCGAACACCGCAGCTTTGCTGCGGTGAGCAGCGGGCGGGCACAGCGTGACGGCTTTCCAGCGAAAGCCTGATGACGACCACTTAACGAGCGCCAAACACCGCCGTCCCCACCCGCACCATGGTGCTGCCAGCTTGCACAGCGGCTTCAAGGTCTGAACTCATGCCCATGGACAAGGTGTCGAACTCGGGCAAGGCCAAGGCGGTTTGCAGACTATCAAACAAGTGCTTGGCTTGGGTGTGAACCGCCACCTGGGCGTCAAAGCCCACCACGGGGTCGGGAATGGTCATGAGGCCACGAAGCGTCAGCCGCGGCAAGGCCACCACCGCTTGGGCCAAAGCCAGCGCGTCACCCGATGCCACACCGGCTTTGGTGGGACCGCCGTCAATATTGACTTGCAAACACACTTGCAAGGGCGGCAAATGGGCAGGGCGTTGTTCGCTCAAGCGTTGGGCGATTTTCAGGCGGTCCACGCTGTGCACCCAATCAAAGTGCTCGGCCACCAAGCGGGTTTTGTTGCTTTGCAAAGGGCCTATGCAATGCCATACCAACCCGACAACACCTTGAAGCGCCGCGATTTTGTCCACGCCTTCTTGTACATAGTTTTCGCCAAAGTCGCGCTGGCCCAAAGCCGCGACTGCGGCGACTTGTTCTGCGTGAAATGTTTTGGACACCGCCAGCAGTTGCACGCTGTTGGCTTTGCGGCCTGCTTGCAACGCCGCTTGTGTGATGCGTTCACACACCGCTTGATAACGACCGCTCAGTTCATCCATGATGGGAATGTAACAAGACACACCGCATGCACCATTCCCTTCAACATTGGCTCGCGCAAACCCTCGCACTTGGCGGCTCGGACCTGCACTTGAGCGCAGGTGCGCCGCCCATGGCCAGGGTGTTGGGGGAACTGCTAGCCCTGGATGACAGCCCCATCCTTAGCGACCTGATGGCGCAAGAACTGAAAGCACTGTTGCCCAACTGGACAACACATGACCACGACGGCGCAGTCGCTATCGCCGGCTTAGGTCGCTTTCGGGTGAATGTGTTTGCGCAAGCACGCGGTTGGTCCAGTGTGTGGCGCTGCATCCCCGGGCACATTCCCAGCTTGCAGGACTTGAACACACCCGCCTGTCTGCCGCAGTGGCTAAAGCACCCGCATGGCTTGTTGCTGGTGACAGGAGCCACGGGCTCGGGCAAGTCCACCACCTTGGCTGCCATGCTGGACCACCTCAACCGCACACAGCCTTTGCATATCCTCACGCTGGAAGACCCCATCGAGTTTGTGCACCCCAGCCAACGCAGCTTGGTGCAGCAACGCAGCGTGCCGGGGCACAGCGCCGACTTCGTCACTGCTTTGCGCGCGGCTTTGCGCCAAGACCCGGATGTGATTTTGGTGGGCGAGTTACGCGACTTGACCACCATACAACTGGCCTTGCGCGCCGCCGAAACCGGGCATTTGGTGATGGCCTCGCTGCACACCCGCAGCGCAGCCCAAGCGATGGAGCGCTTGGTAGACATCTTTCCAGGAGACGAAAAAAACTTGGTGCGCCAGCAGCTTAGCTTGTCGTTGCTGGGCGTAGTGCATCAGGTTTTGTGTAAAAGCGCCGATGGCTTACGGCGCGTGGCCGCCCATGAAGTGCTTTACGCCACACCTGCGGTGCGTCAAATGATCCGCGACAACAAGGCCGCGCAACTGCCCAACGCTTTGCAAACCGGCGCGCAGTTTGGCATGCAGACCTTGGCGCAAAGCCTGTCGCTACTGCAAGCCCAAGATTTGATCAGTGCCGGGGAGTCGGCGCGCCACAGCTGAGACTAAGATACTTTTATCTATTTTTTGAGAAAGTTTTCTGCCATGGCCCGCACCAACCACAAAACCTACGAACCCAACACCCCCACCAAAGTTGCCTTTATTGGCTTAGGCGTCATGGGCTACCCCATGGCGGGCCACTTAGCGCTGGCCGGTCACCATGTCACGGTCTACAACCGAAACCCTGCCAAGGCCAAGGACTGGTGTGCAGAATTTGCGGGTCAGGCCAGTGCGCCCACACCACGCCAAGCCGCAGAAGGCGCCGACATGGTTTTTTGCTGTGTAGGCAATGACGACGATTTGCGCGCAGTGATGTTGGGGGCAGACGGCGCCTTGGCTGGTACAAAAGCCGGTGCGCTGCTGATAGACCACACCACCGCTTCAGCCAATGTGGCGCGCGAATTGTTTGCTGCGGCCAAGGCCCATGGCGTGCATTTTGTCGATGCGCCTGTGTCGGGCGGTGAAGCCGGTGCCATCAACGGCATGCTTACCGTCATGTGCGGCGGCGAGTCTGCCGCTTTCGAGCGTGCCAAACCCGTGGCAATGGCCTTCTCTAAAGCCTTCACCTTGATGGGCGACAGCGGCGCGGGTCAGCTCACCAAAATGGTCAACCAAATTTGCATTGCTGGTTTGGTTCAAGGCCTGTCCGAGGGCATTGCGTTTGGCATGAAAGCTGGCCTCAACATGGAACAGGTGTTGGAAGTGATTGGCAAAGGCGCGGCGCAAAGCTGGCAAATGGACAACCGTGGCAAAACCATGGTGGCCGATAAATTCGACTTCGGTTTTGCCGTCGACTGGATGCGCAAAGACTTGGGACTGGTGCTGGAAGAAGCCAAGCGTAACGGCGCGCGCGTGCCTGTGACTGCACTGGTAGACCAGTTTTACGCCGATGTGCAAGCCATGGGCGGCAAGCGCTTTGACACCTCTAGCCTGATCAAGCGCTTGCGCTAAGGTTTTTATTTGGCGGGCTTGGACGCGTCCGCAGGCGCGGGTGGTGGCAAGAGGTTGCGTAGCTCGTCTTCGCTGATGACCTCAAACAAGCGCACTACTTTATTCACACCGCCCACATTGCGTGTTCTTTGTGTGGCGCTGGTGGCTTCGCGCTGAGTTACTCGGCCCATCAAATAAACCACGCCTCGCTCAACAACCACTTTGAAGGCGCTGGCAAACAAGTCTTTGCTATCGACAAAACTGGCTTTGACTTTGGCGGTGATGAGCAAATCGTTGGAGCGTTCAGACAAATTGGTCAAGGGCATGACCGACAACTCATTCACCACCGACTTTACGTTTTCAATACGTTCTACCAGTTGCAACACGCCTTGGCGGTCTTTCTCGGCCGTGACCTCACCGGTGAGCAAAACTTGGCGATTGAAACTGGTGACATTGACATGCACCCGCTCGCCCAAGTTGTCACGGATGCGCGCCTGTGCTCTTAGCTCTATGGTTTCGTCTTCGAGCTGCGCGCCAGAGGTTCGGCGGTCGCTGGCGACCAAGGCGGTACCGGCTACACCTGCAATCATCAAGGGCGCGCAAGCGCTTAAGGCGCTGAGCAGCAGCAAGCTGCTGAGGGTTTTGACAAAAAAAACGGATTTCATTGGGGGTTCTCCTGTTCACCTAATAACTGACTGTCCACCCCATCGCACAAACAGTGCAAGATCAGCAAGTGAACTTCTTGAATTCGGGCGGTGCGCTCATGCGGCACACATATATGTATATCGGTCTCGCGCAACACCTGTGCAATTTTTCCACCGCCCTTTCCCGTCAGTGCCACCACAATCAAATCCCGTTGATGGGCGGCTTCAATCGCGGCCAACACATTGCTGGAGTTGCCGCTGGTGGAGATGGCGAGCAAGACATCGCCTGGCTGACCCAATGCGCGCACTTGCTTGGAAAAAATCTGGTCGAAATGGTAGTCGTTGGCAATCGCCGTCATGAGAGAGCTGTCGGTGGACAAAGCCATCGCACCCAGCTCGGGCCTCTCCCGCTCGAAACGCCCCACAAACTCTGCGGCAAAGTGTTGTGCGTCTGCGGCTGAGCCGCCATTGCCACAAGCCATGACTTTGCCCCCGCCTGTGACGCACATAAGCATAACCCCCACGGCAGCTGCGATGGGTTTGCTTAAGGCTTGGGCCGCCTGGTATTTCAGGTCAGCACTGTCAATGAATTGCTGCTCTATGCGTTGCTCTAACATGGACGAATCATACCTTTGCCGCATTTGTGAACAGCGTTATTCTTCAAAGGCGGCCTTGATCCATGTCAAGCTATCTGCTTGAAGCAGCACCACATCGAAGCGACAAGCTGGCCAGGTGCTGTACCTGCGTAAAAAATGTTTGGCGGCAAAAACGATGCGTCGCCGCTTGGTGGCGCTGATGCTGGCCGCGGCGCCTCCAAAATCAGCCCGTGCACGCGCCCTCACCTCAACAAACACCAAGGTGCCGTCGCGCTCGCGCACAATCAGGTCTATTTCACCGCCACCTCGCCCGGGTGTGTGGTAGTTGCAAGCCACCAAGGTCAAGCCGTGGTCTAGCAAATGGCGCAAAGCGCGTTGCTCTGCCGCGTCACCGCGCTGCTTGGTATTGGGGGCAGGAAAAGAGGTGTTCATTGGTTCAACGTTTTGATTCAGCGTTAGTGGCAGCACACGACGCCAGTGCGGCACAAGCCCATCCGACAGCTTGTCTGTATGTGCTGGCCACGCCGATTGGCAACTTGGCCGACATAGGGTTGCGTGCTTTGCATGTGCTGACGCTGGCCGACGCCTTGGCCTGCGAAGACACGCGCCACAGCCAAGCCTTGTTGCGCAGCTATGGCGTGTCCAAACCCTCAAGTGCTTTTTTGGCACTGCATCAACACAACGAAACAGGTGTAGCCGAAGACGTGATTGTGCGTTTGCAAAGTGGTCAGCGGGTGGCCTATTTAAGTGACGCAGGTACACCCGCCATCAGCGACCCGGGCGCCAAGTTGGTGGCCGCTGTGCAAGCCGCAGGCTTTCGCGTGATGCCCATTCCGGGCGCCAGCAGTGTCACCGCTTTGCTCAGCGTGAGTGGTTGCCAAGGTGACGGTAGTTTTGTCTTTCTGGGTTTTTTACCCAGCAAAGCACTGGAGCGTCAAACAGCTATTCAGGCCATGGCGCAAGAGGCGCGTACACAGGTTTTTTTAGAAGCGCCGCACCGCATTGAAGTGCTCGCCAAGGACATGGCTGTGCTGGGTGAGCGCATGGTGAGTGTGGGGCGTGAACTTACCAAGCAGTTTGAAGAGGTGGCGGTGATGCGCGCCGACCGCCTGAGCGACTGGCTACAAGCCTCAAGCCAACGCAGCAAAGGGGAATTTGCCTTGGCTTTACACCCTTTGGCAGTCGCAGCACCTAGCTTGGGAGAAGCCGAGCGGGTACTGGACTTGCTGCTGGCCGAGTTGCCCACGAAAAGCGCGGTTCGCTTGGCCGCGCAAATTTCAGGTGCGCCGCGCAATGCCTTGTATGCACTGGCCTTGCAAAAAAAGCCCGACGCCAGCAGTGACTGAGATTTAAGTCACCAAGTGCTGGGGTTTGTTAGCGACGAACAGTTCGATGTTGTCGATCAACTGGTCTGCCAAAAACTGCATGGCTTGCTGCGAGGCCCATGCCACATGGGGCGTGAGTATGAAATTGGGAGAACGAATGTCCAACAAAGGATTGCCGTTTTTAGGTGGCTCCTGCGTCAACACATCAAAACCCGCGCCAGCAATCACGCCGGTTTCCAAGGCCTGCTTCAACGCTTGTTCATCCACCAAGCCACCTCGCGAGGTGTTGATCAGCAAAGCACTTGGCTTCATTTGTTGCAACTGCGCCATGCCAATGAAGTGGCGTGAAGCGGGGGTTAAGGGGCAGTGCAAAGAAATGATGTCGGACTCGGCGAACACCTGTTCAGGTGGCACGAAGTCGACACCGGCAGCCTTGGGTGGCGCATGGTCTGCAAACAACACCTTCATGCCCAAAGCGCGGGCGATGTGGGCCGTGGCCTGACCCAGCACGCCTTCACCAAAAATGCCCAGGGTGCTGCCGTGCAAGTCGCGAATGGGGTAATCGAAAAAACAAAATTGCTCTTCGGTTTGCCAGCGACCCTTGAGTACATCTTCGCGGTAAGCCATCAAGTTGCGGCGCAAAGCAAAAATCAGGGCGAACGCATGTTCGGGCACGGTATGCACGGCATAGTTGCGAATATTGGCCACCGCCACACCGCGTTCCCGGCACGCATCCACGTCAATCACGTCATAGCCGGTAGCGGCCATGGCAATCAATTTCAGGTCGGGCAGTTGGGCCAAAGTCTCGCGACGAATCGGGACTTTGTTGGTGATGGCAACGCTTGCGCCTTGCAAACGCTGGACCACGTCTTCGGGACGGGTTTGCACATGCTCGGACCAGTCATGCGCAAAAGCCGGTTTGCGCAGCTCAGCCCTTAACGACTGCCTGTCCAGAAATACTATTTTTTGCATGCTCATCCTTGTTGAAGACCGGCGCACCCAAGCCAGAGGGTGCGGCGTTATGGCGCCAGTAGTTGCTTGCGGCTGCAGCGCCGCTGCCTGGCTGCACGGACACACCGCAGTCGAGCATGGCCATCTCAGCGCCATTGATCGCCGCCATCAAATGCACCTCATTCATATCGCCCAGATGTCCGATTCGAAACAGCTTGCCCGCGACTTTGGACAGACCGCCACCGAGCGACAAGTTGTAGCGACGGTAGGCGCGGGCGATCACGTCGCCGCCTGCAACGCCGGCGGGCAACATCACCGCTGACACTGTGTCTGAATGCCACTTGGCTTCAACAGCGCACAACTTCAGTTGCCACCCTTGGGTCACTGCAGCACGCACACCTTCAGCCAGGAAATGGTGGCGGGCAAACACATTGTCCATGCCTTCTTCTTGAAGCATTTGCATGGCCTCGACCAGTCCGTACATCAATGGCAAAGCGGGGGTGTAAGGGAAATAGCCAGTGGCATTGCTTTGCACCATGTCTTGCAAGTCAAAGAAAGCGCGCTTAAGGTGGGCGGTTTTGTGCAGTGCCAATGCTTTGGCGCTGGCGCACAAAATACCCAAGCCGGCAGGAAGCATCAAGCCTTTTTGCGAGCCGCTGACTGCCATGTCCACGCCCCAGTCGTCGAAACGAAAATCGACGCATCCCAAAGAAGACACGCAGTCAACGAAGAAGAGCGCAGGGTGTGCCGCGTCGTCCAAGGCTTCGCGCACGCCAGCGATATCGGAGGTGACGCCGGTAGCGGTTTCATTATGACAAGCCAGCACCGCTTTGATGCTGTGTTGTGTATCGTTTTTCAAGATATCGGCAAATTGCTGCAAAGGCACACCGGTTCCCCACTCGCAATCCACAATTTGTACATCCAAGCCTAGGCGCTGGCACATGTCAATCCATAAGTGGCTGAACTGGCCAAAACGTGCGGCAAGCACTTTGTCGCCAGGCGACAAAGTGTTGGTCAATGCCGCTTCCCAGCAACCTGTGCCTGAGGATGGAAAGATAAAAGGCGTACCGGCTTTTGTGCGGAATATGTCCTTGAGCCCAGACAAAACCGCGTGGGTCAAATGAGGGAAATTGGGCGAACGGTGGTCTTCCATAGGAACCATCATGGCGCGCTGTACACGCATTGGCACGTTAGTAGGACCGGGGACAAACAGAAAATTACGACCAGCCATGAGAACTCCTATTAATTAATTAACTACACCATTTCATGCATCAAGGATGCAAAACACTCGCGCCGTAAACGGGGAAGGGCGCGACCAATTCGGCCACCTTGGCGCGGGCTTTTTCGATGTTCTGAGCGTCATCAGGCGCCTCGAGCACATCTGCAATCAAGTGCGCAGTCATGCGCGCTTGTTCTTGGAGAAAGCCACGTGTGGTCATGGCAGGGGTACCCAAACGAATACCGCTGGTCACCATGGGTTTTTCAGGGTCGTTGGGAATACCGTTTTTGTTGCAAGTGATGTGGGCATGACCCAAGGCGATTTCAGCGGCTTTACCCGTGATGCCTTTGGCGCGCAAATCAACCAACATCACATGGCTTTCGGTGCGCCCGCTGACGATGCGAAAACCGCGCTCGACCAAGGTTTTGGCCAAGGTATCTGCATTCAACAAGACCTGCTGTTGGTAGGCCTTGAAGGCGGGTTGTAAGGCTTCATGAAAAGCCGTGGCCTTTCCCGCGATGACATGCATCAAGGGTCCGCCTTGCATGCCGGGGAAAACCGCGCTGTTGATTTTTTTCGACATCTCTTCGCTGTTGGTCAAGATGATGCCGCCACGCGGTCCGCGCAAGCTTTTGTGGGTGGTTGAGGTGACCACATCGGCATACGGCACTGGGTTGGGGTAAGCACCACCCGCGATCAAGCCGGAATAATGGGCCATGTCGACCAGCAAATAAGCACCTATGCTTTTGGCTACCTGTGCAAACTTTTCCCAATCAATCTTCAGCGAATAGGCAGAGGCGCCAGCGATGATCAGCTTGGGCTTATGGGTATGCGCCATTTTTTCCATGGCGTCATAGTCAATTTCTTCAGCTGCATTGAGGCCATAGCTCACCACATTGAACCATTTGCCACTCATGTTCAAGTGCATGCCGTGTGTCAAGTGGCCGCCTTCAGCCAAGCTCATGCCCATGATGGTGTCGCCGGGTTGCAGCAAAGCCAAGAACACCGCTTGGTTGGCTTGCGAACCGGAGTTGGCCTGCACATTGACGAAATTCGCACCGTACAGTTCTTTGAGGCGGTCAATGCACAACTGCTCAACGATGTCTACAAACTCACAACCACCGTAATAACGTTTGCCAGGGTAGCCCTCGGCGTACTTGTTGGTGAGCACCGAGCCTTGCAGGCGCATGACCGCTGGGCTGGTGTAGTTTTCCGAGGCGATCAGTTCGATGTGCTGCTCTTGGCGCGCAGACTCTTGCAACACAGCTGCCCACAACTCTGGGTCGCATTGCGATACATCTGAGCGATCAGGAAAGGACATCTTTGCGGGGGAAGTTTTGGGCAGCATGGTTGTTTTTCAAAAAAATTAAATGACAAGTATTGTAATTTAGGGGTAACGCCCAGCCATAGCGTCGAGAGATACCACTTTGATACTGGAGGCTTTGCCGCTACAACCAAAGGCCTCAAACCGTGCTTTGCAAATGCCCTTGGCTGCTTTGCGTGCCGCAATCAAGGCCTTGCGGGGATCAAATTCGCTGCGGTCTTGCGCAAAACTTTGACGCATGGCGCCGGTCATGGCCAAGCGAATGTCGGTATCGATGTTCACTTTACGCACACCTGAGCGAATGCCGCGCTGAATTTCCTCCACCGGCACACCATAGGTTTCTTTGATTTCTCCGCCAAACTCGCGGATGATGGCCAACCACTCTTGGGGCACGCTGGAAGAGCCGTGCATCACCAAATGGGTGTTGGGAATGGATTGGTGAATGGCCACGATTTGGTCCATGGCCAAAATATCTCCCGTGGGTTTACGGGTGAATTTGTAAGCGCCGTGGCTGGTGCCAATGGCAATCGCCAAGGCATCGACGCCGGTGCGCTCAACAAAATCTTTGGCTTGCACCGGGTCGGTAAGCAGCATGTCGTGGGTCAGTTTGCCCACCGCACCTATGCCGTCTTCCTCGCCAGCCTCGCCGGTTTCAAGGGAACCCAAGCAACCTAACTCGCCTTCGACAGACACACCCACGGAATGGGCCATCTCGCACACGCGGCGGGTCACGTCGACGTTGTAATCGTAGGAGGCCGGTGTTTTGCCGTCTTGCATCAGCGAGCCGTCCATCATCACGCTGGAAAAACCCGAGCGAATCGATTGCTGGCAGACCGCAGGTGACACGCCATGGTCTTGGTGCATCACCACCGGAATATCCGGATGGGTCTCAATAGCGGCCAGCACCAAATGGCGCAGATAGGCTTCGCCGGCGTATTTGCGCGCACCTGCAGACGCTTGCAAGATCACCGGGCTGTTGGTCTCTTGCGCGGCTTCCATGATGGCTTGCACTTGCTCGAGGTTGTTAACGTTGAAAGCGGGGATGCCATAGCCATGCTCGGCGGCATGGTCCAACACTTGGCGCAGGGAAACGAGTGCCATGAAATTCTCCAGTTAAAAAATAAGGTGGCCTTTCAGGCCTTTTTCTTGCGCTCGATCATGCGCCACACAAAGGGCGTGAAGATGAGTTGCATGGCGAGTTCCATCTTGCCGCCAGGCACCACCACCGTGTTGGCGCGAGACATGAAAGAGTCGTTGATCATGTTGAGCAAATACGGGAAATCGATGCCCTTGGGGTTTGCAAAGCGAATCACCACAAAGCTTTCATCAGGCGCGGGAATTTCGCGCGCAATAAATGGGTTGGAGGTGTCCACGCAAGGTACGCGCTGAAAATTCACATGGGTGTGGGCGAATTGCAGGCAGATGTAGTTCACATAGTCGGGCATGCGGCGCAAAATCGTGTCGGTCACCGCCTCGGTGGAGTAACCGCGCTTGGACTTGTCACGCCACAGTTTTTGTATCCACTCCAAGTTGATGACCGGCACCACGCCAATCAGCAAGTCGGGATGCTGCGCAATATTCACCTCAGGCGTGACCACCGCACCATGCAAACCTTCGTAAAACAATAAGTCTGTGTTGCTGGGCACGTCTTCCCAAGGGGTGAAGGTGCCAGGCTCTTGTTTGTAGGGCGCGGCTTCTTCATGGTCGTGCAAATATTTACGCTGCTTGCCCGTGCCGGTTTGTGCATAGCTGCGAAACAGGGTTTCTATTTCGGCAAATAAATTGGTGCTGGGACCGAAATGGCTGAAGTTTTTGTCACCCAACTTCTCAGCTTCAGCGGCTTTTTTTCGCATTTCTAAGCGGTCGTAGCGGTGAAAACTGTCACCTTCAATGACCGCAGCTTTCACGCTTTCACGGCGGAAAATATTCTCGAACGTGCGCGTCACCGAAGTGGTGCCGGCGCCCGATGAACCCGTGATGGCAATGATGGGATGTTTGACAGACATTTTTTTCTTTCGCTCAGAAGGTGTGCAAGGGCTTAAGCCCGAAACAAGGTGCGTTCTGCAAACAAGGGGTTGTCAATTTCGCGAGAAGCAGGTTCGCTGTGGTAGCGCTCAATGCGCTCAACTTCATTTTTCGAACCAAACACCAAGCCTATGCGCTGGTGTAAGCCAGTGGGCTTGACACCCAGCATGGGTTCGCGGCCGGTGCTGGCGCGCCCTCCGGCTTGTTCCATGATCATGCCAATGGGATTGGCCTCATACAGCAGACGCAAGCGCCCTGGCTTGCTTGGGTCTTTGGTGTCTCGGGGGTACATGAAGACACCGCCACGCATCAGGATGCGATGGGCTTCAGCCACCATGGAGGCAATCCAGCGCATATTGAAATCTTTGCCGCGCTCGCCCGACTTGCCCGCCAAACATTCATCCACATAGCGCTTGATGGGCGGCTCCCAAAACCGGCTGTTGGAGGCGTTGATGGCAAATTCTTGGGTGTCGACGGGCACTTGCAGCTTGGGGTGGGTCAACATGAACTCGCCCAAGTTGGGCTCTAGGGTGAAAGCGGACACCCCATTGCCCACGGTCAACACCAGCATGGTGGTGGGGCCGTACAAGGCATAGCCCGCCGCCAACTGGGTGGCCCCGGGTTGCAAAAAGTCTGCTTCCACCAAGTCGCGACCGCTGTCGATCGCGTCTTGGGGTGCGCGCAATATGGAAAAAATACTGCCCACAGACACATTGACGTCAATGTTGGAGGAGCCGTCGAGTGGGTCGAATACCAGCAGGTATTTGCCACGCGGGTATTTGCTGGGTATTTGATAGGGGTCGGTCATCTCCTCGGAGGCCATGCCGGCCAAGTGACCCGCCCACTCATTGACACGAATAAACAAATCGTTACTCAGTACATCGAGTTTTTTCTGTGTTTCACCTTGCACGTTAATCGCGCCGCCTTCTTGTGCGGCATGGTCGCCATACAAGCCGCCCAACTCCCCCATGGCCACGGCACGAGCGATGGCTTTGCATGCCAATGCCACATCCAAAATCAGTGCATTGAATTCGCCTTTGGAATCAGGAAAGCGGCGACGCTCTTCAATCAGGTATTGGGTCAGCGTAGTGCGTTGGCGTAAGGGCATAGAGTCTCCATGATTTTTATTTTTGATGCCATGTGCGAAGTTGTTCTACGCTGACGCCGCCAAGGTCGGGTAAGACTTGTAATGCTCCCGAAAAATCATGGTGTGCCGTGAAACGGTTTTGGGTGATGATGGTTTTCAGTCCGGCAGTCACTGCCGCACGCAAACCATTGGATGAGTCTTCAATGGCCAAACATTGGTCCGAGGGCAAACCCAGTCGCGCCAAGGTTTGCACATACACCTGTGGATGGGGTTTTTTCTTGGGCGCGGTGGACGCGTCTTCGATCACTAAAAACAGCTCTTTCCAATCGGGGCCAATGGCGTTGCGCAACAGCACCGCGATGTTGACTGGCGAGGTGGTGGTGGCAATCGCCAAGCGCAAGCCCAGTTGGTGCGCGCTGTGAATGATGTCAAGCACGCCAGGGCGCAATTTCACTGCGCCACTTTGCACCGCGCTCTCATAAGCTGCGGTTTTCAAGGCATGCAAGTGTTCTATGGTGTCGGTCAAACCAGAGCCCACAATGTCTTTCATGTTTGGGTGCACCTGTTTCCAATAGTGCGTCATGCGCTCTTTGCCACCCGAAATTTCCAACAGCTGGGTATACAAGGCCTCGTCCCAATGCCAGTCTAGGCCTTGGTCTGCGAAAGCGTGATTGAACGCTTGCAAATGAACGCTTTCGGTGTCGGCCAAGGTACCGTCCACATCAAATATCAGCGCTTTAAGCATCAGATCACTTTCAATATGTTTATTCTTCCGGACGGACGTCCGCTTGCTGAAAGACCCGACTGGCGGCGAAATCCGAGGCAGTCAGGGTCCGTAAATCATCGGCGCTGAGTTGCCGGTCGCGGTCGGCAAACAGACGACTGGCCTGGCGCAGGCGCGCCCGGTCTAATGCATTGCGCACGCTGCGGGCGTTGGCAAAGTGGGGCTGCTGGACCCGCAAGCTCAGGTAGCGCTGGAACATCGTATCGGCATCCGGCGCAAACACATAGTTCT
>Ga0187843_10001631_pt1 | contig 14024 bp, 9 predicted proteins | sample SpaLakP09_SKY_43_FD_134516 | JGI IMG/M metagenome (GOLD analysis project Ga0187843, IMG submission 134516) | Oligotrophic lake water microbial communities from Sparkling Lake, Wisconsin, USA - SP09_SKY_43 | ecosystem: Environmental > Aquatic > Freshwater > Lake | place: USA: Sparkling Lake... | reverse complement strand
CGGAAACGCCGCACCGCCGACTCGACGATGGCGTTCCAGGCCGGCACGCCGCGCGCCCGGTCCTGCTCGATCTGGTCGATCAAGATGACCGAGTTGCGCATGATCATGCCCATCAGCGCGATCACACCGAGCAAGGCCACGAAGCCGAACGGCTTGTCCAGGATCAGCAGCGCCGCCGCCACGCCCGCAATGCCCAGCGGCCCGGTCAGGAACACCAGCATGGAGCGCGAGAAGCTCTGCAGCTGCAGCATCAGCAGGGTGAAGGTGATGAAGAGCATCACCGGCACGCCGGCCGCGATCGAGCCCTGGCCCTTGCTGCTTTCCTCCACGGCCCCGGCCACCGAGATGCTGTAGCCCGGCGGCATCTTGGCCTGCAGCGCCTGCAGTTGCGGCCAGATCTGGGCGCTGACGGTGGCGCCCTGCATGCCCTCGGTCACATCGCCCTGCACGGTCACCGCATAGCTGCGACCCTGGCGAGCCAGCACGCCGGGCTCCCAGGCAAAGCCGACCTTGGCGATCTGCGTCAGCGGCACCGAGCGGCCGGTGCCGGTCATGACATAGGCATTGGCGATGTCGGTGATGGCATTGCGCTCTTCCTGCGGCGGGCGCAGCACGATGTCCACCAGCTTGTCGCCCTCGCGGTACTGGCCGATGGTGGTGCCGGAGAACATGGTGCGCGAGGCCTGCGCCAGGCTCTGGCTGGTGACGCCGAGCGCGCGCGCCTTGTCCTGGTCGACATCGAGCTTGAGCACCTTGATGGACTCGCGCCAGTTGTCGTTGACGCCGCGCATATGCGGGTTGGCTCGAACAATCTCCTTGGCCTGATCGGCCCAGTAGCGCACCTGCTCGACCTTCTCGCCGGAGACGCGGAACTGCACCGGATACGCCACCGGCGGCCCGTTGGGCAGCAGCTTGACGCGCGCGCGCACCTCCGGGAACTCCGCCGCCAGCAGTTCGGGCAGGCGCTTGCGCAAGGCCTCGCGCTCCTTCATGCCCTTGGGCAGAACGATGGCCTGGCTGACCGCCGGATCGGGGAAGACCACGTCCATGGGCAGGTAGAAGCGCGGCACGCCCGAACCGATCCAGGTGCTGACCGTCGAGACCCCCTCCTCCTTCAGCATGCGCGCCTCGAAACGCTCCGCCACGGCGCGGCTTTGCTGGATGGTCGAGCCCTCGGGCAAGGTCATGTCGACCAGGATTTCGGGCCGGCTGGAATCCGGGAAGAACTGCTGCTGCACCCGGGTCATGCCCAGCAGGCCGAGTGCAAACACCAGCACGGTGGCGCCAATCGTCAGCCAGCGGTGCTGCACGCACCAACCCACGGCCGTGCGGAAGCGGCTGTAGAAGGGCGTGTCGAACATCTCGTGCGCCTGCCCCTCCTTGGCCGGGTGGGTGTGCAGGAGCAGCGCACCCAGGTAGGGCACGAAGTAGACCGACACAAACCAGGAAATCATCAACGCCGCCGCGGTGACGGCGAAGATGGCAAAGGTGTACTCGCCGGTCACCGACTTGGCCAGGCCGATCGGCAAAAAGCCCACCGCCGTGATCAGCGTGCCGGTCAGCATGGGCATGGCCGTGGCGTCGTAGGCGAAGGTGGCGGCGTACATCTTGTCGTAGCCCTCCTCCAGCTTGCGCACCATCATCTCGACGGCAATGATGGCGTCGTCCACCAGCAGGCCCAGGGCGATGATGAGCGAGCCCAGCGAAATCTTGTGCAGGCCCACGCTCCAATAGAACATGGTCACAAAAGTGATGGCCAGCACCAGCGGGATGGTGATCGCCACCACCAGTCCCGGCCAGATGTCCACACGCAGCGGCCGTGTGTGCAGGCCCAGGGCGATGAAGCTGACGGCCAGCACGATCACCACCGCCTCCAGCAGCACCTGCACGAACTCGTTGACCGAGCGGGTCACCGCCTGCGGCTGGTCCTGCACCTGCACCAGCTCGATGCCGGCCGGCAAGGTTTTGCGGATGGCGGCCGTGGCCTTCTGCAAGGCCTTGCCCATGGCGATGATGTCGCCGCCCTTGCCCATGGACACGCCCAGGGCGATCACATCCTTGCCCTGATGGCGCACCATCACGGCCGGTGGGTCGGCATAGCCGCGGCGCACCTCGGCGATGTCCGAGAGGCGCAAATTGCTGGCCTGGCCGGTCACCGGATTGATGGCGCGGATGGCAAAGTCCTTGAGTGCCTCCACCGAATTGAACTGCCCGCCGATACGGATCTGCAAATTGCCGGCACCGGCATTGAGCACGCCGCCACCCTCGACCGCGTTCTGCGCGCCGAGCTGGTTGATCACCTGACCGAAGTCCAGGCCCAGATTGGCCAGTCGCTTCTGCGAGACCTCGATGAAGACCTTCTCGGGCTGAGCACCAAAGGTCTCGACCTTGGTCACATCGGGCACACGCAGCAGTTGCGAACGCACCCGCTCGGCATGCTCGCGCAGCTCTTCCGGCGAAAAGCCATCGGCCGAGAGCGCGAAGATGGAGCCGTAAACATCGCCGAACTCGTCGTTGAAGAAAGGCCCGTACACGCCTTGCGGCAGGGTGCCCTTCATATCGCCCAGGCGCTTGCGCACCTGGTACCAGACCTCGGGCACATCCTTGGCGGCCGAATCGTCCTTGAGCTGGAACACCGTCAGCGATTCACCGGGCTTGGTGCTGCTGAGGATCTTGTCGCCCAGCGGCACTTCCTGCAGGGTCTTCTCGATCTTGTCGGTCACCTGCTCGGCCATCTGCTGGGCGGTGGCGCCCGGCCAGAAAGCCTGCACCACCATCACCCGGAAGGTGAAGGGCGGATCCTCATCTTGGCCCAGCTGGAAATAGGCGGCAAAGCCCATGACCATGAGCACGATCATCAGGTAGCGGGTCAGCGCCGGGTGCTCCAGCGCCCAGCGTGACATATTAAAAGAATGGCGGCTGGCAGCCGCGGGCGCGTGGGGCTCGTGAAGGCTCATGCAGCGTGCTCCGGGTCAGCGCGAGGCCGCGGCAGATGCTGCGGCAGGCAGCGCCTGCTCGTAGCGTTTGACCTTCTGGCCGCCCTTGAGCACATGCACGCCGGCCACCACCACCTCCTGGCCCGGTTTCAGGCCCGCAGCCACCACCACCTCGTTGCCGTCGGCGCCGCCGACCTGCACCGGCTGCTGCTTGACCGTCATCGAGCCCGGCTCCAGCACCCAGACCGAGGTCTGGCCCTGGGTCTGCAAGACCGCCGACAGCGGCAGCTTGATCACCTCGGCCACCCGCGGCGAGCTGAGCAGCACGGCCGCGGTCTGGCCGATGCGCGCATCGAGCTTGCCGGCATCAGCCTTGATCTGGAAGGTGCGCGTCACCGGATCGGTGGCGGCCGATACCTCGCGCAGGCTCAGGGCATGGCTGGGTGCGGCGTCCGCGGCACCGGGCTTGATCTCGCTCCACAGGCGCACCGTCAAACCGCCGGGCAGGCCAGCCGCCTCACGCAGGCGGCCGAGCTGGTCCTCGGGCACCGAGAACACGACATCGCGCGGCCCGTCATGCGCCAGCTGCAGCACCGGCGTGCCGGCGCCGACCACCATGCCGGGCTCGGCAAACACCGCCGTCACCACGCCGGCCGCATCGGCGGTCAGCTGGGCATAGGCCACCTGGTTGTTCTGGGCCTCGAACTGGGTACGGGCCTGCTCCAGCTGGGCTTGCGCCGCCTTGAAAGCCAGGTCGCGGCGCTCCAGCTCGGCGGCGCTGATGAAGCCCTGCTGCTGCAGCTCGATGAAGCGCTTGAGCTCGGCGCCCAATTGATCGCGGTTGGCGCGGGCGGCTTGCAAGCCGGCCTTGGCCGCCTGCTGGCCCAGCACCAGGTCCTGCGGGTCGATCACCGCCAGCACCTGGCCGGCCTGCACCCGATCGCCGACATTGACCTTGCGGCTGAGCACCTTGCCACCGACACGGAAGGAAAGACGGGACTCCACCCGGGCGCGAACCTCGGCCGCGTACTCGTGAACCTGGCCGCTCGAGGCCGATTGCAGGGTCAGGGTGCGCACGGCCCGCTCGGGCTCGGGGGCGGCCTCCTGCTTGCCACAGGCACTCAGCAAGGCCACGAGCGGAAGGACAAGGGCGAGAGCAGAAAGCTGGCGGGCACGGCGGGTGACGGTGTGGGGCATGAATGACCTCGAATCGTGCTTCACCGCCGCGCGGTCGCTGGAGTCAGCGCCGCGGCTTGCCGGTGAGCGTGGAGCAGAAAAACCTGGGCCTGACCGGCCAGAATCGCCGTTACTGACCAACCGGTCAGCAATGTATTCAAGCGATTCGGCACTGTCAAACCAGTGAAAACGGCGCATTGCAGGCTTGTCTTGCCGCCGACAAGCCTGAACGCACCCACAATCCTGGCCGTGAGCATAGAACACTACGAAAACTTTCCTGTTGCTTCCTGGCTGTGCCCGCCGCATTTGCGGCCGGCTGTGGCAGCGATCTATCACTTCGCCCGCTGCGCCGACGATCTGGCCGATGAGGGTCAGGTCAGCACCGAGCAGCGCCAGCAGGACCTGCAGGCCTACCGTGCTGACCTGAACGCCGTGCTGGCCGGCCGGCCAGATTCCGGCCGCTGGCACGCCACCGTGTTCGCCGGCCTGGCCCGGGTCCTGCCCCAATATCGGCTGCCCGCGCCCTTGCTGAATGATTTGATCTCGGCCTTCGAGCAGGATCTGGTCAAGACCTCCTACCTCGACCGCGCCGAGTTGCTGGACTACTGCCGCCGCTCGGCCAATCCGGTCGGCCGCTTGCTGCTGCATCTCTACGGCATCGACGATGCCCAGGCCTTGCAGCGCTCGGACGCCATCTGCAGCAGCCTGCAGCTGATCAACTTCTGGCAGGACTTCAGCCGCGACGGCCCACGCGGCCGGCTCTACGTGCCCGAGCGTGATTTGCAGCGCCACGGGCTCAGCGGCGCCGACATCCTGGCCTGCCGGGACAGCGCCTCGGCGCGGCGCCTGATTGCCGAGCTGTGCGACTGGGCTGAAGCCTTGATGCAGCAGGGCGCACCCCTGGTGCACCAGATTCCCGGGCGGGCCGGCTGGGAGTTGCGGGCGGTGGTACAAGGCGGCCTGCGCATTCTTGCGAAAATCCGCGCCATGCATCACGCCAGTCTTCTTCACCGCCCGGCCATTGGGCCATTTGACGCCCCGGCCCTGCTCTGGGCCTGCCTGCGCATGGGTCGCAGCCGCACGCTGCAACAAGCCGCCACGGCCGACTTGCGGCTGAGCGCCGCACAAGCCGAGGGCCGTCTGTGAGCCCGGAACAGTATGTGCAGGACAAGGCCGCCAAGAGCGGCTCGAGTTTCTATTACGCCTTTCTCTTTCTGCCGCCCGAGCGGCGTGCGGCCATCACGGCCTTCTATGCCTTCTGCCGCGAGGTGGACGATGTGGTGGATGAGATCGAGGACCTGGGCGTGGCCTCAACCAAGCTGGCTTGGTGGCGCAAGGAGGCGAGCCAGGCCTTCGCCGGCCAGCCCCAGCATCCGGTGATGAAGGCCTTGATGCCGCATTGCACGGCCTTCGACATCCGGCTCGAGCACCTGAACGCCGTCATCGAGGGCTGCCAGATGGATCTGGAGCAAACCCGTTACCTCGACTACCCCGGCTTGCAGCGCTACTGCCATCTGGTGGCCGGCGTGGTGGGTGAGGTGGCGTCCGGCATATTCGGCCGCAGCCAGCCCGAAACCATCGTCTACGCCCACAAGCTGGGCCAGGCCATGCAGCTGACCAACATCATCCGCGACGTCGGCGATGACGCGCGCCGCGGCCGCATCTACCTGCCCATCTCGGAGCTTCAGCAGTTCGATGTCAAGGCGCACGAGATCCTGCTGCGCAAAAAGCCCTGGGGCTACAGCGAGCGCTTCAGCGCCTTGATGAAGTTCCAGGCGGCACGCGCCCACCAGCTCTACGACGAGGCCTTTGCCCTGCTGCCCGAGGCCGACCGCAAGGCGCAGAAGCCCGGCCTGATGATGGCCAATATCTACCGCGCCCTGCTGCGCGAGATCGAGGCCGAGAGCTTCCGCGTGCTGGAGCAGCGCATCTCGCTGACGCCGCTGCGCAAGCTCTGGCTGGCCATGCGCACCAACTGGCTGGGCCGCTGATGCCCGCAAAAGCGCGCGGCCTGCGCGTGGCCGTGGTCGGCGGCGGCTGGGCCGGTCTCGCTGCAGCGGTGCGCGCCTGCGAGGCCGGCCACCAGCTTGAGCTGTTCGACATGGCCGGCCAGCTCGGCGGCCGCGCGCGCAGCCTGCCGCCTGACGAAGCCGGCCTGCGTCTGGACAATGGCCAGCACATCCTGATCGGCGCCTACCGGCGCAGCCTGGCGCTGATGCGCCACCTGGGCCTCTCTCCCGAGGCCGCCCTGCTGCGCCTGCCCCTGCGTCTGCGGTACCCCCGGCATGAAGGCCTGCGCCTGCCGCCCGGCGCGGCCCTGCCCGCCTTTGTGCGCGGCGTGCTGGCATGCAGGCGCTGGCCCTGGTCGGCGCGGCTGGGCCTGCTGCTCGCCGCGAACGGCTGGCTGCTGCGCGGCTTTCGCTGCGCGCCCGGGCTCAGCGTGGCCGAGCTCTGCCAAAGCCTGCCGCAGCCCGTCAAGGACGAGCTGATCGATCCGCTCTGCGTCGCGGCGCTCAACACACCGGCCTCGCAGGCCAGCGCCAGTGTCTTCCTGCGCGTACTGCACGACGCCCTGTTCAGCGGCCCCGGCAGCTCGGACCTGCTGCTGCCGCGCCGGCCGCTGAGCGAGCTGCTGGCCGAGCCGGCGCAGGCGTGGCTGCTGGGCCAGGGCGCCGTGCTGCGGCTCAGCCAGCGGGTGCAATCGCTGACCGCCAGCGCCGAAGGCGGTTGGCAGGTCGACGGCCAAGCCTTTGACCGCGTCATCCTCGCCTGCAGCGCCGCCGAGGCTGCCCGTTTGAGCTCCCCGTTGGCACCGGCCTGGAGCGCCCAGGCCGCCGCCCTGCACTACCAGCCCATCATCACGGTGTACCTGCAGCACCCCGGCCCCGCCTGGCCCGCCCCCATGCTGGCCTTGCAGGAAGGGCCACAGGCGCCGGCCCAGTTTGCCTTCGACCTGGGGCAGCTCAGCGCCGAGGCCGCCGGCCGCTCGGCCTGGGTGATCAGCGGGGCCGCGCCCTGGGTCGAGCGGGGGCTGGACGCCGCCGCGGAAGCCGTGCGACAGCAGGCGCAACAAGAGCTGGGCTGGACCGCGGCGCCGACCTTGATCCGCGTGTTGGCTGAAAAGCGCGCGACATTCGCCTGCACGCCGGGCCTGCAACGACCGCAGGCAGCCATCGCTCCCGGCTTGTGGGCGGCGGGAGACTACGTCGCCGGGCCCTACCCGGCCACGCTCGAGGGGGCGGTGTTGGCGGGGGAGTTTGCGGCGGCGAATCTATAGCCCGGTCGCTGCTTCCTTGCCTCAAAAAGGCGGTGCAAACGGCGCCACAGGGCTAGAAGGGTGGCGCAAACGGCGCCACAGGGCTAGAAAGGCGGCGCAAACGGCGCCGCCAGGGGCTCACCCACAAACACCCCCTGCCCCGGCCAGGCCACGCTGTGCCAGTAGGCCTCCAGGGCACTCAAACCCTGGGCATAGCTGAGCAGCAGGATTTGCGGATGCGGGAACTTCTGCAGGTGGTTGCAGGGCTCGCTGACGGTGCCGTAGCTGGCCGTGGCGCCCGACTCCAACCAGTCGAGCGCGCTCATCTGCTCCTGCGGGCTGTTGCGTTCCAGCAGACCGCCGAACGAGGTCAGGTGATCGGCCAGCGCGCCGGGCAGCCAATCGATGCGGTCCAAGCCCTCCACCCGGGCCAAACCGGTCACCATCAACAAGGCGCGAGGCAGGCGGGCGGGCAAGGCCTCGCTGGACTCCCGCCGCGCCTCCAGGCCCAGGGCCCGGATGCTGCTGGCCGGCGGGAACAGGACCGAGCGCACGCTGCGCGCCGTATCGGGCGTGCTGACGAAATAGGCCTGGGCCGGCACGAAGGACGGCAGGCTGTGATCGGCAGCGATGCCTCGCTCGATCAAGGCCTGGGCGCTCTCGACCGATCGGGCGGCTAGCAGCATGGAGGGGCGCAGGCCCAGGTCGCTGAAGGGCTTGCGACCTGGGTAGCTGAAGTACGGCGAAGGCCGGCTCGGCGCGCAGCTCTGCTTGCAGATCTCAGGCTGGAAACCCAGGGCCAGGGCCGAGGTGATGGAATTGCAATCCACGGCATAGGGCTGGGTCCAGGCCAGGGCCAGGCCTTGCACCTGGGGGCCCATGCGCTGACGCACGGTGGCTTGCAAAGCCTCGAACTCGGGCAGACTCAAGCTCGCACGCACAGGGAGCTGCACGCGCAAGATCTGCGCCTCAGGGATGCCGCGCCGGCGCGCGTAGTACTCACCCACCGCCACGGAATAGGGGTCGTTGCTGTTGATCAGGAGGCCCAGGTCGGCCGCGGTCAGGCGGCCTTGCAGCTTGGGCAGACGCAGCCAGCTCGGGGCCGGAGCGGCCCGCGCAGGCGCGCTGGCTGCCGAGTTGGCACTCGAAGACGCGGATGAGCTGCCTGCCGCGCTGGCGGCCGGCTGCTGCGGCCCGGCTGCCGGTGGCGCCTCGGTCAGCGCCGCGGCGGGATCGATGAGCGCTTGAGCCTGCACGGCCAGCGCCAGCGACATACCGACGACCGCCAAGCCCAGCCATTGCACGATGCGAACTGCCGGTGCTGTTGCGCGGGCGAAACCATGTCGTGAGCTGAATCTATTTTTCGCAATGCAAAACAAGCCGAAACCTCGCACAATCTGCGCATGAAGAACAAAGAAGCTCAAACGCCTGCCATCCAGGTGCTGGAGCGCACGTTTGCGCTGCTCGATGTGCTGGCCAGCCACCAGGACCCGGTCTCGCTGAAGGAAATCGCCGAGACCACCGGCCTGCACCCCTCGACCGCGCACCGCATTCTCAACGACCTGGCCATCGGCCGCTTCGTCGATCGGCCCGAAGCCGGCAGCTACCGCCTGGGCATGCGCATGCTGGAGCTGGGCAATTTGGTCAAGGCGCGGCTTGATGTCCGCGACGCCGCCCTGGGCCCCATGCGCGAGCTGCACAAATTCACCCACCAGCCGGTCAATCTCTCGGTGCGCCAGGGCGATGAAATCGTCTACATCGAGCGCACCTACAGCGAACGCTCGGGCATGCAGGTGGTGCGCGCCGTCGGCGGCCGTGCCCCGCTGCACCTGACTTCGGTGGGCAAGCTCTTTCTGGCCAGCGACGACCCGACACGAGTGCGCGCCTACGCCACCCGCACCGGCCTGGCCGGCCACACCCGCAACAGCCTGACCGAGATTGGCGCCCTGGAGCGCGAACTGGCCATCATCCGCCAGCGCGGCCTGTCACGCGACGACGAAGAACTGGAGCTGGGCGTGCGCTGCATGGCCGCCGGCATTTACGACGACCAGGCCAAGCTGGTGGCCGGCCTGTCCATCTCGGCCCCGGCCGACCGGCTGGAAGAAAGCTGGCTGGCGCGGCTCAAGGAAACCGCGGCGCAGATCTCGGCCTCCTTGGGCTACCGCGACTGAAGCCTCAGGCTTGCTTGCATCAGGTCGACAGGCAATAAAAAAACGCGCTCGAGGAGCGCGTTTTTCATGGCTGAAGCGGAGCCCGCTCAGATCGTCGGTTTGGCATGCACCGCCGCAGTGGCGCTGGGGTTGCTGCTGATCCATTTGCGAACGCGCTCGGCGTCGGCGATTCGGGTGTATTTACCGGTCGAATCCAGGAAGACCATGATCAGCTTGCGGCCGGCCATGCGGGCCTGCATGACCAGGCAACGGCCCGCTTCATTGATGAAGCCGGTCTTCTGCAGGCCGATGTCCCAGGCGGGGTTGCTGACCAGGGCATTGGTGCTGTGGAACTGCAGCTGGCGGCGGCCCAGGGCGACCTGGTATTCCTTGGAGGTGGACAGCTCGCGCAGCAGGGGCACCTCGTGCGCCACTTTCACCAGTGCCGCCAGATCCTTGGCGCTGGACTGGTTGCGGCTGGACAGGCCGGTGGGCTCGACGTAATGCGTGTCCGTCATGCCCAGGGACTGAGCCTTGTGGTTCATGGCTGCCACAAAAGTGGCCAAGCCGCCGGGGTAGTTGCGACCAAGCGCATTGGCGGCGCGGTTTTCCGAGGACATCAGGGCCAGATGCATCATCTCGCCGCGGGTCAGCGTGGCGCCGACGGTCAAGCGCGAGCGGGTGTACTTTTCCGAGTCGATGTCTTCCTCGGTGATGGTCAGCTTCTCGTCCATGGACTGGCCGGCTTCCACCACCACCAAGGCCGTCATCAGCTTAGTGATCGAGGCGATGGGCAGCACCGCTTGCGAGTTCTTGGCAAACAGGACTTCGTTGGTGTCTTGGTCGAGCACCAGAGCCACGCTGGACTTGAGCTTGAGCGAGTCTTCAACCGCGTGTAGGCCGTAGAGCTGACCGAAAGTCGGCTTGGCTGCCACTTCAGCGGCTGCTGCGGCATGGGCAACAACCACAGCCTTGCCGGCCTTTGATTTCACCGAGGACTTGGCCGTGGCCTTGGGCACAGCTTTGGAGGAAGCCTTGGTCTGAGCGGCGCGTGCGGCCTTGCTCAGATGGGTGCTGCGCGCGGCTGGCTTGGCAGCGCGGGCATTCTTGGCCACCGGGGCCTTGTGCGCGCTGGCAGCCTCGGCCACCGGTGCGGCGCCGAGAAAACCGGCCATGACCAGCGCCAGGCTGGCAGACAGGTGCGTCAACTGCTTCGAGAAATTGTTCTTCAAACTGGGCCCCCAACAACTGTCGGCAGTGTAGGCGAAAGGAAAAATACAGGCAAGATCAATCGCTTAGCGCAGACTCTTAAAGCTGGAGAAAGCCGTCAAAACAGCCTTCTCCAGCCCGCTGGCGCGCCGCAGAAGGCCCGGGGCCGCGGGCCTCAACGCCCGATCAGCCCTGCGCCGCAACCCGCTCGGTCTTGCTTTGCAGCTTGTTCAGCGCGCTCAAATATGCCTTGGCCGAGGCGACCACGATATCGGGATCGGCCCCCACGCCATTGACCACGCGACCGGCATGCTGCAAGCGCACCGTCACCTCGCCTTGCGATTCTGTGCTGCCGCTGGTGATGGCATTGACCGAATAGAGCAGCATCTCGGCGCCACTTTGGACGGTGGATTCGATGGCGCGTAGAACCGCATCCACCGGCCCGTTGCCGCTGCTCTCGGCCCGGTGCTCTTGCGCGCCGACCGCAAACACCACACTGGCGTGCGGCTGCTCGCCCATCTCGGAGCGCTGCGACAGCGCCACCAGACGGTAGTGCTCCTGGTCCGAGGTGACCGACTCGTCCATCACCAGGGCGATGATGTCCTCGTCGAAGATCTCGTTCTTGCGGTCGGCCAGATCCTTGAAGCGCACAAAGGCGGCATTGACCTCGGCCTCGGACTCGAGCGCGATGCCCAACTCTTGCAGGCGCTGCTTGAAGGCATTGCGGCCACTCAGCTTACCGAGCACGATCTTGTTGGCGCTCCAACCCACATCTTCGGCGCGCATGATTTCGTAGGTGTCACGTGCCTTGAGCACGCCGTCCTGGTGGATGCCGGAAGCATGGGCAAAAGCATTGGCGCCCACCACCGCCTTGTTGGGCTGCACCACAAAGCCGGTGGTCTGCGACACCAGTCGCGAGGCGGCGACGATGTGGGAGGCGTCGATATTGCAATCGAGGCCGAAGTAGTCGCGACGGGTCTTGACGGCCATCACCACTTCTTCGAGCGAGCAATTGCCCGCACGCTCGCCCAGGCCGTTGATGGTGCATTCGATCTGACGCGCGCCGCCGATCTTCACGCCGGCCAGGGAATTGGCCACGGCCATGCCCAGGTCGTTGTGGCAGTGCACGGACCAGATCGCCTGATCCGAGTTGGGCACGCGCTCGCGCAGGGTCTTGATGAAGTTGCCGTAGAGCTCCGGGATGGCGTAGCCCACGGTGTCCGGGATGTTGATGGTGCGGGCGCCTTCCTTGATCACCGCTTCGATCACGCGGGCCAGGAAATCCGGATCGGAACGGTAACCGTCTTCCGGCGAGAACTCCACATCACCGGTCACATTGCGGGCAAAGCGCACGGCCTGGATCGCCTGCTCGAGCACCTGCTCACGCGTCATGCGCAGCTTCTTCTCCATATGGAGCTCGCTGGTGGCGATGAAGGTGTGGATGCGCGAGCGCGCCGCGCCCTTGAGCGCCTCGGCAGCACGGGCGATGTCGCGATCGTTGGCACGGGCCAGCGAGCAGATGGTGCTTTCGCGCACAGCGTCGGCAATCGCCTTGACCGCCTCGAAATCACCGTTCGAGGAAGCCGCAAAGCCCGCCTCGATCACATCGACCTTGAGCCGCTCGAGCTGACGCGCAATGCGTAGCTTTTCGTCCTTCGTCATCGAGGCGCCGGGCGATTGCTCGCCGTCGCGCAAGGTGGTGTCGAAGATGATCAGCTGGTCAGCCATGAGGGTCTCCAAGTGGCTCGGGTTGATGGACAGAAAAACAAAACGGCCCGCGAAGCAGATGCTTGGCGGGCCGGTGATGTGCGAGGAAACTGGTGTGTAACGACGTGCGCGATCAGCGGGCCCGGGGCTCGATGGCTAGTAGCAGCAGTGCGGATGCGGTAGTCGACGACATGGGCTTGAATATAGCACGCGAAATACACGCCAAAGCGCGGGCACCTCAGTCGTGCAAGCCCTTTTCATCGGGTTCGTCGGTCGATGTGGCGATCACGCTGACCGGCTTGCCCTTCATGCGCTTGTAGCCGTAAACCACATAGCCCGAGAGGCCGTAGGCACAGAACAAGCCAAAGAGCACGCGCGGCGGGTCAATGTTGATAACGGCAATCCCCAGCGCAATCGCCACGATCACGATGAAGGGCACCGAGCGCTTGAAGCTCACATCCTTGAAGCTGTAGAACGGCGCATTGGTGACCATGGTCAGGCCCGCGTACAGCGTGAAGCCGAACGCCACCCAAGCCAGCGACGGCGTGCTGTGGATGGCCTTGAAGCCGGCGTCATCCACCACCCAGACCAGGCCCATCACCAGGGCCGCGGCGGCCGGGCTGGGCACCCCCTGGAAGAAGCGCTTGTCCACCACCGCGATATTGGTGTTGAAGCGCGCCAGACGCAGGGCGGCACCGGCGATGTAGACAAAAGCCGCAAACCAGCCCCACTTGCCCAAGCCGGACAAGGCCCAGATGTACATGATCAGCGCCGGCGCGGCGCCGAAGGAGACCATGTCGGAGAGGCTGTCCATTTGCTCGCCGAAGGTGCTCTGCGTGTTGGTCATGCGCGCCACACGGCCGTCCAGGCTGTCCAGCACCATGGCCGCAAAAATGCCGTAGGCCGATTGCTCGAAGCGGCCATTCATGGCCATCACGATGGCGTAAAAACCGCTGAACAGGGCCGCCAGGGTGAAGAGATTGGGCAGGATGTAGATGCCCTTGCGGCGCCGGCGCACCGGCTCGTGCGCCTCGATGTCCTCATCGTCAGGCAGGGCTGCGGGCAGTGGATTCTTGGGATCGGTCATGGGGCGCAAGGATACAACAGGGGCTCCAAAGAAAAAGCCGCGAACAGGTCGCGGCTTTGCTGCTTGGAGCACTCAGCCAGTCCACACGAGATGTGGACTGGCCTTCGGATGGCGTCGGACAGCGCTCAAGCGCTGTCCTCGGTCCCTCCTCAGTTCTTGCTCTGATCGACCAGGCGGTTCTTCTTGATCCAGGGCATCATGGCGCGCAGCTTCTCGCCCACTTGCTCGATCGGATGCTCGGCGGTCAGGCGGCGGCGGCTCAGCAGGGTCGGTGCGCCGGCCTTGTTTTCCAGGATGAAGCTCTTGGCATACTCGCCGGTCTGAATATCCTTCAGGCATTGACGCATGGCGTTCTTGGTCGCCTCGGTCACCACGCGCGGGCCGGTCACGTACTCGCCGTACTCGGCGTTGTTGGAGATCGAGTAGTTCATGTTGGCGATACCGCCTTCATAAATCAGGTCGACGATCAGCTTCAGCTCGTGCAGGCACTCGAAGTAAGCCAT
>Ga0187843_10001630_pt1 | contig 14025 bp, 9 predicted proteins | sample SpaLakP09_SKY_43_FD_134516 | JGI IMG/M metagenome (GOLD analysis project Ga0187843, IMG submission 134516) | Oligotrophic lake water microbial communities from Sparkling Lake, Wisconsin, USA - SP09_SKY_43 | ecosystem: Environmental > Aquatic > Freshwater > Lake | place: USA: Sparkling Lake... | reverse complement strand
GTTCGGACTCTATGCCCTCGAAGTCTCCAGACATCAGCAAATCATTCCAGACCTTCCATTGACTCAAAATCTCTTGCGTTGACAAGAATTCAGTACCGTCAAATAGACCATGAAACCCCGATTGCCCGTTGTGGACTTTCAGACAATCTTTAAATCCCTTCGGAAGCGGAACTCCAATTGATTCCTCGAGAGTGGCAATTTCGATTTCTGTTGCGGGAGGATTGAGTGCAGATAAACCTTCTTGCCAATTTGTTGCCAGCCATTCCTCAAATCTTTTCCAGACACCATTCATTATCTTTCTCCAAGCGAATGTCGCCGATACGCCTAACTACCACATCGAGCGCGGCAAAACGCGCATTCATTTTGCCGTCGCAGCTCATGCGCAGCGTGGGTGATTAAAATTTGTTTGTTAGCTAACCGGCTTAAAAAGCGACCATAGGCTGACAAACAGCATAAGCGACGAAATTAACGCGATAAAATTTAGAACCCATGCATCACTTATTTTTGATTTTTCGCGAAAAACTACATGATGCAACTGAACATTTTGGCGAAGAAAATAGATTGCAGCTAAAACGCCCACCAAATAAATGATGCCTAAAAACAATGTGACTTTAGTGCCAAGCAACAACTGAGTTAGATTTAAAACAACAACTAGCAACAACAGGCTACCAAGTAGCATTTTCAGAAAAGACATTTGGAAGTGATACCAAAAAATATCACCGCCTAACAGCCAATACAGTTTTGCTTCCCTCAATGGGTATTTTTGTTCAGACATAAATCTCAATGCAGCCAAGCTAACAATACTTTTTCACCGGCACAGAACCCGCGAGATGCGGCGCATTTTGCCCGTTTTCTTTGAAACTAGGTGGAGCAAAGTAACCTTTGCGTCACATTAAATCAACTGCATCAAAGTTCGGGAAAAATTTTCAGCCCTATAAAAAGCAGCAAAAATGCAGGTTTTAGGCGGGAAAATACTAAGAATAATCAGAGCTTTGCTATAGATGTATTAATTTTGCAGTCGGCATTTTGCTGGTGGAGGAAGGCTATTAGACAAATCCCTCAAAGGCAATCAGCCCCGTCACGCCATTCATCGCTAATAACTGTCTTCAAGGTAACGACCTGATTTTCGCAGGCGGCTAACGTCCAAGTTCAAGTTCAAGTCCGAGTCCGAGTCCGAGTCAAAAGCCTCGATGATTTCATCCAAGGTCGTCGCGACTGCATTGGCCATGTTACGGGCTCCGCAGACCAAGATCTGGGTATCCGCGCTAAGTAGCTGCCGGATAAGTTCTGCGTCTTGTCGCAACTTATCTTGCACGTACTCAGGCTCAGCCGATCGCGAAAATGCGACCCGAAGTTTGCTCAGTCGGGTGTCGGCAAGACATAAAATAAGCTCTTCATGATACAAAAAATCCGCCGAGCCTAAGCGCCCGCCCCAATACAAATAAATTGGCCGGCAGGCTTTATTCGCCCGAATAAAGCCGATTAATGGCGCAATGCCAGTGCCGGCGCCAATCAAGAGAAGTGGCGAAGTACTGCGATTTGGTTTAAAGCGCGGATTGGTTTGAATAAACCCCTTGATTGTATCGCCAAGGCTTAAGGCAAAGAGTTGATTTGAACAAAGTCCTGGTGACTGCGCTCGAACACAAATCTCCAACAGCCCAGTTTTACTGCTGCTGGCTAACGAATAGAGGCGCGGTAAATCACTGCCTTTGGGCACTATCCCGATTAAATCGCCGGCACGAAAGCGCGGCAGTTTCTGCCCTTGCGCCGCCTTGAACCCCAAAATTACCGTGGGCGCTTTGACTGCCACGCCAAATTCGGCACGCGCCACCAAAATGAGCGAAACAGTTGCTCTTGCTAGCGGCACATAACTTAACTTAAGCGGCAAGGCGATTGCCGTTGCCAACGCACTGCCCCACTGTTCAAAAGCGGCGACCGATTGCCGGTCAACATATTGCGTTGCAAGCAGCTGCGGCCAATGCTTTGCTTGCAAGCCCAGCTCCACTTGCTTGGCAAAAGCGCAATAACGGCTGAACTGCTGATCACCAAAACCAAGCACAGCCCAAGGCAAAATGGCAGATGCAGGCATTTTCGCCAGTTTAGTTAAAAACTGGGTTGCCGATGCGGGCGCATCACCCTCTCCATAAGTCGCGGTCAAAATTAGCAACCTACAGGCTTTGGGATACTGCATGGCCAGTTGGTTCATCGGCGCGACATGGACTTTGCAACCTGCTTGTTGCAGCGCTTTCACCAATGCACTGGCAAAACCCCAAGTCGAATTGGTTTCAGAACCAACCAACACTACGGTATCCGCCAGCTGTTTTGCGGTATTGCCGGTAAGTACCGGCATAATGCTGCGGCGCTGCCACCAAATGAACGCCCCTGTCGTGGCTAAAATCGGCACTACTAAGGCACCAAGACCGAGGATTAAACCAAGCCACCAATACGCTTCGCCCGTGTGTAATTCGACCAACAAAGTTTGCCATTTGGCGGCAGCGCCATAATCGGCATAACTCAACCACCTGCCGGTGGTTTGATCAATATAGCCAGAACCTTGATGGGTGCGCAGTGCATAAACAGCGGTCGCATCGTTAGCTGCAGGAAAAATCAATTGATGTAAGTCAATCAGATCAACCTGTTGCAGCGCCGGCAGCATGCCGATAGCCATTGGCGCTCCATGCCCCACTAATGCGGGAAAGTCCGCTTGTTGTTCTGTTGCCGTTGATAACCAGTTGAAGCGAATGGCAGATAACCAACCGCCAGTGATGGCAGAAAACAGCAAGACAATCATCACGGCTCTGGCAAGTTCCACGTGCAAGCGTGGGCTCAAACTACCGCTGCTTGCGTCCCGAAAGCCAGCAAATAAATGCCGCCAACCACCCGCGCGAATGGCGAGTAACCAACTTCCTGAAACAATGAGTAAGGTAAATAAAGCCGCCACTATCCCCGCCGCGGCTCGACCTCGATCGTCCCATAAAAAAGCTCGGTGTAACCGTTTTATCCAGCCAAAAAAAGCCGATGATTGATAACTCGCGATTTTTTCGCCAGTGTACGGATCGACTAAATCAGCGGCAGAACTGCTGCCTTCACTGAAATAAACCAATATTGCGCCGGAAGGCATTCGCTCAATTTGTACTGTTGTTGTATATCGACTGACCACGGTTTCAGCCAGCTGGGCAACACTGAGACTGCCGCGCGGTGGCACAGTAGCGGCGGCGCGCTCCAAAGCAGGTTGCAGCGATAAAATGCTGCCGGTGAGCGCTGAAATTAACAAAAAAAGCGCTGAACCAAGCGCGATCACCGCATGCACACGTCGCAACATCATGAAATACCTTCTAACTTTGCAGGAACGTGCACTGCCTCACTACAGCGTGTAGCTAAGCGATTTGATGTAGCCACTGCCAGTGACTTTGACGCCGACCCCTAATTGAGTGAGCGGGACTTCAATATCAATGCGATGTGCGCTTTGATCTTCAACTGCACTATCGACCCTGATGAGATAGCCGCTATCTATCAAGGCATCGTCGATAGGCACTTTGATGGTCAAAGTTGCACCACTGTTGACACTGGCGCCTGTAAGACCATCATATTCTTTCTGTTGGAGCGAACTTCCACGCGCCCAATCTGATAAGTGTTTGTAATATTTACTTTTACTGCCAGAAAGCCACAAGGTTCGTTGATATTTGCCATTGGCATCTGTGAGATAAAACGCTAAATAGGCGCCATTGCCAGCATAACTTTGCAGCGTGGTGGTTATCGTCAGTTCGGCTGCAGATAAAACTCCGGATAGGCCAAAACCAAGGAGTAAGCTTGTAAGCGTTGTGAACATGTTCATGTTGTTTCCCTGTGGAAATTACGGCTAAAGACTAAAGTGGGACTTTGTTTCAGCGTGATGCTGGGTTTGGTCGGCCTAACTTTAAGTTCTACCAGCGTTAATGATGCTGGGGTAAACGTTGCTTTCACCCAGCGACCCAGCTCATCAACGGCATACACTTCATAACAGCCGTCATCAATGCGAATACGTTGGACCTGCCATCCTTGTTGTTCCAAACGATTTTTTAGGATCTGCCGCGGCTGCCATTGGGCTATCGGATCGTTACAATCATCATCTGCAATGGCTGGCATGGCATAACTGGCCAGCAGGGACACACTCGCAAACACCAACGATATGAAAACGATTGGAAGTTTTTGCTTCATACTCGCCTCAACTGAAATTTGGCTCCTGCGGTCGGTTTTCGACAAAGTCTTGCCCTCTGTTTATGCAGGGGTCTCGGTCATTAATGCAACTGGCTAAAGCAAACGACCTTGAGTCTCCACTTCACTTGAGTTTCGAAATACTGCTGCCACAACCCCTCGCCGGCGCTATTTGGTTAAACAACATTGACTTACATAGAGTTTTGTCTGGAAAGCATGCTTGTGCGCATGTGTAGCGTGCATGTCTAAAAAGCGTGATTCGCTGAAACAAATTTTTGTCTGCAAAGCACTTTTTCTACAAAGCACTTTTGTTTACAGAGTATTGGCTTACTAAGTTTTAAGGCTAAATGCTGGGTGGCAAGAGATCTGTGCTCAAGAGCACATAACTAGCAAACAGTGTCGAATTTTTTGCTTGGCTGGCGACAGAACAAGTAAAGAGAGTGATGAAAGGCAAGATGCTAGTTGTGTTGTATTACCACCATATTGGCTGGTATTTGCTGAGGACTATTTTGGCTTAGCTATTTAGGCTTGGCTATTTGGTTTTAGCTATTTGGGCTTGGCTATTTTGGCTTGGCAATTTGGGGTTGTCTCTGGTCATACTGCTGAAGGCTTAATAAGCACAGCAATCAGCAGCGCTTTACTGACAAACCGCCTGATCACGGCCTTGGCTCTTCGCTTGATACAGCAAAATATCAGCCTCTTGATACATTTGTTCAAAAGAGGCGGTCTTAGAAATTGCACAACCTAAACTTGCAGTCACCGCGATCCCTTGGATTGGTTGCACCCGGATAGCTGCCAGCAACTTTTCAGCAAATTGGGCAGAGTCTTCTCTGCCTTGGCCCAATGTCATGATTGCAAATTCTTCACCACCAATTCGCGCTAAAATGTCGTTTTCTCTGGTATTTGTCGTCAAAATTTTCGCCATATCCCTAAGCACATGATCACCAACATTATGGCCATACTGATCATTGATTGTTTTAAAATAATCAATATCCAGCATAAAAAAGGCACACGTCATTTCCGAGCGCATCGCCTGTTTCATCATCAAATTGGCTCTTTCGATGAATGCACGTCGATTATAAAGGCCTGTGAGCTCATCGGTTTGCGACAATAACTCCAGCTTTTCAGCTCGAACTTCCAAATCATTTCTCAGGTCAACCAACTGTTGATATAAAGAATCGCGTTTTTGTGATGTGCTAATTGCCCAGTAAATCATTGCAGGCTCAGTCGGCATTACCCGCGCATTCGCCAGTACCGGGATGCGAACCGTTGTACTCGCGGCGATAGTCAATTGAATTTCATCACAATGCCCTTGATGCAATAGCATGGGCATCACAAAGCTTTCGAGCAGGATCTTTGAGGCCGGGGTAAAATATTGCCCCAGCTTGGCGTTGGCGACGGCAGGTTGCTGACATAGCTCATAAAAATAGGGGCTGGCCATCACCACCTGACTTGTGTCTAACGTGGTGACCACTAAACCAATCGGGAAATCGTTTAGTGAAAACTCAGCAGTCATAACCCTGTACCGTCAACCGCAATGCCTCGTAAAAATTGATTGATAAGGCCGGCAACTTCCTCTGGATGAGTCATATGCAAACAATGACCTCGGGCACTCACGACTTCTAGTTTGCTTTGCGGCGTATGCTCGAGCATGTAATTGCCGACAAACAATGACGCCAAGGCGTCAACTTCGCTTTGCAGCAGTAATACAGGATGTTGATTTAACGGCAACAAGTGACGGTAGTCAGAAAAAAAAGTCGCTTTCGCAAAATTTTTCGCGGTAATCGGGTTTGTCGTACAAAAACTTGTGGTTAATTCAGCAGCAAACACTTTGCCCTCGAGTTCACCAGTGACTAAAGGCGCAAGATAGCTGGCCCAGCCGATATAGTTTTTATCCATTAAATCAATAAGTTCTTCTAAATCCTCGCGATTAAATCCGCCCATATATTCTGGTGGAAAATTTAAAAAGCAAGGAGATGGACACACCATGATTTGGCTTTGGATACGCTCAGGTATTTTTTGCGCAGCAAGTAAACCAATAATACTGCTAACAGAATGACCAACTAGCACCACATTGTTTAAATCTAACGCTTCGCAGATATCGACAATATCTTGTGAATAACCGGCTAAATCGGCATATTTTTGTTTGGAATACGCAGCAAGATCGGATGAACCCGATCCGACATAATCAAACAACACGATTTTGTAGTGACCTTCAAAATATGGCACCAAAAAGCGCCACATCTGCTGATTGCAGCCAAAGCCATGCGCCATCAGCAGCACCTGCTCGCCACTTCCCAGCACATTTACATTATTACGGGTGATGATGTCGTCCTGCGCTAGCATAAACACTCCAGTTTAAGGTGAAGAAATTTAAGGTTCACGAACATTCCAAGAGGAAGATTAAGCACTTGGCCAATTAACCGCGTTAGCGGTCATGCATCGCCGTTATGCTTGGGATGCTTTCATTTGCAGTCCTTAGCCACCCAAACAACTTAAAGATGCCGTTTCAACTAGAGATAAAAGGGCTTAAGGCAAGGCTGAACTTGGGGGATCCCAAAGCCAAGGGCTCTAGGCTCTAGGCTCTAGGCTCTAGGCTTAAAGATAGCTAAATTCCCGAAAAATGCGAAACCACCCATAATTGCCGCTGAGCTTATCTGCTAATGGCCTGATTGCCAAACAAATTAATGTCCCCAAGGCGCAGGTGGCGGGGTAATAGGCTTGGTTAAGTCAAATTCCACAACAAATTCGCGGCCTGCGCGTTTTAACCCATAGCGGTATAACTGACTTGGAATAATTTCAATGAGCCATGTATTGTCGCTAGAGGCAGTCATGCTATTGGCCGCAAACATATCTTTGGAAAATTGATCTGCCGGAAATGATTGACTGGTATTGGTGCCCTCAGCCGCAGTGTGTCCACCGTACATGGTGATTTTATCGGCACTGCCATCTTGATGACGGTGATCATGCTTTAACTCTAAACCTTGGTTAGTTTTAGTGATAACCCAAGTTCTAGAATGATCATCACCGACATGAAATGGAACTTTCAGCACAGTATCACTGCATTCCCTGACATGCATGACCAGCGTTTGACTCATCATATCGTTATCACTGGCATTACTTTTGATAACTTTACCAGCAAAGGCTTTGCCACAATGTGCTTTCACCGCAGTAAAGAATTGTTGCTGCGAAACACTTGGGGCGGCTAACAAATTAAAAGTCGGGATTAAGGCAAGACAGAATACAACTTTTGATAATTTCATAAATTCTCCTTTTGCCGACTATATCTAGCCTAGTTTTCATCCGCAACTTTATTCCGTGATAACTAACAGATTCAACAAATATACTTAAACAAATTGCTGTGATAAACCAATATGGTTGTAGCGTTAATCAATACCAAATTGAATAGGCAATGTTGAAAGGTTGCTGGAATTAATCGACGAATTGTAAATTCAGATTATCCATTTGGTGGGTTATCGCAGGCTCTGTCAAAATTAACAACTAAGCTTAAAAAGCGCACAACTTACCAATGATTATTATCTGCAAATTATTGAATCCATTTCAATCTGATAATTATTAAACTGCCATGTTGGTCAAAAAACCACGCCACTGAATGCAACCGCTAAACCTACATTGAAATGCAAATTAAAATACTATATTTTAACCATCGGATTTAATGCTAGTAACAAATGGATGTAGTTATGACCAACAAAAGCACAATTAAATTTACTGTATTTACCCTATCAAGCCTATTACTTACAGGATGTGGCACCATCCAAAAGCCAACCAGCTCTTACAGTTTGCAACGCTTTGCATCTCCAGAAGTAGCCGCTGAAAAATGGCGACCATCAGCCCACGTCGGCTCCGCAAAAATGCACAAAGTGGTGTTACCTGAAAGTGCCAACAGCAAGCCAAGTTTTGACTGTAATGCCAGCATTCTGTGTGTTGAGGAAGATCCCTATTTTTTCCTCGGAAGTCTGTCAGTACTTCCAGGATTAGAATTTAGCTTTAACAGCCAGTTAAATCGTATTAGCGCTACTTGGCAATTCTACGGCGATTATCACGGCAATGCCAAAGCAGGCAACATCTCGCAAGCCTTAGTAATGGGGGTCAGCGGTCACTCTGACAGTGATAAAGATATTAGTTATTTTGACATTGAAGTCCCTAATAATTTTACTAAACAATCTTGGGATCAAACCACAAAAACACTAGACATTGGCTGGGTTGGTGGTTATCGAATCGATGATAAGTGGCTCGTTTATGGTGGCCCTTTTGTTACCTATCATAAGATTGATAACACTGTTGAGATAAAAACTGACATCAGTAAAATTCAGAATCAATATAATTTTAAAGGACGGCAAGTAGGTGCAAATATTGCCTTACAGTATGCAGCTTTCTCTTGGCTTGATGTCAATTTAGAATTTGTGTCCGCGCGTTACCGGATGAATGATGGCAGTATCAATGACAGCCAAGTGAATTTTATGTTGGGTTCACGGTTTTAATTGGCAGTGACGGTCATTACTCAACTAACTCGGACAGAGTTAGCAATTGCATAAACGGACCGATAGTCCTAATGCCAGTCAAATAAGCTGGCTTCAAATAAGCTGACAGCTAGATCGTTCGTTTTTGATCATAACGCCTTCATCAAATTTACGAAGGCTTATTCACGATATCAAACGCATTGCGTTAAGTGTGCTTTTACCCATAGTAATTGGTCAATTGGCTCCGGTTTGTGTAAATGAAAGCCCTGGGCATAGTCGATGCCCAGCGCTCGCACCCGTTGTAACACCGCGTCCCTATCGACATATTCAGCAACCGTCTTCACACCCACAACACGAGCTACATCTACGAAGCACCTCACAGCGGCATCATCAAGTGGGTCATCGATCAGGTCTTTAATGAACTGACCATCAATCTTCAGATAGTCCACTTTTAAGTTTTTGAGGTAGCCAAATGACGATGCACCTGCCCCGAAGTCATCCAGTGAAATACGTACGCCAAAAGCCCTGACCTGTTCAATAAATAGCGCTGCGTCTGCCAAATTGGTAACGGCGGCCGTTTCGGTGATTTCAAAACATAAGCGTTGGCATATGTTCGGCGGCAGAGACGATAATTTATCAAGCACTTGTCGGTGAAAAGCCCGATCACCGACTGACTGGCCGGACAAATTGACACAGAGGGTATTTATGTTGGCTTGGTCCCCGTTCAACTCTAACCATACCACCGCGTTGCGAAGCACCCAACGGTCTATACGTGAGGCAAGATTAAAGCGCTCAGCTGCAGGAATAAATGCTGCAGGGCTAATAATGTCGCCGTCGTTTCCTAGCATACGCAACAACACTTCTGCGTGGATACCGTGTCTGTCTCCCTCAAGCGCGGTGATGCGTTGTGCATATAGTACGAATCGATCTTCGTCCAGTGCTTGCTCAATGCGCGTTGTCCATTGCATTTCACCATGTCTTTCTCGCAGCGCTTGGTCAGTATCAAACCATAAGTGCACACGGTTTCTACCCGCCTCTTTGGCCGCGTAGCAAGATGTATCTGCAGCTTGCATCACAGCAGCGACTGTCGCAAAGGTGCTAGAAACAGCAACCAGACCTATACTGGTGCCAATACGAAAGCGCCTGCCATCGTGCAAGAAACGAAACTCTTCCATACGATCGCATATCTGCTGGGCGACACGCTGTGCCTGCTCACTAGTGCAATGGTCCAAAATGACACCAAATTCGTCCCCCCCCAGCCGCGCCAGTGTGTCACGTGAACGCACAGTTTCGCCGAGCAGCTTGCTGACTTGCTGAAGTAGTAGATCCCCTGAAGAGTGACCGCAGGCATCATTGACCAACTTAAATTGGTCCAAGTCGATAAACATCAGTGCGTGGTGACTGCCGTCTTCGTGCGACTTTTGCAGCAAACGGCGCAAACGTACTTCAAACTCTGCGCGATTGACCAAGCCTGTCAGTTCATCATGTGTTGCGCGGTAGGTCATCTCACCGGACATGCGCCGCTGTTCTGTCACATCATGGAACACAAGAACGACGCCCAACACGTTGCCAACAGCATCACGAATGGGGGCTGCTGAGTCTTCAATGCCAAATTCTTCGCCATGTTTTGAAATGAGTAAAGTGTGGTTCGCCAAGCCAACGATCTTGCCTTGCTTGAGACAGGTGTCCACTGGGTTTTCTGTGGGAAAACGGGTTTGCTCATTGACGATATGGAAAACTTGGGACAGCGGCCGCCCAAAGGCTTCCTCATTTGTCCAAGCCGTCATGCGTTCAGCAACCGGGTTCAACCATGTGACCATCCCTTTGGCATCCGTGGTGATAACCGAGTCGCCGATTGATGCCATAGTGATGCGCAATAACTCATTTCTCTGGGCAAGCTCGGCCTCTGCGCTGCGCTGGGCAGTAACGTCCCAGTTGACCCCAACGACGCGAAGCGCTTTGCCGACGCAATCACGCTCGACCATAGCCGCTGCCTTGATGAAATGCGTGCTCCCATCGTTCCAGAGCACGCGAAACTCAGGTTGGAAGTCACTTGTGCCTTGTATCGCAGCTTGTAAGGCGGCTTCTGCGCTTGCCTTGTCGTCTGGGTGCAGATGCTTGGTCCAAAGTTCGTATGCGCCTTTATCGTCCGAAGGCGGCAAGCCATACAACGGATACATCTCGGGGCTCCAGTGCAAAGTACCGTCCACTAGGTTGTAATCCCAGACGCCAATACCACCAGACCGGGTGGCCAGTTGAAAACGATTGCTGACACTATCGATCTTTTGACGCTGCAAGTATGTTTCAGTAATGTTCTGAAATGCCCCAACGATACGCCGCGGCACATTGTTTTCAAACTCGACATGGCCAACTGCTCTGGCCCAAATGTGGTTGCCAGAAGCGGTGATCATCGGCAGCTGAAGGTCCCAGTCCTTGCCGCTAGCTATACCCTCTGCTAAAGCCTGTTGAATTAAAGGGCGGGCTTCGGGTGCATAAAAGTTGATCGCTTCATCCAGTGCTGGTTTATAGCCAGGCTCCAATTCGTGAATGCGGCAGGTTTCATCAGACCAATAAACAGTTCCGGCAAGAATATCCACCTCCCATCCGCCAACGCCAGCCAAGCGGCCAGTTTGATGGAGAAATTCTCGACTCTTGCGCAACTCGTCACTTTGGCGTTTACGCCACGAGATGTCATTGCGGATAGATACATATCGCTCGATAGCTCCATCGGGCCCACGCAATGGCGCAATAATGCTATCAACCCAATACAACTGCCCATTTTTTGCACGATTGCATATTTCACCCTGCCAAGAGTCGCCGCGTTTTAAAGAGCCCCATAGCTCGGTAAAAAATGCCCTAGGGTGCTTACCTGAATTGATAATGCGGTGATTCTTACCGATAAGTTCTTCACGGCTATAGCCGCTGATAGTACAGAACGCGTCATTAACTTCGATTATGGTTCCATTCAAATCGGTAAAAGATACAATGCGATGCTTCAAAATCATCGACATCAAAGACTCAGTGATGTGCTTCGACGCAGACTTTTCGGTGATGTCCTCAACCGCCCCGACAAATCCAGTCAGCAAACCGTGCTCATCCAGTGTTTGGCGAGCTGTGCTGTGAACGATGCGCAAGTCAGAACCAGGCTGGTGAATTCGGAAGTCCATAGCAAAAGTATTCCCGGATTCTGCACAAGCTTGCCAGTGCGCAAACACTGCTGCTTTGTCTTCCGGGTGTATCGATTCGGTCCAACCCGAGCCTAAACTTTGCGATTCATTCAGGCCATAAATGGCCTGCCATTTGATATTGGTATAAACACAGGCGCCTTGGGTATCTGCGGCATAAATGCCCAGCGGCGAGGCTTCGCTGAGCGCGCGAAACCGAGCCTCGCTATTCGCCCGCAGGATACCGAGGCGGCGCGACTCCATGGCGATAACCGCTACCCGCGCCAAATTGCTGAGCACTTCCCGTTGCAAGACATTGAGGATGCCTGGTTCGCGGCCGATCACGCACAAAGTCCCTACATGGGCACCGTCGCTAAGTATCAAGGGAGCACCCGCATAAAAGCGAATGCTGGGGTCGCCGATGACCAATGGATTCGTTGAAAATCGCTCGTCGGTCAGCGTGTCTTGCACCTCAAAAATGCAGTCACCCAAAATGGCATGGGCACAAAATGCGACATCACGAGGGGTTTCGGTTGCTGAATTCAAACCATAGTTGGACTTGAACCATTGCCGATCCGCATCAACCAAGCTAACAAGGGATATCGGCATGCCGCATACTAGCGCAGCGGCGCGAGTCAGGCAGTCGAATTCTTCTTCAGGATCAGTGTCAAGAATACCCAGCCCTTGTAGTGACGCAAGACGTAACTGCTCATCAATCGTTATTTGCGGCAATTTCATAAAGTTTGATCCCTCTGGGCTGTGCTAGCGCCATTTAATGCGCAACTATTTGAATACAATCACTTAGTTTGGCAAATTAAGTCAATAACAAAGTGCAAAATCCGTTTTTATTGGCAGGATAAACTAGTATTTGAGCATTAATAGTAGCTTATAGGTACAATTCCGTCAGTGCCACGACGAAACCATGAACTTTCCGAAACGATCTGTGCTTGCGAAACCTGAGTAGCCGAGTCCCGTTTTTTTAGTGTATTGAAATTTCCACCTAAGCGAATAAAGTCAGTTTAGACATCAACTCAAAATAGGCGACATTTAGTTCAAAGCATCATGTGGATGGTAATTCTCTAAAGTTCAGTAACTAGAAAATAATGTAGATTTGTTTATTGCGACACGTCTTGATAACGCATTTGATAAAAAGTGGTTGTATTATGGCAAGGTCAAATGTCGTCCCGCACTCAACTTACATATTTACCGTAAAAAAAAGGCTAACCCTCATGGCTAGCCTTAATTTTTATTAAGTTCTATGGATCCAACTATCACAGTCGTAATCACGAACTCAACGTTTTCTACGAATTACCAACTGAATTACCCGCTGGCAACTGCAAAATCACTCGCGGTAATCTTCTGGGCTTGGGCATGCACACATCAGGTTACGGTCGCCGTACACGTCGTCGATACGTGTGACTGTTGGCCAGAACTTGTTGTCGGCAACATATTGCGCTGGGAAAGCCGCGTATTGACGGTCGTAGACGCGGTCCCAATTAGCGTCAAAAATGTCTGCCATGGTGTGCGGGGCGAAGTGCAGTGGGCTGTTGTCAGCTGTCCACTCGCCCGCTTCTACTTTGGCAATTTCAGCGCGAATTGAGGTCATCGCTTCGATGAATTTATCCATCTCAACTTTTGATTCAGATTCAGTTGGCTCAATCATCAAAGTACCAGCAACTGGGAATGACATCGTTGGCGCGTGGAAACCGTAGTCCATCAGACGCTTGGCAATATCCATCTCAGTCACACCAGTAGCTTCTTTCAGTGGACGCATATCGATAATACATTCGTGCGCAACGCGGCCGTTGGTACCTTTGTACAGCACTGGGAACATTGGATCTAACTTAGCGGCCATGTAGTTTGCATTTAAGATTGCATACTCGGTCGCTTGACGTAAGCCATCGCCGCCCATCATTTTGATGTACATCCAGCTGATTGGCAGAATACCTGCACTACCAAAAGGAGCTGCAGAAACTGCGCCGTTGTCGGCACCAGTGTCTTCGATTTTTACTACAGCATGGTTAGGCAGGAACGCTGCTAATTGTTTCTTCACGCCGATTGGACCCATACCTGGGCCGCCACCACCGTGTGGGATACAGAAAGTTTTGTGCAAGTTTAAGTGAGAAACGTCAGCACCGATAAAACCTGGTGAAGTCACGCCCACTTGCGCGTTCATGTTCGCGCCG
>Ga0187843_10001626_pt1 | contig 14040 bp, 12 predicted proteins | sample SpaLakP09_SKY_43_FD_134516 | JGI IMG/M metagenome (GOLD analysis project Ga0187843, IMG submission 134516) | Oligotrophic lake water microbial communities from Sparkling Lake, Wisconsin, USA - SP09_SKY_43 | ecosystem: Environmental > Aquatic > Freshwater > Lake | place: USA: Sparkling Lake... | reverse complement strand
TCCCTGCTCTTGGCCACAAGCCAAGTCACCAGCGCCGCCGAAGCCCTTGATCCGCGCATCACCGCCGTGCTGGGCGATATCTCTGCCACCCGCATCGAGCAGCGTATCCGCAGCCTGGTCGCCTTCGGGACTCGCCACACCCTGTCCGAGACTGCGTCCGACACCCGTGGCATCGGCGCCGCGCGGCGCTGGATCCAGCGCGAGCTGCAGGACTGCTCCAAGGCTGCCGGCGGCCGCCTCATGGTGGAGATGGACGCCTACATCGAACCCGCCGGCAACCGCATGCCGCGCGCGGTCGAGCTGGTCAATGTGGTGGCGACCTTGCCGGGCACCTCGCCTGCGTCCAAGGAGCGCATCCTGGTCGTCAGCGGCCACTACGACTCGCGCAACAGCGATGTGATGGACGGCCAGGGTGATGCTCCCGGTGCCAACGACGACGCCTCGGGCGTGGCCGCGGTGATGGAGATGGCCTGCGCCTTTGCCAGACATCCCTTCGATGCGACCCTCGTCTTCATGGCCGTGCCGGGCGAGGAACAGGGCCTGCTGGGTGCCACCCACTGGGCCAAGGAAGCGCGCCGCAAGGGCCTGAAGATCGAGGGCATGGTCACCAACGACATCATCGGCAGCTCTACCGGTGACAAGGGCCAGCGCGACAACAAGCAGGTCCGCCTGTTCGCCGACGGCCTGGACCCGTTACTGCGTCTGCTGGTGCAGGCCCGCACGAACATCCCGGCCACCGAAGCCGAGACCCAGGCCAACGAGGCGATGCGCGAAAACCTTCAGCAGCTGGTGCTGGCCGGCGGCAGCGAAGACCTGCCGACCCATCAGTTGGGCCGCCACCTGAAGGCGGCCGGTGAGCGCTACTTGCCCGGCTTCAAGGTCAACCTGATCCAGCGCCGCGACCGCTATCTGCGCGGCGGCGATCATCTGCCCTTCCTAGAGCGCGGCTATGCGGCGGTGCGCATGTCCGAGCCTTTCGAGAATTTCAACTACCAACACCAGAACGTGAGGACGGAGAACGGCGTCACCTATGGTGACCTGCCCGAGTTTGTCGACTTCGCCTACGTGGCCGATGTGGCCCGCATCAACGCCGCCGGCTTGGGCAGCCTGGCCCTGGCGCCGGCCTCACCGCAGAACGTGCGACTGGACGCGACCGAGCTGACCAATGACAGCACGCTCAGCTGGACCGCCAACACCGAGCCCGAACTGGCCGGCTACCGCGTCGTCTGGCGCAGCACCGATGCCGCTACCTGGCAGCACAGCCAGGATGTGGGTCTGATCACGAAAATCCGCCTGCCAGTCTCCAAGGACAATGTGGTCTTTGGCGTGCAAGCCGTTTCCAAGCGCGGCCATGCCAGCCTGGCCAGCTATCCGCTGCCGCAGCGGCGCTGATGATCACCCGGTAAGCCTTTCCGTCATGACGATCCAGCCCATGAAACACCTGAGCATCCTGGCCCTGTTGCTGGGCACCAGCCTGGCCGCCTGCGGTGGCGGTGGCGGCGGCAGCGGCGGTGCAACGACGCAGCCGCCCCCCGTCGTCGTCACGCCGCCGCCGGCGCCGCAGCTGAGCACCCTGCGCAGCGATCTCAGCAACCCCTGGGGCCTGGCCTTGCTGCCTGGTGGCGAGATGCTTGTGACGCAAAAAGCCGGTAGCGTCGTTCGCCTCAGCGCCGACGGCAAGACCCTCGTGGCCATGCTCAGCGGCGTGCCTGCCGTCAATGCCAGCGGCCAGGGCGGCCTGCTGGACATCGCTGTCGACCCCGATTTCGCCAGCGGCAGCTCCTGGATCTACATCAGCTATTCCGAGCCTGGCACGGGGCCTGAGTCCGGCCGCGCCGGCACGGCCGTGGCGCGCGGCCGCCTGGTCGGCAATGCCTTGCAGGACCTGGCCGTGATCTTCCGTCAGGCGCCCAAGGTCAGCGGCGGCGGCCACTTCGGTTCGCGCCTGGTGTTTGCGCGTGACAAACATCTGTTCGTCACCCTGGGTGAGCGCCAGCAAGGCAGCCCCGCGCAAGACCTGGCGCAGACCCTGGGCAAGGTGGTTCGCATCCAGCGCGACGGCGGCATCCCGGCCGACAACCCCAGCTTTGGCGCTAGCGCGCGCCCCGGCATCTGGAGCTATGGCCACCGCAACCCGCAGGGCGCGGCCTTGCATCCGACGACCGGCGAGCTATGGGTCAGCGAGCACGGGCCACAGGGCGGCGACGAGATCAATATCGCCCGGGCCGGGGCCAACTATGGCTGGCCAATCAAGAGCTATGGCTGCGACTACGGTTCGCCGGTCGGCGAGGCCTGCCGCATCGGCGGCGGCGTTCATGCGCCCGTCTATATTGAGCCGTTGACCTTCTGGGTGCCGCTCTCGGTCGCCCCGGCCGGCCTGGTCTTCTACACCGGCGCCATGTTCCCCGAGTGGCAGGGCCAGCTCTTCAGCGGCTCCCTGGCCGGTCAGACCCTGTGGCGCATGCAGCTGAGCGGCAACACGATCAGCGGCCGTGAAGCGATGTTCAACAGCCTCGGCGAGCGTTTCCGCGATGTCCGTCAGGCGCCGGACGGCGCGCTGTTGATCTTGACCGACAGCGGCAAGCTGATGCGTCTGGCGCGCTGAGGCACTGCGCCCCGCCGGGCCGCCGGTTTATCATCACTGCCCCATGCGATTCCAACGCGCCCTTCTCCGGCTCCTGCTGCTTGTCCTGTGCCTGAACACCTCGGTGGGCATGGCGCTGCACAGCGCCGACCACCTGGGCGCGCATGGGGCGACTGCGGCGCTCGCCCATCTGGCGGGCGGCGACCAAGCGGGGCATGAAGGCTCGTCCGATTCGGGCGAGAGCGACTTCGCCGCCTGCGACTACTGCCGCGCCTACACGGCCTTGGGCCTCTTCCTTGACGCTCCCGGCCCGGTCGCACTGCCGACCCAGGCCGGCACGGAGCCCCGCGGCGTGTTCGCGCTGGGCTTCGTCCCGCATCCCGAGAGCTGGCGCTTCGCTGCCCGGGATCCTCCCCGCTCCGCGGCCTGACTGACGAGGGCCTCGCCGGGGTACGCTGCATGCACTGTGGCGGCGCGGCGACCCTGTTCACCTCCTCTTCGATCAAGCCCGGTACGCTGACGCTTCAGCCGCGCCTGCCGGCTTTGCTATCGACATGCCATGACACGCCCCGCCGACCCTGCTGCATCCGGCGTGGGTGTCTTTCTTCGAGTGCACCATATGAATCCCATCTTCCGTCCCCTGCCCATCGCGTTGGCCCTGTCCAGCCTGTACGGCAATGCGCTAGCCCAGCAGTCCGCGACCGAGTTGCCCGCCGTTGAAGTCGTCGGCCGCGGCGCTTCGGGCGCCTATCACGCCGCCGATGCGGCCGGCGCCAAGTCCGAGCTGCCCTTGCGCGAGCTGCCTCAGTCCGTGCGCGTGGTGACACGCCAGGCCATCGACGACCTCGGCGCCACCAAGCTGGACGATTTGCTCGACTATGTCGGCGGCGTCTCCCGTCAGAACAACTTCGGCGGCCTGTGGGACAACATCGCCATCCGCGGCCTGCCCGGCAACGAGAACACCGGCATGGCCACGCTGTTGAACGGCTTCTCCTCGAACCGTGGCTTCAATGCGCCGCGCGATCTGGCCGGGGTCGAGCGCATCGAGTTCCTGAAAGGCCCGGCCGCCGCGCTTTATGGCAGCAGCGAGCCGGGCGGCACGCTCAATATCGTGGCCAAGCGCCCGCTGTGGACGGCGGCGAACTCGGTCGAGGGCTATCTGGGAACCGACGGCCTCAAGCGCGCCGCGCTCGACAGCACCGGCCCGGTCAGCGACAGTCTCGCCTACCGCCTGAATGTGGCTGTCGAGAACCGCGACAGCTTCCGCGACCATGTCAGCACCCAGCGGCGGGTGATCGCGCCGGCCTTCAGTTGGAAGCTGGGGGCCGACACCAGCCTGGACTACACGGGCGAATACCTGCGACACGCCACGCCGCTGGACCGTGGCGTGGTGGCAGTGAACAACCGGCTCGGGGCTGTTCCCGTCAACCGTTTCCTGGGCGAGCCGGCCGATGGCGATGTGGCCGTGCAGAACCAGAGCCATCAGCTGATCCTCTCGCACGAGTTCAGCGCCCAGTGGCGCGGCCGCCTGGGTCTGTCCTACCGCGAGACCTCGATCACCGGCTTCTCGACCGAGGCCACGGCCCTGCCGGCCACGGGCGAGCTGACCCGCCAGCGGCGCTTTCGCGACTACGACTCCGAGGATGTGGCCCTGCAGGCCGAGCTGCAGGGTCAGCTCCGCACCGGGGCGATCACGCACGAGCTGCTGTTCGGGTTCGAGAGCTACCGCTTCGAGATGAGCACGTTGATGCTGCGCGCCAACCCCAGCAGCACCCGACCCTACGCGATCAATGTCTTCGCGCCGGTCTACGGCCAGGCCCAGCCGGTGCCCACCGCCAACACCGACACCCTGGAGCAGCAGCGCAACACTGCGGTCTACCTGCAGGACGTCATCAAGCTTGCGCCCCAGTGGCGCCTGCTGGCCGGTGTGCGCATCGACGACTACCGACAATCGCTGCTGAACCGTCGGACCAATGCCACCGTGCGGCAAGACCCGACCCCGGTCGCACCGCGCCTCGGCCTGAGCTGGCTGCCCACGTCGCAGTGGACGGTTTACGCGAATGCCGGTCGCTCCTTCCGTCCCAATGTCGGCACGGACTTCACGGGCCAGGCCTTCGACACGGAAACCGGTCGTGCGCTGGAGCTGGGCAGCAAGTGGGAAAGCGCGGACAAACGCCTCGGCGCGACCGCCGCGCTGTTCGATATCCGCAAGCGCAATGTGCTGACTGCCGACCCCCGTGTAGAGAACAACCCCAACGCCGCCGGCGCCTCCGTCGCAGCCGGTGAGATCAGCAGCCGTGGCCTGGAGTTTGATTTCTCGGGGCAGTTGACGGCGCACTGGCGCGTCAATGCCAGCCTGGTTTTCAACGAGGTGGAGATCACCCGGGACAACTTGCTGGAAGTCGGTGGCCGGCTGCTGAACGTGCCGCGCGTCAATGGCAGCGTGCTGGCGGTCTACGAAGGGGGCTTGAGCGGGGGGCAGCGCTACGGTCTCGGTGGCGGTGTGACCCATATGGGTCAGCGCCTGGGCCAGGCCCGCACGCAAGCGGAGGCGAATGCCGGCACGCCTGCCTTCGAACTGCCGGCCTACACCACGGCCAAGCTGGTCGGATACTGGCGATTCAGCCCCACGCTGCGCCTTTCTCTGGACGTCGACAACCTGTTTGATCGCACGTACTACAGCAGCTCCTACAGCCGCGTGTGGGTGTCACCAGGCAGCACCCGCAGCGTGACGCTGGGCCTGCAGGCGAAGTTCTGAGGCGGCCATGACCCAAGTCAATCCAATGACCTCCTCTGATCCCGTGCTCCGCGCACAAGCAGTCACCGCCGGCTATGGCGGCCCTGGTGGCAAGACCGTCTTGCAGGGCCTGGACCTGCAGGTGCGGCGCGGCGAAATCTATGCCCTGCTGGGCTCCAACGGCGCGGGCAAGACCACCAGCCTGAGCCTGTTTCTTGGCTTTCTCGTGCCCATGACCGGCACGGTGCGCGTGCAGGGTCTGGACCCGGTGATACAGGCCACGGCCGCGCGCCGGCTGCTGGCCTACATCCCCGAGAACGTGGCGCTGTACGAAGAGCTGAGCGCGCGCGAGAACCTCGCCTACCTGCTTGACTTGGCCGGTCAGCCCGCGGAGACGACGGCCATCGACCACGCGCTGGCCGCGGCCGGGCTGGCGCAGGCGGCTTTCGGGCAGCGGGTGGGCGGCTTCTCAAAGGGCATGCGCCAGAAGGTGGCCATCGCCCTGGCCCTGGCGCGCCAGGTACCGGCCCTGCTACTGGATGAACCGACCTCGGGCCTGGATCCGCAGGCCACGGAAGAGTTCAACCGATTGCTGGGCCTGTTGCGCGCGCAGGGCGTGGCCATCCTGATGGTGACGCATGACCTGCTCAGCGCGGCCGATGTGGCCGACCGCATCGGCTTCATCGATGGCGGGCGACTGGTCGAAGAAGTGGCGGCGAGCGGCGCGGAGCGCTTCGATGTGCGGGCGCTGCACCGGCGCTATGCGAGCACGGGAGCGGGGTGATGAGTACCGTATTCCGAATTGCCCAGGAGGAGTGGCGCCTGCTTCGGCGTCGGCGCGTCGCGATGCTGGGCTTGTTGCTGCTGACGGTGCTGAGCCTCAGCGCCGCGTTGACCGCCTGGCAGCAGCGCCAGGCGGTCGCGGCCGACCGGGCCCGCTACCAGGCCCAGGTCAACCAGGAGTTCGACGCCCAGCCCGACCGCCATCCCCATCGCATGGTGCATTACGGCACTTTTGTGTTCCGACCGCTGAATGCGCTGGCCGCCTTCGACGCCGGCATTGACGCCTACACCGGCCACACGCTGTTCCTGGAGGGGCACCGGCAGAACAGCGCCAACTTCGGCGATGTGCGCCAGTCCTCCCTGCTGCTGCGCTTCGGCCAGCTCACGCCGGCCCTGGTGCTGCAGCTGCTGGCGCCCCTGCTGCTTGTCTTCATCGGCCATGGTGTGGTGGCGGGCGAGCGCGAGTCCGGCACCCTGCGCCTGCTGCTCACCCAGGGCGTGGGGCCGGGCCAGTTCCTGCTGGGCAAGCTGCTGGCATTGAGTGGGGTGGCAGCACTGCTGCTCCTGCCTGCTGCGCTGGCGCTGCTGGCCCTGTCGCTAAGTGCCAAGGCGCCGCCGCTGGCCGCCGCGGCCCTGCTGGCAGCCTATGCGGCCTGGCTGCTGCTTTGGGTCATGATCGTGGTGGGCGTCTCGGCGGTATTGAAACGTCGCCGCGATGCGCTGCTGGGCCTGCTGGCCCTGTGGACGGTGCTGCTGGTGCTGCTGCCGCGTCTGGCCGCCGATGCGGCGACCACTGCCCGGGCGCTGCCGACCCGCTTCGAAACCGACATCGACGTGGCCCGCGACCTGACCGCCATGGGCGACAGCCACAACCCGGACGATCCATATTTTGCGGGCTTCCGCCGCCAGGTGCTGGCGCAGTACGGCGTCAGCAAGTTGGAAGACCTGCCGGTCAACTACAAGGGCCTGCTGGGCATCGAGGGCGAACGCATGACCTCCGAGCTGTTCGATCGTTATGCCGATGCGTCCTTCGAGCGGCAGCAGGCGCAGAGCCGCTGGATGGACGCCTTCGGCCTGCTCAGCCCGGTGCTGGCGCTGCGCCGGCTGTCAATGACGGTGGCGGGCGCCGATCTCGACAGCTACCGGCGCTTTCTGGTGCAGGGCGAGCGCTACCGCTACACCCTGATCCAGTCCCTCAACCGCCTACAGGCCGTGCAGATCGGCTATGCCGAGGACCGCAACCCGAACCGGCAGGCCCGGATAGCCCATTCGCACTGGCACGATCAGCCGGACTTCATCTACGAGCCCAGGCCGCTAGGCCAGACCCTGCGCAGCGCCGCTCCGGCGGCTGGCGTGCTCGTGGCTTGGTTGGTGGCCATCATGGCTGCATTGATGCTGGCTGCGGGCCGGCGCCTCGGGAGGGTCGGACGATGAGCTGGCTTGTTCACGAACTGCGGCTGATCGCCCGCTCGCGCCTGTGCGTGGCGGCCTTGCTGATCCTGGGCCTGCTGGCCACCGTCGCCCTGGTTTCGGGCGCGCGCGAAGTCTCGCGGCAGCGCGAAACCCTCACGCATCTGGCGCCGCTGCATGAAAGCGACGTTGCCGCGGTCAAGCAGAAGAGGAGCAAGGACGGTGATGCCGGCTACGCCGCCTACTACACCTTCTACGACACCTTCGATCCACCGTCTGCGGCGGCTTTCGTCGCGCTGGGTCTGCGCGATGTAGCGCCGTTAGCGTTGCGCATCCGCGCTTTAGGCCTGCAGGCTCAGCTCTACGAGGGGGAGAGCTTCAACCCCGAACTCGCGCTCACCGGCCGTTTCGATTTCGCCTTCGTGCTGATCTATCTCGCGCCACTGTTCATCATCGCCTTGCTGCACGACCTCGTCTCGGGCGAGCGCCAGAGCGGGCGCCTGCGCCTGCTGATGGCCATGCCCGGCGCGGCAACGCGGCTGTGGGTCCGCCGCGCCGGCCTGCGGCTGGGCCTGGTGCTAGCCTGTCTGTGCATGCCGCTTGGGCTGGCCATGGGGGTGATGGGCAGCGGCGGCCTTGCCCTGGCCGGGGCCCTCGGCGTGGTGCTGGCCTACGTCGCCTTCTGGGGCGGCCTGTGCCTGCTGATCGCAGCCTGCCGCTGGAGTTCCACCACCCAGGCCACCGCCCTGATGTCTGGCTGGGTGCTGCTGACCCTGGTCTTGCCCACCTTGGCGAACCTGGCGATCACGAAGCGCATCCCCGTGTCGCAGGGCGTGGAGCTGATGCTCAAGCAGCGCCAGAACGTGCACGCCGCCTGGGACGAGCCGCGCGAAGCGACCATGCAGCGCTTCTTTCGCAGCCATCCCGAGTGGCAAGGCACGGCGGCGCTTCCGGTCGAGTTCCACTGGAAGTGGTACTACGCCTTCCAGCAACTGGGCGACGAGAGCGTGGCCGCCGAGGTGGCCGCCTACCGGACGGGTCTGCTGGCGCGCCAGCGATGGACCGAGCGCCTGGGCTGGCTGCTGCCCGGAGTGGCCGCCCAGGCCCTGTTGCACCGCCTGGCCGACACCGACCTGCCGGCGCAGCTGGCCTATCAGCGCCGCATCGAAGCCTTCCATGGAGACATCCGGGCCTTCTACTACCCCTATGTCTTCAATGAACGCACCTTCGGCACCGAAGACTTTGCCCGGCGGCCGAAGTACGTGGCGGCTGAGCGGCCACCCCAACTGGCCTGGCCGCAGCTCTTGCCCCTGGCGGGCTGGGCCTTGGGTGTGCTGGGTCTGGGCGCTTGGGCGCTCAGGCGTTCGCGGGAGGACTGACGAAGGCGCTCAGCGCAGCGCCTGCAGCCGCTTGTAATACAGCGCGCTGCTGTGCAGCCGGCCTTCGGCGCAGGCGTCGTAGTCGGGGATCTCGCCGGCACGCTGCCAGCCCAGGTGGGCGTAGACGGCTTCGGCCTGGGAGCCGGACGGGGCTTCTAGCACCAGCAGGGTGCGGCCCTGCTCGGAGGCGGCGCATTCGACCCGGCTCATCAGCTGGCTGGCAATGCCGCGGCCGCGGGACTGGCTGTGCACCATCAGGCGCTGCACCTCGCCACGGTGGTGCGCATTGGCGCGCGGGCACAGCGAGAGTTGCACGGCCCCTTGCAGCGGGCCATCTTCGCCGGCCTCGTTGGTCTGGCAGGCGATCCACAGGCTCTGGTGCTGGCCCAGGCGGGCGAACACGCCGTGCCAGTAGTCGAGGGCCGCATAGCGGGACAGCGGGGCGATGAAGCCCAGCGTGGCACCCTGGTGCACGCCATCGATCAGCAGGTCGCTGAGGGCCGGCAGCCATTGCAGATCACGCGAATTCAGCTGGCGCACGACCACGCGGGTGGCTGGGCGGACGCTCAGGTACGGGGTGGTCTGTTCACGCTGCAGTGAGGCGGGAACGGCATAGGCGGTGCGTTGGAACATGGCGGGCTGCTCGGCAAGGGTTTCAGCAATGCCGTCTCGTGAACGGCTCTGGTTATCCCTAACGCAAAGCGCGTGCCAGCTCCTCTCCTGGCACATCCACCCCCGGCACTTCCAGACCGGGCTCGGCCATCAACCGACCGCGGCCGCCGCGCTTGGCTTCGTACAGCGCGGTTTCACCGCGTCGCAGCAGGTCGTCGAGATTGCGGTCGCCGTGGCGCAGCTTGGCCCAGCCTGCGCTGAAGTCGAGCGCAAAGCCCAGCTCGGGCAGGGCGCGGGCGGCCAGCGCTTCGCGCATGCGCTTGTCCAGAGCCGGCGGGCCAAGGGCCTCGCAGCGCGCCATCAGCACGGCAAACTCTTCGCCGCCGATGCGGCCAGCCAGGTCGCCCAGGCGCATCTGGGCCTGCAGGCAGCTGCCGAACAGGGCCAGCGCGCGGTCACCGGCATCGCGGCCATGCTCGTCGTTGACGGCCTTGAGGTGGTCCAAGTCCAGCACCATGAGCGCCAGCGGTTCCTGATGGCGGCGTGCCATCGAGATCAGGTCCACCGCGCGAGCCGCGAAGGCGCGGCGATCGGCCAGGCCGGTCAGGCCGTCGGTCTGTGCCAGCCGCGCCAGCTCGGCCTCGGTCTCGCCGCGCCAGGCCAGCACCAGGGCCAGCAAGGCCAGGGTCAGCGCGAGCTGGCACAGCAGGCCCAGGGCGGTGTTGATGGACTCGCCGCCGAGCAGGCTGGGCAGGGCCTGGCCGAAGGCGCCGATGCTGCCGCGCACCACGCACACCAGCGCCAGCGGCAGCACGGCCAGCAGCATCAGCGCGCGCCAGCGGCGGTTATCCGCAGCAGGCACAGGTGTTCCGGGCACGGGCAGGGCGAGGCTGATGGCCAGCATCAGCAGTTGCAGGGCCAGCCAGTAGTTGGCCCAGCCGACGCGAAAGGCTGCGTCCTCGAACTGCAGTGCAAACACCAGCGGCATAAGCAGCGGGGCCAGGATCATCAGCGCCCGGCCCGGCCGCGGCCTGAGCCACAGGCGCAGCGCCCACCAGAGCGCACTCAAAGATCCGCTGAAGGCCAGCATGGCCAAGCTCAGCAGCGGGCGCTGCTGCTCAACAAGACCTGACCCCGCCAAGGCGAGCCAGCCCAGCGCCTGCAAACCCATGCAGGCCTGCGCCCAGCGCGCCGCGTGGCTGGCCCGCGCTCCCATCAGCAGCAGCAGGAGCAGGGCCGAGGCCAGCGCCTGCACCATCAGCAGATTGAAGAGCGTCGGGTTGTGCATAGCGCGGATTCTCTACTGGAAGGCGACCTCGGCAAAGCTTCTGAGCTTGCGGCTGTGCAACTGGCTCAAAGGCCCGCTGCGCAGCAACTCCACCGCGCGAAGGCCAATGCGCAGGTGCTGGTCGACGCGTGCGCGGTAAAACTGGTCGGCCATGCCGGGCAGCTTGATCTCGCCGTGCAGCGGCTTGTCGGACACGCACAGCAGGGTGCCGTAGGGCACGCGGAAGCGAAAGCCGTTGGCGGCAATGGTTGCGCTCTCCATGTCCAGCGCGATCGCGCGGCTCTGGCTGAAGCGCCGCTCAGGTCCACCGCCGACGCTGCTGGGCAGCAGCTCCCAGTTGCGGTTGTCGGTCGAGGCGACCGTGCCGGTGCGCAGGATCTCCTTCAGCTCGAAGCCCTGCAGCTGCGTTACGTCGGCCACCGCCTGTTCGAGCGCCTGCTGGATCTCGGCCAGCGGTGGGATCGGCACCCACAGCGGCAGCTCTTCGTCGAGCACATGGTCCTCGCGCACATAGCCGTGGGCCAGCACGTAGTCACCCAGGCGCTGCGTGTTGCGCAGGCCGGCGCAGTGACCAAGCATCAACCAGGCATGCGGACGCAGCACGGCGATGTGATCGCTCATGGTCTTGGCGTTGGCGGGCCCGACGCCGATGTTGACCATCGTGATGCCACTGTGGTCACGGCGGACCAGGTGATAGGCGGGCATCTGCGGCATGCGCGGCGGCGGCGTGCCCAACGCATCGGCGGTCTCGGCCGTGCAGCCCAGGCGCCGGGTCACTACATTGCCTGGCTCGACGAAGGCAATGCAGTCGTCCAGCTCGTGCGGAGCGTTAGGGTCGGGCGCGTGGCTCATCAGCTCATGACCGAGCCGCACAAACTCGTCGATGTAGAACTGGTAGTTGGTGAACAGCACGAAATTCTGGAAATGTGCCGTCGAGGTGCCGGTGTAGTGCTTGAGGCGCTGCAGCGAATAGTCGACCCGGGCCGCCGTGAACAAGGCCAGCGGCCGAGGCTCGCCCGGCGCGTTCTCATGCGTGCCGTTCGCGATGCCGTCGTCCATCGCGGCCAGGTCGGGCAGGTCGAACAGATCTCGCATCAGGCGGCGCCGCTCTGGCGGCAATGTGCCCTCCACATGCTCGCGCTCGCCCAACGCGAAGTGCAGCGGGATGGGCTGGTGGCTGGTGCCCACCTCCAGCGCCACGCCGTGGTTCTGCAGCAGCAGGCGGAATTGCTGCAGGTAGTAGTCGCCGAACAGTTCCGGCCGGGTCAAGGTGGTTTCGAATGTCCCCGGCCCGGCGACGAAACCGTAAGCCAGCCGGGATGCACTGGCGCGCGTCACGGTGTCGGTGCGTACCCGCAGGAAGGGGTAGCAAGCCCTGTAGCGTTGACCTTCCAGATCGACCTCCACGCCGGCCACGAAGCGCTGCAGTGCCGCGCGCAGATGGGCCGTGCCGGCGGCGTGGATCTCGGCCACGCGGGCCAGGGCGGCTTCGGCGTTGTCGAAGAGCTGCGGCGCAAAAAACGGAGGGGATTGCATGTTGGCCCCGTCCTATTTCAGCGGGATCGGCGTGCTGCGGTCGACCGGCACGGCGGTGACGCTGTTCTGCGGGCTGCCTTCGATGACGCGGTCGGAGTAGCTCAGGTAGACCAGCGTGTTGCGCTTGGCATCGACCATGCGCACCAGGCGCAGCTTCTTGAAGACCAGCGAGATCCGCTCGCTGAACACCTCTTCCTGCTGCGCCAGTGGCTTGGCGATGACGATGGGCCCGACCTGGCGGCAGGCGATCGAGGCTTCGGCCTTGTCCTCGGCCAAGCCCAGCCCACCCTTGATGCCGCCGGTCTTGGCACGCGACAAGTAGCAGGTGATGCCCTGCACCTTGGGGTCGTCGTAGGCATCGACGACGATCTTGTGGTCGGGCCCCAAGAACTTGAACACCGTATCGACCGCGCCGATGGATTCAGAGCCGGCCTGTCCGCAGCAGACCAGGCCCACGGTGCTGATGGCCGCCAGCAGCTTCTTACTCTTCATCATCATGATCGTCGTCGCCCTTGCGGTGATAGTGGGCTCAGTCTACCTATTGAGCGGCCCGGTCGGGCTCGGAGAAAGTGACGAGATTGCCGTCGGGATCGAGTACGGAAAACTCCCGCGCGCCCTAGGGCTTGCCCTGCAAGGGCGCGTTCGGATGCACGATGCCCAACGTTGCACACTTTGCATGCAGCGCTGCCACGCCCTCGACCTGAAAACGGCAACTGGTGGCCTCGGCGATCCGGCGGTCTTCGCAGGCCCAGAAATGCAGACCGACTTGGCCCTGCGCCACCACGTCGTAGGCGACCTGCTGCACATGCACTTTGGGGAAACCCAGTTGCGGAAAACGCCAAGGCTTCATGCACTGCGGTGCTGTTTGTCGAGTACGCCTTTGTGGTGCGCGGATTACATTTGGATGCGCCGTCATTGGCTTATACACGCCAAGCTGCCTCACCCATGCCGCTCCCGACTGTCCCGCGGCGCCTGCTCACGCTCGTTCAGCCCATAGTCGCGCAACACCTCGGCCACCCGCAGTCGGTAGTCGGCAAAAACGCCGGCGCGGCCCTCACTTTGTGCGGCACGGTGGGGCTCCAGCGCGCGCCAGGTCTGCACGGCCGCCTCATCGCGCCAGAAGGACAGCGACAGCAGCTTGTCCGGCTCGACCAGGCTCTGGAAACGCTCGATGCTGATGAAACCGTCGATGCGCTCCAGCTCGGGCTTCAGATCCGCGGCCAGGTTCAGATAGCGCTGGTGGCCGGCGGCGGCTGGGCGCACTTCAAAGATCACGGCAATCATGGTTCAAGCCTCCTTGAAGATGGGAATGTGCGCATTCGACAGGTTCAGGACTTGCCATTCTGTGGGCCAGGCCTGCACGCCTCCTACTTCCAGCAGCAACTCCAGCGCCGCCGCGGCGATGCCGAGAGCCAGCCGCTCGCCGGGGCAGCGGTGCGGGCCATGGCCGAAACCCAACGCCGCGTCGCTGCCGCTCAAGTGCAGAAGAATGCCATCGCCCGGCCGCAGCCGCTGGCCGCCGACAGTCATCGCGGCGCGCGCATAGCGACGCGTGTTCAGAACGACGCCAGGGCGCTTTTGCAGCTCGGGCAGCCAGGCGGCCACCGATCCGGCCTGCCGCCGTGCCGGCTCGGTCGCCAGCGCGATCAGGCCCTGGCCCAGCAGGGCGGCGCCGGCCTGGTAGCTTTGCCACAGCAGGGCCAAGTCCGAG
>Ga0187843_10001625_pt1 | contig 14049 bp, 13 predicted proteins | sample SpaLakP09_SKY_43_FD_134516 | JGI IMG/M metagenome (GOLD analysis project Ga0187843, IMG submission 134516) | Oligotrophic lake water microbial communities from Sparkling Lake, Wisconsin, USA - SP09_SKY_43 | ecosystem: Environmental > Aquatic > Freshwater > Lake | place: USA: Sparkling Lake... | reverse complement strand
GCCTTCCAGCAACTCGTCCAGCGCCGCGGTCGCCTGGCCGTGCGCCTGTCCCTGGTGGTGCTGGGCACCTATTACGCCTTCATGGCCGTGGTGGCTTTCGCGCCTGGTGTGTTCGGCCACGCCCTGTTCGAGGGCAGCACCCTCACCGTGGGCGTGCCTGTGGGCGCCGCCTTGATCGCGGGCTCCTGGCTGTTGACCGGCCTGTACGTGCGCCGCGCCAACACCGAGTTCGACCGACTCACCCGTGACATCGTGGAGCGCAACACATGAAGACGATCCTCAAAGCACTGATCGCCTCGACCGCGCTGCTGGCCGCCACCTGCGTGCTGGCCGGCCCGGCCGACGTCGCGCAAACCCAGAAGCAGCCCATCAACCTGACCGCCATCGCCATGTTCCTGGTGTTCGTGCTGGGCACGCTGGGCATCACTTACTGGGCGGCCAAGCGCACCACCTCGGCGTCGGACTTCTACACCGCTGGCGGTGGCATCACGGGCCTCCAGAACGGCCTGGCCATCGCGGGTGACTACATGTCCGCGGCCACGCTGCTGGGCCTGAGCTCGCTGGTCTTCCTGCGCGGCTACGATGGCTTCGTCTACACCATCAGCTTCTTCATCGGCTGGCCGGTGATCCTGTTCATGCTGGCCGAACGCATGCGCAACCTGGGTCGCTTCACCTTCGCCGACATCGCCTCCTACCGCTTGCAGCAGAGCTCGATCCGCACCTTCGCAGCCTTCTCCTCGCTGACCGTGGTGTGCTTCTACCTGATCGTGCAGATGGTCGGCGCGGGCCAGCTCATCAAGCTGCTGTTCGGCTTGGACTACCCCGTGGCCGTGGCTGTGGTGGGCGTGCTGATGGTGGTCTATGTGACCTTCGGCGGCATGATCGCCACCACCTGGGTGCAGATCATCAAGGCGGTGCTGCTGCTGTCGGGTGGCCTGCTGCTGCTGGCCCTGGCCATGAGCCAGTTCGGTTTCAACATCGAAACGCTGGCGTCCTCGGCCGTGGCCGCGCACAAGGACGGCGCCGCCATCATGCGCCCGGGCAGCATGCTGGCCGACCCGGTCACGGCGACCTCGCTGTCGCTGGGCCTGGTATTCGGCACCGCCGGACTGCCGCACATCATGATGCGCTTCTTCACCGTGCCCAACGCCAAGGAAGCGCGCAAGTCGGTCTTCGTGGCCAGCGGCTTCATCGGCCTGTTCTTCCTGGTGGTGTGCCTGCTGGGCCTGGCGGCCATCGTGATCGTCGGCCAGGATCCGCAGTTCTTCGAGAAGGGCGAGGTCGGCGGCAAGCTCATCGGCGGCAACAACATGCCGGTGATGCACTTGGCCAAGGCCGTGGGCGGCAACCTCTTCCTGGGCTTCCTGTCTGCCGTGGCCTTCGCCACCATCCTGGCGGTGGTCTCTGGCCTGGCGCTGGCCGGTGCCTCGTCGATCGCGCACGACATCTATGCCCGCGTGATCCGCAACGGCCAAGCGACGGAAGCCGAGGAGATGCGCGTCTCCAAGTTCGCCTCCATCGGTCTGGGCATCGTCGCCGTCATCCTGGGCATCCTGTTCGAGAAGCAAAACGTGGCCTTCCTGGTGGGCCTGACCTTTGGCATCGCGGCCTCGGCCAACTTCCCGGTGCTGATCCTGTCGCTGTACTGGAAGGGTCTGACGACGCGGGGTGCGCTGATCGGCGGCGTGACGGGCCTGGTCTCGGCCGTGGTCTTCGTTGTGCTGTCCAAGGCCGTGTGGGTGGTGGTGCTGGGCAATGCCAAGCCGATTTTCCCGTACGAGCACCCTGCCCTGTTCTCGATGCCGCTGGCTTTCTTCGTGACCTGGCTGTTCTCGGTGACCGACCGCAGCGCCCGCGCCGCGCAGGACACCGCGGGCTACCGAGACCAGGACATCCGCGCCCAGACCGGCATCGGTGCGGCAGCAGCCAGCGCGCACTGAACCACTGAGCCCCCTGATCCCCTCCCCTGTCTGACCTGAAACCGACCTCGGTGGTCTTCACGGGCCCCGAGGTCACCCCATGGAAAGTGACCCATGTCTGCTTACCAAGCGCCCCTGCGCGACATGCGCTTCACCCTGCAGAACATCGTCGGCCTCGATGCCATTTGCGCCCTGCCCGGCTTTGAAGACACCTCCCACGACTTGGTCGAGGCCATCCTGGAAGAAGCCGGCCGTTTCGCCACCGGCGTGCTCGACCCCATCAACTGGTCGGGCGACCAGCAAGGCGCCCGCTGGGACCGGGGCGAGGTGCACAGCGCCGATGGCTTCAAGCAGGCCTATGCCCAATTCTGCGAGACCGGCTGGAACGGCATGCCCGCCTCGCCCGAGTTCGGCGGCCAAGGCCTGCCCATGGCAGTGTCCACGGCCGTGCTGGAGATGTGGAAGTCCTCGAACATGGCGTTTTCGTTGTGCCAGATGCTGACGCTGGGCGCCGTCGAGGCCATCGCCCGCCACGGTAGCCCCGAGTTGCAACAGCGTTTCCTGCCCAAGATGGTCTCCGGCCAGTGGACCGGCACCATGAACCTGACCGAGCCCCAGGCTGGCTCTGACCTCTCGGCCATCCGCAGCAAGGCCGTGCCTGAAGGCGACCACTACCGCGTCAGCGGCAACAAGATCTTCATCACTTGGGGTGAGCACGACATGGCCGAGAACATCGTCCACCTCGTGCTGGCCCGCTTGCCGGAAGCGCCCGAGGGCGTCAAAGGCATCTCGCTGCTCGTGTGCCCGAAGTTCCTCGTCAACGCCGACGGCTCGCTGGGCCCGCGCAACGACCTGATGTGCACGGCCATCGAGCACAAGCTGGGCATCCACGCCAGCCCCACGGCGGTGATGTCGTTTGGCGACCAGGGCGGCGCCATCGGCTACCTGGTCGGCGAGCCGCACAAGGGCCTGGGCTACATGTTCACGATGATGAACCACGCCCGCCTCAACGTCGGTCTTGAGGGCGTGGCGATCGCCGAGCGCGCCTACCAGCGGGCCCGCGCCTACGCCCAGGACCGCGTGCAAGGCCGCACCCTGGTGGCAGGCTCGACAGCCATCATCGGCCACCCCGATGTGCGCCGCATGCTGATGACGATGAAGGCCCGCGTGGAGGCCATGCGCGCCCTGGCCTACTTCGCCGCCGGCGAAATGGACCGCGCCCACCACCACCCCGACGAGGCGGTGCGTGCGCAAAAGCAGGCCCTGGTGGACCTGCTCATCCCCATCGTCAAGGGCTGGTGCACAGAAACGGCACAGCTCGTCGTGGCCGATGGCGTGCAGGTGCATGGCGGCATGGGCTTCATCGAGGAAACCGGTGCGGCCCAGCACTTGCGCGATGCCCGCATCACCACCATTTACGAAGGGACGACCGGCATCCAGGCCAACGACCTCATCGGCCGCAAGCTGATGCGCGAAGGCGGCGTGACGATGAAGGCGCTGCAGCGCAGCATGTCGGCAGACGCACACCGCCTGGCCGAGGCCGACGACGCCGAGCTGCGACCGCTGGGCCTGGGCCTGCAGCGCGGCCTCGATGCCCTGTCGCAGGCCACCGAGTGGCTGCTGACCTGCGGACCGCAACGCCCGGCCGCCACGGCTGCAGGTGCCGTGCCCTACCTGCACCTGTGCGGCACCGTGCTGGGTGCCTGGCTGATGGCCCGCTCGGCCGAAGCCGCGCAAGCGCGCTTGCTGCGCCATGATGGCGACGCCGCCGCGCTGGCCGCCAAGGTGGCCACGGCCCACCACCATCTGCACCATGTGCTGGTGGACGCCCCGGCCTGGCGCGACCGGGTGGTCAATGGCGCCCAAAGCACGCTGTCCCTGGCAGACGCGCAGTTCTGACGCGGTGGCGCAGAGCGGTGGGGCCGACAGGGCGCAGGCGCAGCGCTTGGCGACAAGCATGTCGCCTTTTGGCCCCATCGGATGCGCCATCCGGGATAGTCCGTCCCCCAATCAGGTGCTGGTGGCGGGTTCAGGGCCCTGTCACATCGGTTAGATTTTGTTGACTGGGTGCGACAGCTGTCCCATCGCTCCCATTTTTCAATTCGGGCCTGTGCGGCCCTGCTCGGAGCACCACCATGAACCTGATCACCGCCATCAAGACTTTCCTGCAAGACGAAGAAGGCGCCAGCGCCATCGAATACGCACTGGTCGCCGCCCTGATTGGCCTGGCCGCCGCCACTGCCATGACCGACGTCGGCACGCAGCTGGGCACCTTCTTCACCAAGATCAAGACCAAGCTGCAGTGATGAGGGTCGGGCTCGGGGGCCATCCGGCTCCACAGGCCCACCCAGTTCGGAAGTTGCAGGTGCGATGCTGACCCCTTCGGCCGCCGCGGGCGTGCTGATCGTCTGGGCTTGTGCAGTGGCGTGGATGGACGTGCGTCACCGGCGCATACCCAACGTGCTCTCGCTGGGCGGCTGGCTGGTCGGAGCGCTGCACCTGTTCATCGTGGGGCACAGCCCACTCGGCGCCTCGGCGTCCTCGTCATGGCTGGCCGCTGGCCTGGCGCTGCTCGTGACCCTGCCCGGTTACATGGTGCGACAGCTGGGGGCTGGTGATGTCAAATTCCTCGTGGCCCTCGGCCTCCTCACATCATGGCCGCTGACCTTGAACAGCTTCGCGATCGGCGCCCTCTTGGGTGCGGCGATGGGCTGGGCGGGGCACAACCGACTCACGTTGCTGTCCTCGCTGCCCGCGGCCTGGCGACCGCCGGGCTCCTGGCTCGCGCGCTGGGGCGCGGCCATCCCACCCAAAAGACACCTGCCTTTCGGCGCGTGCCTTGCCGCAGGGCTGCTGGTGTCGCTGTGGCTGACCGGGCTGCCGACACCTTGAGGCCGCCGACCCGCCCGGGCCAACACCAGCACCAGTTGGGCGCGGTGGCCATCGAGATGGCGCCCGCGTTCCTGCTTTTCTTTGCCATCTTCTATGCCATCGTGAGCTACTCCATGGCGATGGTGATGAAGCAGGCGCTCACGCAAGCTGCCGCCGAAGGCGCGCGTGCCGCTGTCAAGGTGGACCCGCTGAACTACACCTCCGCCACCAGCTACGAAGCGGCCACCCGCACGGTGGCCCGAGCCCGCGCGACCGAATCCCTGAGCTGGCTGCCAGCAGATGCCCTGGCAACGGTGCTGGGTGGCGTGGCCGTGAGCCTGACCGCCTCGGGCGCCGTGCAAGTCACCATCACCTACAACGGCTACAACGTCGCACCGCCGCTGCCCGTCCTGGACCTGCCCATCATCGGCAAGGTGCCAGACCTGCCGGACAAGCTCGTGGGGCAGGCTGTGGCGCAACCAGGCTGATGTCGCGGCCACCGCCGCACCGATGACACCCCCGCCTCCCTCCGCAGTTGCACCTCCCGCGCGAACTCCCCCGTTCACCTTTGCTTTCGCAGTCTCCCGCCCCATGAACAACAACGTCCTGAAAATCATCGCTGGCTTGCTGGCTCTGGGTGCGGTCGTGGTGGCCCTCGTCGGCGTGCGCTTGAGTGGCAAACCCAGCACGCCCGCCACAGCGACTGCACCCGCGCCAGTGCCTACCGTGAACGTGATCGTCGCCGCCAAGGACGTGCCCCTGGGCCATGTGCTCACCGCCGACGACTTGACCGTGCAGGCTGTGCCCACAGCGCCGGCCGGCGCCTACAACCAGATCCAGCAGGTCCAAGGCCACGTCACGGCCAAGGCCATCGCCAAAGGCACGCCCATCCTGCAGGCCACGATCGCACCGGAGTCGCTCGCCGCCCTGCTGCAACCCGGCGAGCGCGCCGTGGCCGTGCTGGTGGACGAGGTCGTGGGCCTGGGCGGCCACGGCAAGCCCGGCGACCATGTCGATGTGCTGCAATTCGCCAGCGCCAGCAAGGAGTCGCAAGACACTACCTTCGCGCAGATCCTGATCCGCAACGCGCGCATCCTGACCTTCGGCGATGCCACCCAGCTGGACACCCCCCCCAGCACCTCGGGCGACAAGGCCCAGGCCGAGGCCATGAGCCAGACCGGCGCCAAGACCGCCGTCGAGTCGCGCGAGCGCCGCCTGAACCTGCGCTCGGCCGTGCTCGCCATCCCCGAAGCCGACACCCCCGCCCTGATGCTGGCCGCCAACACCGGCCAGCTGCGCCTGGCCTTGCGCCCGCAGGCGTCAGAGCCCGCCAGCTCGGCCGGACGCCTGCCTGCCCGCGTGGCAGACCTGTCGCCAGTCAAGGCCAAGCCGCCCGCCTCGGTGGACGGCCCACCCCCCGTCATCATCCAGGAAGGCAGCAAAGAGCGCCGCCTGGCCCAGACCTCCAACGCGTCGCAACCATGACCGCGCCTGATTCCCTGTTCGACGCCCTGACACGCCATGCCCTGGCCTTCGCCTCGTTGGCCGTGGCCTGCATCGCGACGGCACACGCCGCCCCCGCCACCCTGAACCTCGAGGTCGGCCAGCAGAAAACCTGGACGCAACCTCGGCCCATCGTGCGCGCGGCCACGGCCAACGACGACGTTGTCGGCATCAACGTGGCGCCGCCCAGTGGCGTCATCGTCACCGCCAAGAAGCCCGGCTCGGCGACCATTTCGGTGTGGGACAGCGGCAGCGCCAGCACACCGGCTGCGCAGTTCAACGTGGTCGTGTCTCCGGGCGGTGGCGTCTCGAAAATCGACAGCGGTGCCCAGCTCGACAGCTCAGGCACCAAGTTGCGCCTGAGCGGCCAGCTGTCCTCCCTGGAGCGCCATGCCGCCATCGAACGCGCCGTCAGCGACGACCCCACCAAGCCCGCGCCGAACGTGGTGGATGCCAGCACCAGCAAATTCGATGTGCAGGTCCAGATCGACGTGAAGATCGTCGAAGTCAGCCGCAAGAAGCTGATGTCCTCGGGCTTTTACTTCGACAACTTCCACAACGGCAAGTCACAGGGCATCTCGGGCCCGAGCAACCTCTCAGGCCTGGTCACAGACGCAGCATCGGGCACCCGAACGCTGCAGTCGGCCACTGGCTTCATCCCCCGCCCCGACGCCTTCAACATCTTCAACTGGGGCACCAACACCCTGGCGGTGTTCAGCGCGCTCGAATCCAACGGTTTCGCCTACACCCTGGCCGAGCCCAGCCTGACGGCACTCAGCGGCCAGACGGCCACCTTCCTGGCGGGCGGCGAAATTCCCATCCCGCTGCGCACCGGCAGTGGCGGCGACAGCGCGGTCACGGTGTCCTTCAAGGAGTTCGGCATCCGCCTGGGGCTGTCGCCCACAGTGCTCGACGACCAACGCATGACGCTCAAGGTCTCACCCGAAGTCAGCGAGCTCGACAACACCCTGGCTGTCACGGCAGGCGGCTTCAACATCCCCGGCCTGCGCGTGCGCCGCACCGACACCACGGTGGCCCTGGGCGATGGCGAAACCTTCGTGCTCAGTGGCCTGGTCAGCCGCTTCAACACGGCCGACATCGCCAAGTTCCCCTTTCTGGGCGACATCCCCGTCCTGGGCGCGTTCTTCCGCTCCGACCGCATCGACCGCGAAGACAAAGAGCTGCTGATGATCGTCACGCCGCGCCTGGTGCGGCCCTTCGCGCGCAACGCCCGCCTGCCCAACCTGCCTGGCGAGGAGCTGCGCAAGTACGACCCGGGCTACCTGCACATGCTCTTGCTCGAGACGGGCAAGTTCGACAGCAACGAATTCGGTTTCACCCGCTGAGGTAAGACTGGCATGAGCGCCCTCAACCACTTCCTCGTGATCACCAGCAGCAAGGACATCACCCACTGGGTGCAAACCACGCTGCATGACGAAGGCGAAGTCCTCCAAGTGGACAGCGACAACCTGGAGCGCGTGCTGCAACTCGTCGATGCCGTGCAGGCCCGCGCCGTGCTGTGCGAGCTCGGGAGCAGCCGCCTGTCGCAAGACGCTGGCTTCATGGAAGGCCTGACGGCGGCCAAGCCCCTGCTGCCGGTCATCGCCCTGGCCGAAACGCCCGATCGGCAGTCGGTGCTGACCGCGCTGCGCGCCGGTGCGCGCGATTTCATCTCGCCGGACATGCGCCCGGGCGAGGTCGTCAGCTTGGTGCGCCGCGCCGTCAGCCGCGAAGGCAGTGAGCAGCAACGTGCTGGCGCTGGCAACGAGGGTCAGATGACGGCCATCGCCAGCGCCCGCCCGGGTGGTGACGCCACGATGTTCGCCCTGCACCTGGCACTGGCCTTGCGCGAAGCGCAGCCCAAGCACGACATCCTCCTGCTGGACCTCGGTGTGCCCGCTGGCGACAGCCTGCAGTACCTGGGCATCGAGCCCAGCTACACCTTCGTGGACGCCATCCGCAGCCTGCGCCGCCTGGACGACACGCTCATCAACACCGCCTTCCCCAAGCACGACAGCGGCCTGCGCATCCTGGCCATGCCGGAAGACGCCCTGGACGCCGGCCGCATCACCTCGGCCGACCTCTACGTGCTGGTCAATGTGCTCAAGCGGCACTTCCACCAGATCGTGGTCAACCTGGGCGGCGTGCCGGCCTCGGAGTTCCTCTACGTGCTGCTGGGCCGCGCCGACCGCACCCTGATGTTCGTCGAGCAAAGCGTGCCGAGCTGCAAGCAAAACCGCAACCTGCTGCAAAAGCTGCGCGACAACAAGGTGGACAAGGTCGGCACCGGCCAGGTCAGCCTGATCGTGGACCGCTACCTGTCCAGCGTGCCGCCCGATGCCGAGACCATCGCCAAAGGCTTTGGCATCCCGCTGCTGAGCACACTGCCGTCTTCTGGCATGGCCCGCCTGACGATGATGAACTCCGGCGAAAGCCTGTTCACCTCGGCCCCGCGCGACCCCTACACCGTGGCCGTGCGCAAGATCGCCCAGGAGCTGCAACGCGAGCCCGGCACACCGGTGCGCGCGGTGCCACAGACCACCGGCTGGCTGGCCACCCTGAGCAGCCGCCTCAAGGCCGGCTGACCCGGAGACCGCCATGGACTTCCGACCCCTGGGCGTGGACTACAGCCTGAAAAGCAGCGACAGCTACCAGGACGTCAAGCTCCGCCTGCACCACTACCTCATCGACCGCATCGACATCGAGCGCGTCTCGGTGGGCGACATGGGCCGCAACGAGCTCTCGGACTTCGTGCTGGGCAAGGTCTCGCAATACGTGGCCGAGCACCGCCTGCCCGTCTCGCGCCACGAGATGGAAAACCTCAGCCGCGAGATGGTCGACGAGCTGACCGGCTACGGCCCGCTGGAAGAGCTGATCCGCGACGACCGCATCAACGACATCCTGGTCAACGGCACGCGTCACATCTACGTGGAGCGCGCTGGCATCCTGAGCAAAACCGACCTGCGCTTCATCGACGACGAGCACGTGCTGCGCGTCATCCGGCGCATCCTGGCGCCGCTGGGCCGCCGCATCGACGAGTCCAGCCCCATGGTGGACGCACGCCTGCCCGATGGCAGCCGGGTCAACGCCATCATCCCGCCGCTGGCCCTCGACGGCCCCTGCCTGTCCATCCGCAAGTTCCGCAAGGATCCGCTGCAAGCAGGCGACCTGCTGGCCGCAGGCACCTACAGCGAAGACATGCTGACCTTCCTGGAACACGCGGTGAGCAAGCGCTGCAACGTGCTCATCAGCGGTGGCACCGGCGCCGGCAAGACGACGATGCTCAATGTGCTGAGCCGTTTCATCTCGCCCTACGAACGCTTGGTCACCATCGAAGATGCGGCCGAGCTGCAACTGGGCCACGAACACGTGGTGCGCCTGGAAACCCGCCCGCCCAACGTCGATGGCCGCGGCGAGGTCTCGGCCCGCGAGCTGATGCGCAACGCGCTGCGGATGCGCCCCGACCGCGTGCTGTTGGGCGAGGTGCGCAGCGTCGAGGTCATGGACATGCTGCAGGCCATGAACACCGGCCACGATGGCTGCATGAGCACGGTGCACGCCAACAGCCCGCGCGACGCCTTGCTGCGCCTGGAAATGCTGGCCGGCTTCTCGGGCTTCCAGGGCCAGGACGTCACGCTCAAAAGCATGATTGCCACCGCCCTGGACCTCGTCATCCAGGTCGGACGTCTGTCGGACGGGCGCCGCCGCATCCTGGCCATCAGCGAGGTGCTGGGCGTGCAGGACGGGCGCATCGTCACCAACGAACTCTTTGTGTACCAGCCCGAGCGCAAGGTCTTCGAGGCCACCGGCCTGAGTCCTGCGAACCCCAAACTGCGCCTGCGTGACGACGACCAGGCCGTCAAGTTCCATCGGTCATGGTGAGCGCCATGCTCTTCCTGGTTGCCTTGCTGATGATGCTGGCGGCCGTGCTGTCGGTGCTGCGGGCGCGCCGGCTGGACCAGGTCGCGCGGGTCAACCAGCGACTGGCCGAAGTGGCGTTCCTGACGCCGGACACGCCACTGCGCCGACCCGCGGTCAACCCGCTGCTCGAAGAGCTGGACCGCTGGCTCAAGCGCGTGGGCCTGAACGTCTCGCCGGCCATCGCGCTGCTGGTGCTGGCCGCTGCCGTGGCGCTCGGCGTGCTGCTCTGGCAGCAGCTCAACCCGCTGGTGGCCCTGGCCTGGTGGGCGTTGTCCATCGTGCTCACGGTGCTGGTGCCGCAGGTCCGCTACCGCCAGCGCGTCAACAAGATCATCTCCCAGATCCCGCTGTTCATCGACCAGGTGGTCCGCGGCCTGGTGACCGGCCGCAACCTCGAAGGCGCCATCAAGCTGGCCGCCGAGGACCTGCAGATGCCGCTGCGCGAGCTCATCATGAAGGCGCAAAAAAACGTCGAGCTGGGCGCCGATCTGGGCGACGCGCTCAAGGAGGTCGCGCACTTCCACGACATCAAGGAGCTGCACCTGCTGGCGCTCACCATCCACAGCTCGCGCGTGTACGGCGGCAGCCCGCGCGACATGCTGGAGAGCATCGTCAACCTCATCCGCCAGCGCGAGCAGGCACAAGAGGAATTGCGCGCCATGACCGGCGAGACGCGTGTCACCGCCTGGGTGCTGGGCGCCACACCTGGCCTGCTGGTCGCCTACATCCTGTGGCAAAGCCCGGACTACATGATGAGCATGTGGCATGACAGCACTGGCCAGACCATCCTCGTGGCCGGCGCCGTGATGCAGGCACTCGGCGTGCTGGTCATGTGGCGCATGATCAAGAGCTTGTGAGGACACCATGACGATGATCTGGCTGCTGCTCGCCCTCATGCTCTTCGGCTTGGCCGCCGTGCTGCTGATGCTGACCCGCGAGGACGGCGTCGCGCCCGAAGCGGAAAAACGCTTCAACGAGGTGCTGGAAACCCCGGACGACGTGAGCTGGATGACCCAGCGTCGCTGGCGCCGCACCAATTCTCTGTCGGACCGCTTCCGCCGCGTGCTGGAGCGCATCCCCGGCACCGACATGCAGGAAATCGAGCTCCTGATGCGCCAGGCCGGCCTGGTCGACGACCGCACCCGCGCCCGCGTCTATGCCTCGCTGTGGATGGCGCCGCTGGGCCTGGCCGTAATGGGCCTGCTGGCCGCTTCCTTCAAGGGTTGGCCGATGTTCCAAAGCGGGTTCGCCGGGCTGACCATCGGCTTCATCGGTTCGCGCAAGGTGCTGCGCTGGCTGGCCGAACGCCGGCGCCAGGCCATCCGCGAGGAGATGCCCATCGTGCTCAACCTGAGGCGCCTGTTGTTCGACGCCGGCCTGTCGCTGGAGCACACGCTCAAGGCCATCGGCGAGCAAGGCAAGCACATCACGCCCCACCTGGCCGCCGAGTTCAGCTGGGTGCTGCAGCGCATCCAGCACGGCCAGGAGCGCGGCGATGCGCTGGAAGACATGGCACGCCGGCTGGACGTGGACGAGCTCACGGCCACCGTCTCCATCCTCAAGCAGGCCGCACGCTACGGCGGCAACCTGCGCGATTCTCTGATGCGCTACATCAAGCTGATGGAAGACCGCCGCATGACCGACCTGCGCGACAAGGTGGGCAAGATGTCGGCCAAGATGAGCGTGGTGATGATGCTGTTCATGTTCCCCGCGCTGCTCCTCTTCCTCGCCGGCCCGGGCTTCATGGCCGTGGTCCGCACCCTCAAGTCGATCTGACGCCATGACACACGGCCTGCCCCCCTCCTCGCGTGCACTGGCCAGTTGGCCGACATGGGCGCTGGCATCGACGCTGGTGCTGTCGGCCTGCGCGCCCATCGCCCCCCGCCAACACGATGCGCCGGTGGACCCGGCCGTGTGCAGCGCGGGCCTGGGCCCGGCAGAGAACACCCGCCTGGCCGCCATCGAGCAGGTCTTGCGCGACGGCAAGCCCTACGCCGCACTGGCCCAGCTGGACGCGATGCGCAGCGAGGCGCCCAGCGTGCAGCTGTTGCGCGCCGATGCGCTGCGCCGCATCGACCGGCCCAGCGAGGCCGCTGTGCTCTACCAAGGGCTGCTGTCGGGATGCCAGAGTGCCCAGGCCCACCATGGCCTGGGACTGTTGCTGGCCAACCAGGGCAAGCTGAGTGAAGGGCTCACCCACCTGCAGGCCGCCCGCAACGCCGCGCCCACAGACGTGCGCGTGCGCAACGACCTGGGCTACGCCCTGCTCCTGTCCAACCGCACAGAGGAGGCGCGCTTTGAACTCCTGACCGTGTTGGACCTCAGCCCCCGAGAACCCCGAGCCTCGCGCAACCTCGTGCTGCTGACGATGCGCGAAGGTCGCCCAGAGAAGGCCCGCGAGCTGGCCACCAACCTGGGCCTGGACGCCGCCACCATCGAGCGTCTTGGCCAACAGGCCACCTCCTCCCCCGCCACCGTCGCGAAAGAACCCGTCCGACCATGACAACGACGCCCACCCTCCGCAGCTTGCGCGCGGCCCTGGCCCTGCTGACGCTGGCCTCGGCCCAGGTCACCGCACATGCCGAGCTCCCCCCCGCTGACGGCAACGCACAACCAGAAACGCCACAAGCTGCGCCCGCAGCCCCCGCAACGGGCGTCACAACCCGTCAGTGGGTCCATGCCCAAGGCCAACGCGAGCAGGCCTCGGCGACCCGCCAGACGCTGTCCGGCCCGGTGATGCGCCGCGTCCATGAGCGCTACCTCAAGAGCTTCGAAACCGAGGTCCCCACGCGTTTGAGGGACAGCGAATCCTTCGGCAAGCGCTAACCTGTCCAAACCATGAACCGCCGCCCCCGCTTCAAGCCAAACCGCCGGCCCCGCCAGGGGGGCGGGATCAGCGTGCTTGGAGCGCTGACGCTGGTCCTCGCCCTGATGTTCACTGGCCTGGCCCTGGACACAGGCAGGCTGTGGATGGCCAAGCGCGAACTGCAGCGCTCCGCCGACATGGCCGCATTGGCCGCTGCCCGCTACACCGGATGTGGCACCACCGCACTCCAGGCCTCACAGGCGGCGCAGAACGCCCTGAACAGGAACAACCTCACCGGCTACACCTTTACGGTGCAGCGCGGCGTGGCCGGCGTGGAAGCCACCACGCGCTACAACGCATTCACGCCACAAGACAGCGAGTTGAGCAACGCCGCGCAGGTCACGGTCAAGCAAACGGTGCCGTCCAGCATCATGGCCGGCGGCCTGCTGGACAACAGCGTCACGCTGATGCAAGCCACGGCCACGGCCAAGGGCGGCCCGCCGGCGGCCACCTTCTCGATTGGCAGCTTCGCCAGCATCACGCAGAACCAGGCGAACTTCATCAACGCGCTGTTCCGCGGCATTTTGGGCAACAGCAGCCTCAACCTGGGTGTGGCCGCCCTGACCGACCTGGCCGGCACCTCGGTCAACCTGGCTGCACTGCAAGTTGCAGCGGGTGCTGCCACCATCGAAGAGCTGCTCAACCGCCAGGTGCCCATCAGCCAGTTGCTGCAGTGGCTGGCCACGTCCTCACCCTCTGCCACGGCGGCCAGCTCGCTGAGCCAGCTGGGCTCGGTGTCGCTGAACTCGGGGCTGACGGTGCGCCTGCGCGATGTGCTGAACGTGCAGGTCCCGGCCAGCACCGCGACCGCTTCGGTGGACATCAACGTGCTCGACCTCGTGCAGACCAGCCTGCTGGTGGGCAAGGGCAAAGGGCTCATCAACATCGGGCTGAACATCGCCGGCGTGGGTGGCATCAGCCTGAACCTGTTGAACCCGCCGAAGATCGCGGTGGGGCCGGCGGGAAAGT
>Ga0187843_10001623_pt1 | contig 14055 bp, 12 predicted proteins | sample SpaLakP09_SKY_43_FD_134516 | JGI IMG/M metagenome (GOLD analysis project Ga0187843, IMG submission 134516) | Oligotrophic lake water microbial communities from Sparkling Lake, Wisconsin, USA - SP09_SKY_43 | ecosystem: Environmental > Aquatic > Freshwater > Lake | place: USA: Sparkling Lake... | reverse complement strand
TCGACACCCAATACGGCGTGCTGGCTGGTGTACTGGCTGGCACCAGCATTCATTTGTGGTATCTGCCGTTTATTTTCTTCTGCCTGATCGCTTACGACCAGCTGCGCCGGGTCGCGGCGCCGGGAGTGCTGGCAATGTCGGGAGCGGCCATGGCAGCAGTGCTGCTGATGCTGGCGCCGTTGTGGCGGCCGCTGCTGCAAACCATTGGCTTTCCGCTGGCGCAGTATCTGCACGCGGCGGCCGGTGTCGGGCTGGGATTGTATTTTGCCAACGCCAGCGTGCTGACGTGGCAATGGCGGCTGCCTTTCAACTGCATCTTGTTGCTGGTCGCCGCACTGGCGCTGCCGGTGTATGGCATTGGCCTGCCCTATCTGCTCGGCATCGCTGCCGGCTGGCTGCTGACGGCGCCACCGCTGCCGGCCAACGTCGGGCGCTGGATCAATCCGCTGGGCGCGGCCACCTTTGGCGTCTATTGCTGTCACATCCTGGTGATGCGCATCATCGCCAAGTTCACACATGTAGATGGCTGGCTGCTGCCAGTACTCACTTTTGTGATCTCGATGGCGGCAGTACTGGTGGCGCAGCAGCTGCGCGAACGCCTGCTGCGCGGCTTGAGCCAGTTGTCAGCGCGCAGCCGGGCCCGACTGCAGCAGGAATAAGCCGGCGCGCCGGTAAGCGGCGCGCTTTTCCTGCAGCACGGTGGACGACTTGGTCAGGCAGCGCAAGGCATAGGCGCTGGCCCGCGCCAGCATCAACAGGCCCAGGCTGCGCTTGGTGAACCAGGCGGCCGGCCTTGCATAATATTTCCCGAGGTACAGCGTGTAGGAATTCATGGTGCGCATCAGCGCCGCCTCGCCGATCCACGGCTTGCCGGCGCCTTCGTAATGCAGCACGTGCACATCGGCCAGATAGGCGATGCGGTAGCCACGCGAGCGGACACGGCGGCAGTAATCAACGTCTTCCACATACATGAAGTAGCGCTCGTCCAACCCGCCCAACTCTTCCCACAGCACGCGCCGCGTCAGCAGGAAAGCGCCAGACACCCAGGCCACATCATTGTGATCACGCTGATAGAAGTCCGGCGCCGTCTCCAGACTGCGGAACACGGTCGGCAGCGCCTTGACGCCGGACAGGCCAGACCACGACAACAGCATGCGCGCCGGCGTGTGCTCGTAGCCCACCGACGCCTGATTGCGGCGGTCGGCATAGCACAGGTGGACGCCGGCCGCGCCAACATCAGCTTGCTGGAAACGGTCAACTGCGGCCTGGATGTCACTCAGGATCAGCGTGTCGTTATTCAGCAGCAGCAGCAAGTCGCCGGTCGCCGCGCGCGCCGCCAGGTTATTGCCGCCGGTGAAGCCGGTGTTGACCGGACTGGCGATCAGTTTGACCTCGGGGAAATTGTTGCGAATGTACTCGACGCTGTCATCCGCCGACGCATTGTCGACGATGATAACTTCATGTTCGCAGCGCACGTATTGCCGCACCGAGGCCAGGCACTCTTCGAGGAAACGCTTGCCGTTGTAATTGACGATCAGGATGGATAGCAGCATGGAGAGCCCCGTACAGAGAAAATAATACCGGCCTCAGCTGCGCCGCCAGCCTTTGGCCAGCGCAGGCAGCATCAGACCGGCCTTGAATTTGAGGCAGCGGCGTTCGACCAGATGCCAGGACAGCGCGGCCAATGCCAAGGTAATCGGAAACGCCAGCAGCATGTTCTGCCACCACAGCATGCCCGGATCGCGGTAGACCAGATACTGCTGCACCGGGAAAGCATAGATGTACATGCCGTAGGAAAAATCACCAAAGCGGCCAAAGCGGTTCAGCGTGCCCGGCAGGTAGGCGATCTGGATCAGCAGGCAGGCCAGCAGCGGCGCCAGCCACACCAGATTGACCCCAGCCCAGGCCAGCACGGCCATGGCCAGCAGCGCCAGCGCGTACCAGATGGCTGGCCAGCGGCGCTCGCGGTAGATAAAGGCCAGTGTTCCGCCGTAGAACCAGCCCAGCAGCGGCAGGAATTCGCCGAAGAAGGCATCCTCGTGCAATGCCGGCACCATCGACAGCAGCGACGCCAGCAGCCACACGCCCCAGGCCAGCGGACGGCTGCCGCGACGCAGCAGGCCGAGCCCAGCCACCAGCAGGTAGCAGGTGAATTCGTGACGCAGCGTCCACAGCGCACCATTGACGGCATCGCCCCACGGATTGTGTTCAAACACGCCGGCCAGGCCAAACTGCATTTTGTACAGCGTCAGATTCTTGATGAAATACTTGAGCGCCGACGGCCAGTAGACGTCCGGCGTGGTGGTCAGCAGACGGCCGGCGACGATGGTCAGCAGCAGCACCACCGCCAGGCCGGGCATGATGCGCAGCAGCCGCGCCCACAGGTACGGCCGCAGCTCGCCCTTGTTGGCCCAGCTGCCACTGATCAGAAAGCCGCTGATGATGAAGAAGATCGCCACCGCGACCCGGCCCAGCGTCGCGCTGCCATTGGTCAGTTGGTACAGCGGCTCGGCCGCGTTGCTGCCGGTGGTCAGCGGAAAGGTGTGCGAGACCAGCACCAGCGCCGCTGCGGTGAAGCGCAGGAAATCGAAATTATTAGGTTGGCGCAGGTTCATCGTGCAGGCGGTTCGATAGGAGTAAGCTCAGGCCCCATGCCGGCCGGCTGCGGCGCCGGGGACGGGGCCGGCCGGCTTTTGAGACGCAGGCAAGGACGTTCGACCAGATACCAGGACAGCACCGCCAGCAACAGCGTCAACGGGAACGTCATCAGGAAGTTCTGCCACGGGGTTTGCTGCGGCATCATCGACACCAGCCACTGCTGCACCGGGAACGCGTAGATATACAGACCATACGAAAAATCGCCATAACGGCCAAAGCTGGTCAGCGGTCCCGGCAAATACAGCGCCCGGATCAGCGCCAGCGCCAGCAGCGGCGCGATCAGTACCAGGTTGCCGCCCAGCGCCGGTACCAGCACGGACAGCAGCGCCGTGGCCAGCCACACGCTGCGCGGCACCTGCAACGCGCGCCAGCCATAGGTGCAGGCGCCGGCCATGAACCAGCCAGCCAGCGGCAACAGCTTGTGCAGCAACTCATGGCCACCGCCGAAGCGATCAGCAACGCCGCTCACCACGCCGGCGCAGCACAGCGCCCAGATGGCCAGCACGACCGGCGTGCGCAACTGGCGCACCAGGCCCAGCGCCGCCACCAGCAGATAGCAGGTGACCTCGTAGCGCAGCGTCCACAGCGAACCATTGACGGTCGGTGCAAACGGATTGTCCACAAACACACCGGCCAGCTCGCCCTGGCCACGGAACATCAGCACATTGCGGCCGACAAAACTCAGCGCCGAAGACAGATACTGTTCCGGCGTGACCGTCAGCAGCGCGCCGACGGCGGCGCAGAAGATCAGCGACACCGCCAGCCCTGGCAGGATGCGCAGCGCGCGCGCGCGCAGGTAGTCGCCGAGGTCATGGTTGCGTAGCCAGCTGCCGGTGATCAGGTAGCCGCTCATGATGAAGAACGCCGCCACGCCAACCGCCCCCATGTCGGTGCGGTGGCCGCTCAGAAACACCAGCGGCTCGACATACGGGCCGTGCGCCGTCAGCGCAAACGCATGCGACGCCATCACCATCAACGCGGCGACGAAACGCGCCAGGTCAAAGTGATTGGGCGCTGGTTTCATTTCGGCTCCGGCGCCAGACGCCGGCGTTCGCTCATAATCAGATACAGCGCAAACAGCACCATCAACAGCCAGGTCAGACTTTGCAGCGCATGAATCGTCATGATTACGATGTGGGTCAGGAAGGCCAGCGACAGCAGCAGGCCGATACGCGAACGATCAACATTGCGGTCGCCCATGAAGCCCAGCGAACGCCAGAAGAAATAGCCCCACATCAGCAGGTTCAGTCCAAGGCCGATCAGGCCCGATTCCAGCGCGATCACCAGGTAATAGTTGTCCAGCGTGCGCACGCCGTTGGTGCCGACAAAGGTCACCACATTGGTGGCCTCGCCAACGCCGTGCCCCATCAGCATGGCGGCATCGATCTTGTGCAGGCCGGCGTACAGCATGTCGATCCGCACCGAGGCCGAACCACGGGTTTCCTGCGTGGTACCGGCAGCGATATTCTTCAGGTAGTACAGCACCATGCCGAACACGCCCAGCAGCAGCGGGAATTGCAGCAGCACCAGGTACTGGGCAGGACGGTTGTTCGAGCGTTTCAGCCACAGCCAGATTTCCCACATGCCCATCAGGATCAGGATCGGCACCGCCAGCGCCAGCGCCGAACGCGAACCGCTGGCGAAGATCGCCACAAAGCCCAGCAGGAAAGCGGCGCCGCCGATGGCGCGCAGCCATTTGGTGTCGCCGTGGCGCAGCACATACCAGCAGAATGGCAGCACCATGGCAAAGAACTGCCCCAGCATAATCGGGTGCTCGAAAGTCGATTCGGCGCGGTAGGCATTGTCACGCGTCTTGTCACGCAGCACCGCCAGCACGTAATCATTGCTGACCGAGATGATGCCCTGGAAGATATTGCGCTTCAGGCGGAATTCCACCACCGCCAGCAGGCCAATCACGGCCGCCACTACCACCACCAGCTGCACCAGCTTGCGCACGTCGCGCTCGTCGCGCACCACCAGCAAAGTCAGGAAGAACATACTCAGGTAGGACCAGAATTCGTACTTGATGTACGACAGCAGCTGCAGTGCTTCCTGGTGGCCGACAAAGATGGTCGACAGGCGGAAGCCATAGAAGGCAAACAGCACCAGCAGCGCGCCCCAGTTTTCGCGCAGGCGGCGGTAGAACATCGCCGCGCGCTCAGGGTCGCGGAACAGGAAGAACAGGCCGGCAGCAATGCCCAGGCCACGTATCAGCCGCACCGGCGCCAGATTCGGCAAGCCGCCGATTTTCAGCTCGGCATAGTCCGGCCACAGCAGCAAGACGGTGATCAGCGCCAGATAAATCAGCCATAGCCAGTCACGCGCCTTGCTGGCAGCGTGGTCGGCCGGCAAGGCCTGGGGATACAAACCGTAGGCGATACGTGTCATGGTTGTTCTGCCTAAAACCAGGTTCGGCGTGCGGTGCCGAGGAAGTTACGAAGGTTCTCGCGCCAGCTGGTGGTCACGGCCAGGCGGAACAGATGCAGGCCGCGATAACGCGGCGTCATACGGCCAGTTAAACGCAAAGCCATGGTGCGCGCAAATATCATTTTTTTACGATTTTCCTGATATGGCTGCATTTTTGCTATCTCTTCGCGCGCCAGGCTTTCCATGGTGATATAGCCGGCCTGCGTCGCCTCCTGCACCAGCTGCTCGCCGGCGCGGGTGCGCGACAGGATCAGGCTGCGGCCGGCGCGTTCGGCGAAGTCCGGGTAGCCGTCCTTGCCATACCAGGCGTCGGCGCCCACCACGTCGGCAAACTCGCCGATGCCGTCAGGGCACACCTTGCAACGGAACTGCAGGTGGCGGTTCAGAATCGTGCCCCACGAACTGGCGTAATCCATTTCCTGCTTGCGTCCGTCATGGGTGGTGGCCGTGCTCATGCCCGGCCAACCATTGCCACGGAAGGTGAAGCTGGCCACGTCCTGCGGCTCGACTTCCAGCTTTTTCAGGATCGCCAGCGTGCCCTTGCGGCTCGGAATACCGGCGCACATGAACGACAGCATATAAGGAATGCGTTCGGCCGGCACCAGCTGTTCGCGCACGGCGGCGCGCAGGCCGGCGATATCGCATGGCTTGCCGACCACCGCAAAGCGGCCCGGCTGCGCCAGCAATTGCTGCAGCAACGCCAGCGGTGCCGACGGTGCGTAGCGCGAACCAGCGCCGTCCAGCACTTCCGCGCGGTTGCGGCTGATGGTCATGGCGTTGCCCAGCGGATCGGCCGGATCGGCCTTGATGTGGGCGACGAAATCGACCTTGCCGCTTTCCAGCAGATAGGTCAGCAAGCCGGACAGCACGCCGCCGGACGAGCCCTGGAAGCGGATCTGCTCATCGATCGCGTGACCGGTACGGATTTGCACCAGCGGGCCCCACAATGAATCGTAGGGCGCTTCCGGCGCCACGTGGCGCAAGCCTGCGCCGGGACAGAACGAGGCGAACTGTGCGTTCTCGGTCTCGCTCAATTGCACCGGCAATTGCGGGCGCAGATAGCCTTCGGCATTGAAGGCCATCGTGACCTTGCCCGGGAAGATGCCGGCGCAGCCGCCACATCCCGTGCACAGGCCGCTTTCGACGACGCGTTGCAGACTAAGCTTTGCTGGCATGAAGCTCTCGCAAGGTTTGGGTCAGAAAATCTTTATAGCGTCCCAAGCGGGTTTGCGCCTGCGCGACGCCGCGATCGACTTCGGTCTTGAGCTGGGCCCGCTGCTCAAACGAGGTCTTGATCAGCGCCAGCACCTGCTCGCCGCTGGCGGCCTTGCAATCGCCGTAATGGTGGTAGCCGACCGATTCGAACAAGCCGTTGAATTTTCGGCTGTAAGCCAGCGGCACCACCGGCACGCCGCTGGAGAAGGCGGCGATACAGGCGTGCATGCGGGCGCCGACAAAGAAGTCCATGCCGGCGATATAGCTCTTGGCATCGCTTGGGCTGGTAAAGCGCGGCGCCAGCACCAGGCCGGGATAACGCTTCATCAGCTCGATCGACACGGCGCGGTCGTCCTCGACCGGCAGTTCATCGGCCAGCACGTGCGGCACCAGGTGTACTTCGACGTCGTCGCGCGTCGCCAGCCAGTCCAGCGTGGCATCGGTCAGCTTGGCGTAGTCCAGCGTCAGGCCGAACTGGTTGTCCTTGGTGTAGCCGCCGTTGTACAGCAGGCCGGAGACGTTGATGCCAAACTTGATGCGGCCGCCTGCCGGTGCCGTTGACGGCTCGGGCCGGTTAAACGGCAGCGCAAAGGCGACGTCGATGGCTTCGTCGGCATTGGCGATATTGTGCTGCTGCAGATACTGGCGCGACATGTGGTCGCGTGCAAACACCCGCGACGCGCGACGCATCGCAAAGTTGGCCACCGCGCGGGTCCACGGCCGGTTGAACGGGCCGATGGTTTGCGGGCTCAGGATCAGCTTGCGTCCGGCCAGCCAGACCACGATCTTGGTGCCGGTGTACAGCGCGAAGCGCGGCACGCCGTAGATGTCGGTAAAGCTGTCGCCTTCGCCGATGTCGAGCACCAGGTCGCAGGATTTGACCTCGCTGACGAAACGCGAGCGGAACGGCATGAAGTAATTGCGATACACCGGGAATTCGCTGATGATGCCAGGAATCGGCGGATTATCATGCGGGCGGATGCCGCCCATCAGTTTGAACTGTACCTGTACGCCCGCCTGCTCCGCCGCCTGTCGCACCAGCGCCAGTTGCGAGAAAGTCAGCGCGCCTACCCCCAGGTTAGACGAGCTAACCGAATGCCATAAGAGTCCAATAGTGAGCATATGTATTTTTCTGAGAGATCGCGCCAATTAATATTGCATTACCCAACCACACACCGCCACCGTCGCCACCAGCAGGCCGACGTTGCGGACACTTAAGCCCCGCGGCACCCGCCGCAAGGTCAAACTCAGGATGTAAAACAGGTCCAGCGCCACCACCGCCGTCAGCGACGACAGCAGCATGCCCTTCAGGCCGTACTGCGGGATCAGCCACGCGCAGCAGGCAAACAGCACTGCCAGCGCGCCGCCGATCGCGGTCACGCGGTAAGTCTGCATGCCGATCGCCGACAGGATCACGCCATGGCTGGCGGCCACATAACGCGCCAGCAGCACCAGCCCGAACCACGGCATCAGCGGTATCAGCGCCTCATACTTGACGCCGTACAGCAGATGGGTGATCGGCCCGGCGCCGACATAAAACACCGCAAAACAGGCCACACCAATCGCCAGCATCTGCCAGAACAGGCGGTTGCCAAACAGGTGCAAGGCGGAACGGTCGTCCAGCTTGCCGGACATGGCGGTCAGGTAGACGTTGCTGAGCACCTGGGCAAAGCTGTTGGCGCCCTGCATCAGGCGCAGCCCGGCCTGGTACACCCCCACCGCCACCGGCCCCAGCATGTGGTGCACGATCATGGTGTCGGCCTGCGACTGGAAGTTGGTGAAGCCCGATTCCGCCGCGAACGGGAAGCCGGCCTTGATGTAATTCCAGCCCTGCTGGCGGCTGGCCACCTGCCAGCGCGGATGCGTCGGGAACACGCGGCAATACGCAATATGCGCCAGCACCACGAACAGGATGCGCGACACCAGGATCCCCAGCGACACGCCCAGCACGCCCGACCCCATCCACAACAACAGGCACACCAGTCCCAGGTGCAGCACATTCACCCACAACATGATCACGGTTTCTTCGTGATAATGGCCACTGCCGCGGAACACCGCGATATAGCTTTCCGCGAACGAGCCGATCAGCCCACCCAGCAGCAGCACCCACAGCACCGTCGCATGCTCCGGATCCGGATGCAGCACGGTCACGCCGAGCGCGATCAGCAACAGCACCGCCACCAGCATCAGCTTGGCGCTGACCACTGCCGCCAGCGACTCGGCGATCTGTTCCGGCAACCGCGCCACTTCGCGCATCAGTTGCTGGGAGAAGCCGTAATCGGCCACCAGCGAGGCCAGGTTGGTTAGCGTGAAGCCGTACATGAAGATGCCGAATTTCTCCGGTCCCCAGGCCCGTGCCAGCACAATGAACACCACCACTCCGGTCAACAGGCGCAAGACTGTCGACACGCCCATAAAAAACGTATGCTTTAACAAAACCTATCTCCGGTGTGCCTTATTGCGTTGCCGCTGTCTTGCCTATCAGGCGCATCCGTTTTTCGGCGGGGAGCGCACCCAACAGGCTCCCGATAAACCGTTGCTCAACCGCGTAAGCCTGCTGCTGGTTGTCTGTAATGGTCGACACCCGCACCAGCATGCCATCGGCAATCCGGCCGGACAGGCCGTAGCGCAGGCGCGCCAGACCTTGTTCGATATTGCCACGCACCACCGTGTGGCCGATTAGCACCCAGTAGGTGATCGGCTCGGCGCGCTCGCCATGGCGCGTCATCAGCTGCATGACCGGCAGCGGCGTCACGGGCGTATCCAGCACTTGCTTGTTGAGGTCGGAGATCACAAATCCTTGCGCGCTGTAGCATACCTCAGGTCGGTGTACTTGCAGCGCACGGCTCTGGTTGTCGCCATAGGCAATCGACAGCATGATGCGGTCGCCGTTGGCGTTGATGTAGGTGCGCGCCAGCGTCTGGCTGTAGATCACATTCAGTTCAGCCGCCACCTCGGGATTGACGATGCCGCCGGCGGCGTTGGTGTCCACGCGCCAGTCGCCGAAGCTGCTCGGGATCAGGGTTTCCAGGTTGAGCGCGCCGCTCTCGGTCGACATGCTGACGGTCGGCGTCAGCGCCTTGGTCAGGCCAGCCGACACCAGCATCAGCGCGCCAATCAGCAGGCTCAGTTTCAGGGTCCGGTTCATGTGCGCTCCGCGTGCAAAGGCAATGCTGCGCCGTGGCGCGCCTGGCGCTTGCGGGCGATCCACTGCAGCAGCGAGTCCAGCGAGACGATCATCAGCAGCGCGCTGACGAACAGCACCATGCCGGCAAAGCCGTGCAGGAAGCCCTGGCCGACCGCGTCGCCGAAGTAATAGGTCACCAGCGTCAGCACGATCACCCGTATCACATTGGCAGTGAACGAAATCGGGATGATCAGGCAGGCCAGCGTGATGTTGCGGAAGGTCGAGGTGTGCTGCACCACGTTCAGGTAGAACAGGCCGAGCGCTTCAAGCGTCAGCAGGGTCTGCAAGCCGGCGCAGGCATTCGCCACCAGCAGCTGGTACTGGCCGATCTGCAGCATCACGCCGCTACGGGCGATCGGGTAGCCGACCGCGTACAGAATATGTTCAGTCGCGTACGATACCGCCATCTTCATCGGCATGGTCAGCATGTCGACCAGCGCGCCCGGCAGCGGGATCATGAACAGCATGAAGAAGAACGGGAACCACTGGGCGCGGAAGGCCATCGGGCCGCGCTGCAACAGCAGCACCGCTATCAGTATCCATACCGCCGAGCCGATTTCGGCCATCAGAATCTGCTGCGAGCGACCGATGATGTACAGCACCAGGCCGATCACCAGCATCGGCCAGCCGAGCCAGTGCGGACGGCCGCCGGCACTGCGTTCCAGCATGCGCGGCCATTGACGCCACAGCAGCCAGATCGACAGCGCCAGAATGATCGGGCCGTGGGCCTGCTCTTCGCTCGACCACGGGCCGCCGTCCAGCAGCATGTACAGGGTCGGCAGGAACAGCAGCGCCAGACCGGCGCCGATTGGCCACCAGTCGTTGATGCGCTCGGTCGTGGCCGGCGCCGGGTGGGGAGACGCCGGTGTGTTCATCAGAAGTCCAGCAGTACCGAACCAACCACGGCCGTGCCTTGCGACGTCAGCTGCTGGCTGATTTCGCGCAGCGCGCCCAGTTCAGTCTTGTTCTTGCGCGCCAGCAGCAGCGCGCCGCCGGTGCGGGCCGCCACAGCAAACGCGTCGGCGCCCAGTTCCAGCGCGGCGACGTCATACAGCACCGCGTCGTACTCGGCTTCCAGCGCGCTGCTGACTTGCGCGAACGACTGGCGGCTCAACATTTCCTGCGGGTTCGGCGGCAAGGTGCCGGCGGTCAGCACCGACAGCGCGACAAACGATTCGACCCGCGCCACAGCGCTGCGGTCGGCGCGATTGGCCAGCATGTCGGACAGGCCCTGGCGGCTCTTCAGATTGAACAGTTCCTGCTGGCGCGGCGCGCGCAGGTTGGCGTCGATCAGCAGGGTCTGCTCGCCCAGTTGCGAGAACACCACCGCCAGGTTGGCGGCAAACAGCGCCGCGCCGTCATCGGCGTTGACGCTGAGGATGGCCAGCGACTTGTTCTTGGCGAACCAGCGCAGCATCAGCTGGCTACGAATCGCGCGCAGGGTTTCCACCTGACGGCTGAACGGCTGGTAGGCCGCCACCAGATCCGGCGAGAAGTTGCCCTGCCCGGCTTGCAGATACGGGTAGTCGAACTGGCGCGCCAGTACTTGCTGGATGTCGGCTTCGGTGATCAGGCCGAGGCGCTGGGCCGCTTCGCCGAAGCGGATCCCCAGCTCTTTTTGCATGCGCAACACGCGCTCGGCGTTTTCCGGACTGATTTTGCCCGATTCAAGCAGCAGACCGCCGATGCTGGAGTCGCGCGACGAGGAAGGCGACGGCGACGGCGTTACAGGAGGAGTGGCAAGATGGTTCATGGTAAGTCCGTATCAGTTCAGGCGCAAACGGCGCGGGAGCAGGGATTGCAGCATGCCACGGCGGGCCGGGGCGGCGCGCCACTCGACCGTGCCCAGCAGCGGTGCCGGCAGCGTTTCGACCAGATCCAGCTCGGAACGCACGACGCGATGCAGCAGTTCGGCAATCATGGCAAAGGTGAAGCCGAGGAAGCCGCCGACAAAGATTGCCGCCAGGGTGTTCAGCACCACGCGCGGGCCGGACGGCTCGATCGGCGCCACGGCCGGGTTCAGCAGCGAAACGTCGGACTGCTCGGATTGGCCTTCGATGCGGGTCTGCGACAAACGCTGCGAGACGGCGTCGTAGTTACGCTGGGCGCCTTCGACATCTTTCTGCAGCACGTTCAGTTCGTCACGGGTACGGTTCAGCTCCAGCACCTTGGTCTTTTGCGCCGACAGCGCGGCGGCGACTGCCGCTTCACGCTGGCGCAAGATCTGGGCGTTGTTCGACACGCTGTTGGAAATCACCTTGGTCTGACGTGCCAGGTCGGCGCGCAACTGCTCGACTTCCGCCTTGGCGCTCTGGTATTGCGGATGATTCTGATTGAGACGCTGGGAGAGATCGGCAAATTTCGATTCAGCCGCGCTGAGCGAGGCCTTCATATTCTGCAGCAGCATGTTGTTGGCCACGTCCGGCGACTCAGCACCCGAGCCGCCATCCGCCATTTGCTGGCGCGAGTTAGCTTCCATCTGCTGGCCCTGAGCCAACACCAGTTGAGCTGACAGGTCGTTCAAGCGGTTCGACTCAACGTCCAGACGGTTGTCGACGCTGAAGATGCCTTTTTCCTGCTGGTACTTGGACAGGCGCGCCTGTGCCGCTTCCAGCACGTCGCGCTGCTGACGGGTCTGTTCGTCAAAATAGGTCGCCGCTTTTTTCATCGGGTCGACCTTCAGCTGGATGCTGGCGCGCTGGTATTGCTCGGCAAACGCGTTCGCCACCGCCGCCACGAAGGTCGGATCGGCGCCCTTGAAGATGATGTCCACCACGCTGCTCTCGCGCGACGGCTCGACGTCCAGCTTTTTCAGCAGCAGGTCGGCCAGCCAGTTGTTGACGTTGCCACGGCCGCCGGTGGCGTCGTTGAACTGCGCCAGCACGTCCGGGTTTTGCGCCAGCTTCAGCTGGTCGACCACGCGCAGCGCCACGTTCTTGCTGGCGATGATGTCGATCTGGGTCGCGGTGTAGCCCGGCATCAGCTGGCTGGCCATCACCATGCCGGTGACCGGATCAACACCCTTGTAGTTCAACACGACCGAAGCGGTCGCCTTGTAAGTCTTGGGCAGCACCAGGCTGATCGCCACGGTCAGCGCCACCGAGATCAGCAGCGTGATCAGAATGATGCGTTTGCGCGCCCGCACGATCAATAAGAACTGGGAGAAATTCATGGTGGTCCTTTGTTGCTATCTCAAAATCCAGTGGTCAACCGGCGCTTAGAACAGACTTTCCTGCACGTACACGATATCGTCCGGCTGCAGCAGGTCGTCGTGCTTGGCGGTCACAGTTTGCAGCTTGCCTTCACCATCGCGGCGCTTGATACGCACATTGCGCTCGGTGCCGCGCGCGGTCAGACCGCCGCCGGTGGACAGCGCCTGCAACACGGTCATCGAACGCTCCAGGCGGAACACGCCAGGACGCTGCACTTCGCCGTAGATGTAGAAGCGTGGCGCGCGGTCGACATAGATGATGTCGCCAGCTTCCACCTCGATTGCGCTGGCCGAGGCGCCATTGCGCAGCAGGTCGGCCACGTCGAGGCGCTGGGTGGCGTTGGCGCCGTTACGGCGCTGCACCACGGTAATCAGATCGCCGCCATCCGTGTTGACGCCGCCGGCTTGCGCCAGCATGTCCATGACGTTGCGGCGGCTGTCGACCGGGTAACGGCCGGGACGGTTGACCTGGCCCAGCACCGACACCTGCTGGCTTTGCTGCAAGGTCACCAGCAAGGTCACTTGCGGGCGCTTGACGAAACCGCCCTTCTCCAGCTTGTCTGCAATCAGTTGCTCCGCCGACGAGGTGGACAGGCCATTGACCGCCACTTCACCGATCAGCGGGAAGGTGATCACGCCCTTGTCCGTGACGCGGGTTTCGGTGGTCATTTCAGGCAGACCGAACACCGTCACCTTCACCACATCGCCAGCGCCCAGCGGCGATTCCGCCGCCTGCGCCACGCCGCCCAGCAAAGCCAAGGCTATCAACCAAGAGAAAAACCGTTTCATGCTTGTCCTATCCTTTTAGTGTGTCGGCAAATCCAGCAAGCGCCGGGTTATTTCAGACCGGCGACGCCGCGCGCGGTGGTGTCGCCATCAACCGGACTGGCGGCTGGCGCTGCGGCGGCCGGCGCGACAGGCGCGGTCGGCGCTTCCGGCGCAGCGGCGGCGGGGGTCGTTTCCGGCGTAGCGGCGGTGGCCGCAGCCGAGGCCGACGCGGCAGCCGGCGCCAGCGCCTTGTTCAAGTACGTGATCTTGGCCGAAGCGCGCAGACGCGCCATTTCCGCCGCCGCCGCGTCCTTGTTCTTTTTGTTGTACAGGAATTGCTCGATCTGGCCCGACGACTGTGCCAGCGTGACCGGCACTTCCTTGACGTCAGCCACCGCGATCAGCACGCTACGCGCGCCATCCTTGACCAGCAGCAGCTCGGTCTTGCCGAGTTTTTCCATGCGCTCGGCCAGCGGCAGCGGCAGGTCGGCGGTGGTGCGGGTTTCGGCCTTGCGGGCATAGCGGATCTTGGCGTCGTCCAGGCGCGCGGCGACCGCGTCGAGGGTCTTGGCGTCGCTCAGTTCCTGGC
>Ga0187843_10001620_pt1 | contig 14061 bp, 16 predicted proteins | sample SpaLakP09_SKY_43_FD_134516 | JGI IMG/M metagenome (GOLD analysis project Ga0187843, IMG submission 134516) | Oligotrophic lake water microbial communities from Sparkling Lake, Wisconsin, USA - SP09_SKY_43 | ecosystem: Environmental > Aquatic > Freshwater > Lake | place: USA: Sparkling Lake... | reverse complement strand
TGTGTCGATTGGCTTTCACCACCATGGCCATGGCGTTCCAGCGCATATAAGCACGCAAGCGTTCTTCTATTTCAAGATTGCCGGGGCAACGCTCTTCTTGGTCGGGCTCTAGGGTGTTGACATAGCCTGTGTTAGCCGAAAAAGGCATGTCTATGCTGTTTTCGCGGGCGTGTTCAAGCAGTTGTTCTAATAAGTAATGGGCTCGCTCTGGCCCTTCGGCTTGGATGACGGCAGATAAGGCGTCAAGCCACTCGCGGGTTTCTTGGCTGTCGCTGTCGTTGATGGCGAAGGTACGCAAGGGTTCGGTTTGAGCGGCCATGGTGTCTCCTGAAAGTACATTGATTTTGCGAAAGTGTCGCATGTTTTGCAGCAAATTTCAAATAGTGCCTATTGATTTCTTAATGTGAAATTTTAGTCTTGCGCTGGTGTTTTTTTGTACGGCAGTGCCCTAAACTCAAGCACGATGTTGATTCAAAAAATCTCTGTTCTCATAAAGCCTTTGACGCGCAGCTGGGTGACTTGGTGGAAAAAACAATCCCCCTACCGACAAGACCGCGTTGCTTTGTTAGCGCCCATGAGCGCGGTGGCTATTTTTCTTTTGACCATTATCAGTAGCGTAGGCTATTTGCGTTACGAAGAGATGGAGAGAGAGCAAGAGAGCGTTCAACGCGACTTGGAATACGCCAACCAAAAAATGCGCTTGCATTTGCTCGAACAACAAGAGCAGATGATGAAATTGGCTAGCGATGTGAGCAGCGACAAATTGAGTGTGATGGACTTTGATGACCAATCAACTGATTTGATCAAACGTTATCCCGAAATTTCAGCGATCTCTTGGGTGGATGAATATCGCCGGCTGCGATTTCGTGCAGCCAGCAGCAGCATAGATATGCTGCGTTTAGGCCATCAAGCGGCATGGCTAGATCACCCAGAAACCGAAGACACCTATTTATTAGCCAAAGAATTACGTCAAGCTATTTTTTCGCCTCCCATCACCATCAAAGCCCAAGACAAGATGGGCCTTTCTGACACCCAGGTTCAATTGCATATTCCGATGACCAGCAACAACCATTTCAAAGGCGTTGTGATGGTGGAATATTCTGTCGACGGCTTATTGCGCTTTAGCATTCCGCCAGAAATCACCTCCCGACACGCGGTCGCATTGGTCGACGGAAAAAACACCTTGCTTGCTGGCCAAAGCATCAAGCCACGGTCTGGCTTGTGGGAAATGTCGCCGTGGGAGTCCAAGGCCTATGAATTCATCGTTCCTATCTCCACCATCGGCAACAGCTTGCAGTTGCGCGCACAAGCCTATCGAACATCGCAAGTTTTGATTGGCAGCGGACTTTTTTGGTTGGTCCTGATATTGAGCGGCATGACCACCTGGATGTTGATAGGGACTTGGCGACATACCCGCCGTCGCCTGCAAGCCCAACAAGCCTTGACCACAGAGACCAATTTTCGCCGTGCCATGGAGAACTCCATTCTTACCGGAATGCGCGCCATGGACATGAATGGCCGCATCACCTATGTGAATGCAGCTTTTTCGCAAATGACTGGTTGGAGCGAAGCAGAACTGGTGGGTTCGAACTCACCCTTCCCCTATTGGCCGGATGAAGACCGTGAAATGCTCAACACCAAACTCAGTGATCAACTCCATGGACGCACCACACTGAGTGGATTTCAAATCAGGGTCAAACGTAAAAATGGCAGCATTTTTGACGCCAGGTTGTATGTTTCCCCTTTGATCGATGCCGTGGGGCAGCAAACCGGTTGGATGACCTCCATGACCGACATCACCGAGCCCAACAAAATCCGCGAACAACTGTCTGCCTCGCATGAGCGTTTCACCACCGTACTGGAAGCACTTGATGCCTCGGTGTCTGTCTCGCCTTTGGGAAGCTCAGAGCTGCTGTTTGCCAACAAACTCTACCGTCAATGGTTTGGCAACAAAGGACAGGGCCATCTTGAACTGATCACCCAAGCCGGTTCGCTGCCATTTCCAGACGGCCAAAACATGGACAGCGTAGACGATATGGTGGGCATGCCCACGCAAAACCTGACACAAGCCCAAACTGAAAACGCCGAGGTCTATGTCGCCGAGCTTCATAAGTGGCTTGAAGTCAGAACCCGCTATTTCAACTGGGTGGATGGAAGGCTTGCGCAAATGGTCATCTCCACCGATATCACCGCCAGAAGATTGGCCCAAGAGCAAGCGGCATTACAGGCCGAGCGGGCGCAAACCGCAAGTCGCTTAATCACCATGGGCGAAATGGCGTCTAGCGTGGCGCATGAACTCAACCAACCCTTGACGGCGATAGCCAACTATTGCAACGGCATGCTCACGCGCTTGCAAGGCAATCAAATCAGCGAGGAAGAACTCAAAATTGCACTTGAAAAAACTTCGCGCCAAGCCCAGCGTGCGGGGCAAATCATTCAGCGCATCCGCAGTTTTGTCAAACGCAGTGAAACCAACCGTGTGAACTCTTTCATCGCCCCTATCGTGGCCGAAGCAGTTGATCTGGCCGATATCGAACTGCGACGCCGACAAGTCAAACTCAGTTTGTTTGTCTCCGAGCGCTTAGCGAAATTGCATATCGACCCGATTTTGATCGAACAAGTGCTCATCAATCTTTTGAGAAACGCTGCCGAGGCCATAGAGTTTGCCCAACGGCCGATTGATCAACGTCATGTGGAATTACAAGTGGTCCCTAAAACCATCGAGGGACAGGACGTGGTTGAATTTTCTGTCAGCGATACCGGCCCCGGTATGAAGGCCGAAGTCATCGAAAGGGTCTTTGAAGCTTTTTACACAACCAAAAATGACGGCATGGGCATAGGCTTGAATTTATGCCGAACCATCATTGAATCGCACCACGGTCGAATGACCGCAGAGAACATCTACAATGGAAAAATAATAGTTGGTTGTCGTTTTTCGTTTTGGCTCCCTGCCAGTAAAACTTTGATACCCCTGTAATGGCCACGCTGGCCTTTGGAGCTTGATATGAGTTTGATTCCCAAAAAAGGCAATGTCTATGTGGTCGATGATGACGAAGCGGTGCGCGACTCACTTCAGTGGTTACTTGAAGGCAAAGACTACCGCGTACGCTGCTTTGACTCGGCAGAAACTTTTTTAAGCCGCTACGACCCACGGGAAGTGGCTTGCCTATTGGTTGACATCCGCATGCCAGGCATCTCTGGTCTAGAGTTGCAAGACAAATTGGTGGAACGCAAGTCACCCTTACCTATTGTTTTCATCACCGGTCACGGGGATGTGCCCATGGCGGTCAACACCATGAAAAAAGGCGCAATGGATTTCATCCAAAAGCCTTTCAAAGAAGATGAGTTAGTCAGTCTGGTCGAGCGCATGCTTGACCAAGCCCGCGAATCCTTCAGTGACTCCCAAACCGCCGCCAACCGAGACGCCCTCATGGCCAAGCTCACCACCCGCGAAGCGCAAGTGCTCGAGCGAATCGTGGCGGGTCGTTTGAACAAGCAAATTGCCGATGACTTGGGCATCAGCATCAAAACCGTAGAAGCGCACAGAGCCAACATCATGGAAAAGCTCAATGCCAATACCGTCGCCGATTTGCTGAAAACTGCGCTGGGTCAAACTGCCAAAGTTTGAATCCGTTTCCCTGACCGCCCGCTTTTTTTGCGGGCTTTTTTTTGTGAGTTTTTTGATGTCTGCACAACTGATCGATGGCAACGCCCTGTCCCAACAAATGCGAGTGGATTTTTCTGCTCGCACCCAATCTCTCATCAGCCAAGGTACCACCCCGGGCTTGGCGGTCATCTTGGTGGGTGACAACGCCGCTTCGCAAGTCTATGTACGCAACAAGGTGAAAGCCTGCGAACAAGTGGGCATACGCTCGGTGCTGGAAAAATACCCCGAGAACCTCAGCGAAGCAGATTTGCTAGAAAGAGTTAACAAGCTCAACCATGACCCCAGCATCCATGGCATCTTGGTTCAGTTACCACTGCCAGCACATATCGACGCGGACAAAGTAACCGAGGCGATTTCGGCAGCCAAAGATGTCGATGGCTTTCATGTCGCCAATGCAGGCGCATTGATGACAGGTTTGCCGTGTTTTTGGCCTTGTACCCCTCACGGCTGCATGAAAATGCTCGAGAGCATTGGCTACAACCTCAAGGGCAAACACGCGGTGGTGATTGGCAGAAGCAATATCGTGGGCAAACCCATGGCTTTGATGCTTTTGCAAAAAAACGCCACTGTCACCATTTGCCACAGCGCAACCGCAGACCTCAAGCACCACTGCTTGCAAGCCGATGTCATCGTGGCAGCTGTGGGCAAACGCAATGTGCTCACCGCAGACATGGTCAAACCCGGCGCTGTGGTGATTGATGTGGGCATGAACCGCGACGACGAGGGCAAGTTGTGTGGCGATGTCGACTTTGAAGGCGTCAGGCAAGTAGCGGGCTACATCACTCCCGTGCCTGGTGGCGTTGGTCCCATGACCATCACCATGCTGCTCTCCAACACCTTGGATTCAGCCCAACAGTCTTTGTCTGCAAACACATGAGCAATCCCTTAATCGATTTCTCTGGACTGCCCCGCTTCAACGAAGTCCGCCCCGAACACATTGCGCCAGCGATGACGCAATTGCTGTCACAAGCTGAAGCGGCCATGGCGCAAGTCACCAGCGCGGCGTTCCCAGCGGATTGGTCATCGATTGCCAAGGTACTTGATACCTCCACCGAACAACTGGGTCGTGCTTGGGGCATGGTCGGTCATCTGCAAAGCGTGGTTGACACACCCGAACTCAGAGCCGCTTACAACGCGGAGTTGCCCCGCATCACCGACTTCTTCACCCGACTTGGCGCCAACGAAGCGCTGTATGCCAAATACAAGGCCATACCTTTGGCCAGTTTGAATCAAGAGCAGTCCCGAGCGCACACGCTGGCCCTGCGTAATTTTGTGTTGTCGGGTGCAGAGCTTGTCGGTCCTGCCAAGGTGCGCTTTGCCGCCATTCAAGAGCGGATGGCAGAAATCAGCCAATTGTTCAGTGAGCATGTGCTGGACGCCACCGACGCTTGGAATATCCTCGCTCAAGAACCTGAAGTGCAAGGTGTGCCAGAAGATGTTTTGCAAGCTGCCAAAACTGCAGCGCAAGCAGAGGGACAAACGGGCTACAAACTCACGCTCAAAATGCCTTGCTATTTGCCCGTGATGCAATACGCCCACAGCAGCGATTTGCGTGAGAAGCTCTACCGCGCCCATGCCACCCGTGCATCCGCCGAGTTTGCGCATCCGCAGTTTGACAACAGCGCGCTGTTGACCGAGATTTTGCAATTGCGCCAAGAAGAAGCTGTTTTGCTGGGCTACGCCAACCACGCGCAAGTTTCACTGGCCAGCAAGATGGCCGAGTCGCCCCATCAAGTCATGGATTTCTTGCGCGACTTGGCCCACAGAGCCAAGTCCTATGCAGAAAAAGATTTGAATGAAATGCGGACTTCGCCCGCACCGAACTCGGTATGGCGGACCCACAAGCGTGGGACTGGACCTTTATTGGCGAAAAGCTCAAGCAAGCGCGCTACAACTTCAGCGAGCAAGACATCAAGCCCTATTTCACCGCACCCAAGGTGATGGCGGGCTTATTCAAAATTGTGGAAACCTTGTTTGAGGTGAGTATTCGCCCCGACACTGCACCGGTATGGCATCCCACCGTCGAGTTTTACCGGATAGAGCGCCAGGGCCAGTTACTGGGGCAGTTCTACCTAGACCCTGGCGCCAGAAGCGGTAAACGCGGTGGCGCATGGATGGACGATGTGCGTGCGCGTTGGTTGCGCCCCGACACCTCGCAATTGCAAACCCCGATTGCCCACTTGGTCTGCAACTTCGGAGAAGGCGTCAATGGCCAGCCGCCCCTGCTCACCCACGACGATGTCATCACCTTGTTCCACGAATGTGGCCACGGCCTGCACCATATGCTCACCCAAGTTGATGAACGTGACGTCTCCGGCATCAGCGGCGTGGAATGGGATGCCGTAGAACTGCCCAGCCAATTCATGGAAAACTTTTGCTGGGAGTGGTCGGTGTTGCGTCACATGACCGCCCATGTACAAACCGGTGAACCTCTGCCTCGCGCTATGTTCGACAAAATGCTGGCTGCGAAAAACTTTCAAAGTGGCTTGCAAACTTTGCGTCAAATTGAGTTTTCTTTGCTCGATATGCGCTTACACACAGAACCCGAGCGTTGCAACGATGTGCTGGCGGTATTGCAAGAAGTGCGTGATGAAGTGGCGGTCTTGCACCCGCCTTCGTGGAACCGCATGCCGCACTCCTTCAGCCATGTGTTCGCGGGTGGGTACGCTGCCGGTTATTACAGCTACAAATGGGCCGAGGTTTTAAGTGCTGATGCTTACGCGGCTTTTGAAGAAACCGCTGCGCCCGATGGCACACCATCGGTGGATACCGGTCGTCGCTACAGACAAAGCATTTTGGAACGCGGTGGCAGTCGCCCCGCCATGAGCTCTTTCAAAGCCTTTCGTGGCCGCGAGCCCTCTTTAGATGCCTTGATGCGCCACCAAGGCATGGCTGGCTAGTAGCGCAGTGTTTGCACCCCTTCAGGGGTGGCAAGCAAACAAATATCGGCTTTTTGAAATGCAAAAATGCCTACGGTCACCACGCCTGGCCATTGGCTGATAAGCGCCTCTTGCGCCAAGGGGTCTGCGAGTTTCAAACCATGCACATCTAAAATATGCTGGCCGTTATCGGTGACCAGTACCTGCCCCTCGCGCATGCGCAAAACAGCTTGTCCACCCATATGGGCGAACTCGCGGATGATTTGCGGCACCGCCATGGGAATGACTTCCACGGGCAAGGGGAATGCGCCCAACACATCCACGCGCTTGCTAAGGTCCACGATACACACAAACTGCTGGGCTTGGGCTGCCACTATTTTTTCTCGCGTCAGCGCAGCACCGCCGCCTTTGATCATGCAGCCCTGCGCATCGATTTCATCTGCACCATCGATGTAAACCGCCAACGACTCAACTTGTGTCAAATCGACCACCTTGATGCCTAAACTTTGCATGCGCTGGGTGGAGGCTATCGAGCTGGAGACGGCGCCAAGAATGGGAATGGCGCTTTGGGCCAGCGCATCAATGAAAAAATTAACGGTTGAACCTGTCCCCACACCTATCCAAGTGTGGGCCGGCACATAAGCCAAAGCGGCTTGGGCAACCTGTGCTTTGAGGGCGTCTTGGCTGGAGAGTTGGCTCATCGGTGACAATTCCTGTTTTCGTCAGAGCGCCGATTATCCATGTCCTTGCTGCCCTACGCCTTGCTTAGACCCCTGCTGTTTCAATTAGATGCCGAAGCGGCGCACGATGCCACCTTGGCCCTGTTGGCTGCAACCCAGCACACCCCCTTGAAGTATTTGTATCAGCAGTCGCGCATTGAAGACCCTGTGGAGATGGCCGGTTTAAAGTTCCCCAACCGCATTGGCTTGGCTGCCGGCTTAGATAAAAACGCCCACTGCATAGACGCATTTGCTGCCATGGGCTTTGGTTTTGTCGAGGTGGGCACTGTCACACCTTTGGCCCAGCCAGGCAACCCCAAGCCGCGGATGTTTCGCTTAGCCGCGGCACAGGCCTTGATCAACCGACTCGGATTCAACAACCATGGTCTGGAGAGTTTCATACGTCATGTGCAACTCGCCCGCTTTCGCCACAATGCTGTTCACCCAATGTTGCTGGGACTCAATATTGGCAAAAACGCGGCCACCCCCATAGAGCGTGCTACCGACGATTACCTCACCTGCTTGCACGCGGTCTACCCCTATGCCGACTATGTGACTGTGAACATTTCCAGTCCCAATACACAAAATTTACGCAGCCTGCAAAGCGATGCTGCATTGTCTGGCTTGCTCAGCTTGCTTGATGAGGCACGCGCACAACTGGCACATACGCACCAAAAGCATGTCCCTGTTTTTATCAAAGTTGCTCCCGACTTGGATGACTTACAACTCGAGCAACTGTGCGCCACGTTACAAAACCACTGCATGGTCAACGGACAGACCAAAGACCAAGCTTGGGGGGTGATTGCCACCAACACCACCTTGTCTCGCGAAGCTGTCAAAAACATGCCCCATGCACAGGAGACAGGTGGCTTGTCGGGCGCGCCTCTCAAGCAAGCCAGCAACCGCGTGATTACGGCTTTGCGCCACGCCATGGGCCCTGAGTTTGCGCTGATCGGGGTGGGGGGCATACTCAGCGCACAAGATGCGATTGACAAAATTCAAGCGGGCGCCAACGCAGTTCAAATTTATACCGGCTTGATTTACCAAGGGCCTGCTCTGGTGAAAGAAATAGCCCAAGGTTTACGCAGCAGATTAGCCACCAACTAACCATCATATGAACCTCTCAGAACTTTCTTCACAAGACATTGCAACGCTGGCTGATTCCTTGTCCCAACACCCCGACTACCGGGTTTTGCGTCGTCTTATTCCCCGACACAGTTTTCTGCCCACAGTCCCCGGACAAGTGCTGCAAAAAGCCGTGGTGCTCGATACCGAAACCACCGGTTTGAGTGCGCAAGATGACCAAGTGATTGAACTGGGCATGATTGCTTTCGAGTTCGATCCGGTGGCTGGAACGGTTCACCGTGTGTTGCAAGTGTTTGATGAACTTGAAGACCCGGGTCGACCCATTCCCCCCGAAACCACCCAAATCCACCACATCACCGATGAAATGGTGAGCGGCAAGCGCATCAATGACGCAGAGGTTGAAAAAATATTGGCAGATGCCAGTGTCATCATTGCGCACAACGCCGCCTTTGATCGACCATTTGTTGAAAACCGCTGGCCTGTTTTTGAGAACAAGCAATGGGTTTGCAGCATCAAAGACATTGATTGGAAAAGCGAAGGCGTGGGTTCTGCCAAGTTGGAATATTTATTGCAAACCCAGGGCATTTTTTATGAAGCCCACAGAGCTGAAACCGATTGCTGGGCGCTTTTGGAGTTGCTCAATGCCGTCTTGCCGCAAAGTCAACAACCTGCCTTGCTAAGCCTTCTGGAGTCATTGAACCAATCGCAGGTTCGTTTGTATGCCACCGGCGCGCCCTTTGACTCTAAAGATTTTCTCAAGGCCAGGGGGTACAGATGGGCGCCCGAAATTAAATGTTGGCACCGCCAACTTGGCGGCGAAAAAGCCATGCAAGAAGAGTTGTCATGGCTCAAAAACAAGGTCTACCAAGGCAGACGAGCGACTGTCGATATAGAAACCTTGGGTGGCTTGGTAAGGCACTCTGCGCGTCAAGGGCAAAAAACCACGCAAGTGCTTTGAAATCAATAAGACACCAACTGCCAAGGCATATTGCAGGTGGCCACATTCGGGTAGTACTGCCTTGAAGATTGGCAAAAATAAGCCACTCTGGGCGCCTCTATGACAACGGGTGGCGGCAGTGGCGTAACAACAGTGACAGACGGCTGGCTATAGGCTTGATTGGCCCAATACAAGCCAGAGCCGATGACAGCAACCGAAACCCAAGGCATCCATGCTCTGCCTCGATTGCCATGGCCATGGCCATGACGATGATCGTGACCGTAGGCATAGCCGCCGCCATAGCCACCATGAGCACGAAACTGGCCAGAGTAGCCGTGCGATGAATGGCCCCTCCAAGCATCGCCACCCGCCATAGACAAGCTAGGCGCGACCAATAAGAGACATAAAGCTGCGCTAGACAGTGGCTTTTTCATAATTAACCTTGATGAAGAGCAAATGACATGCTTTTAACGTGGCTTCGGCATGAAAAGATGACAGCCAACTGTTTTATGATGACCCGCAATGAAGAAAAGAATCTTTCCCCTTTGTTTGAGCAGCATGCTTGCATTCCTCATGGTTTTTTCCACTTTGGCCCATGCGGATCCCTACAAATTTGCCTATGCCGCCTTGCATGACCTGCCAGGTCCCCTGCAAGAAGCCTATCGAAATGAAAGGCCACATCTAGGCGATATAGGTCGCTGTGCAGTGAGTTTTGACAGTAGCATGGACCAAGAAAAAATGGTTTTCACCTGCTCTATCTATGTCAAGATGTCGGCGGTTGCTGAACGCAAAGCCATGGAACGATGCGAGCAGATGAGAACAGGACGCGGCATCAAAGCGCCCTGCAGGGTTGTTTCGGAGTAAAGCGACAGGCCTTGAGGGCTTAGAGCATCTGTAGGTAAATGGCGATGCATACGCCGTAGCCAACGCCCCAGAAAAGGGTACGTAAATTGGCCCAGTCCATCAAATAAGCCAGAAAAAACAAAATCCTGGCAGCAACGAATACCAAGCACAGGATATCGAGCAAGTCTGTATCTACTTGGAAATGCAAAGCCAGTAAAACGGCAGCAGCAAAAAAAGGAAATGCCTCAAAACTGTTGTGCTGCGACGCATTGGCGCGGGCTCGCGCACCGGTTTGCTCGGCTAACCATTGGCGCGGGTTGTGGTTATCGAAGCCTTTGAAGCCCCATTTCGCAGTGGCCGCACCCAATAGAGGCATAACGCCAGCAGCCAAGACACAAGCAACAGGAATATTCATTGTTTTTCTCTTATCTGGAAGCGCGATGCGACAGCGCTTGTATGGCCAAGGCATAGCCTTGGATACCCAAACCAGCGATGACGCCCACAGCCACAGGGGACACATAAGAGTGATGGCGAAAAGCCTCACGCGCAAACACATTGCTGATGTGGGTTTCGACCACAGGCAAACCCGTACCTTTGATAGCGTCGTGCAAGGCCACCGAGGTATGGGTGAACGCGCCAGGATTGAAAACAGCCCCAACCGCATTGCCTTGTTGGCAAAGCAGACCATAGGCGTGAATGTGATCGATCAATTCACCTTCGTGGTTGCTTTGCACAAAGTCCACCTCTAAACCCAAAGGCGCTGCAGTGGTGCGACACAAAGCCTCGACATCGGCCAAACTGGTGTGGCCGTATTGCTCTGGCTCACGCGTACCCAACAAGTTGAGATTAGGGCCGTTGAGAATGAGGATTTTCATAAAATAAGTATACGATGGCACCCTTGACATTAAACAGGGCTAGGACGTTCGCCCCTTAAGCTGATTTGAACAGGAGCAAGCCATGATTCGTTTGGTGGTTTTTGACGCTTACGGCACCTTGTTTGATGTCTATTCAATAAGCGCCATGGCAGAAACCTTATTCCCAGGCCAAGGCAGTGCCCTTTCAGTGCTGTGGCGTGACAAACAAATCGAATACAGCCGCTTGGTGTCATTGAGCGATCCGCTGAACCCCTTGGGCAGCCGGCATTACCAATCTTTTTGGGACCTCACGCGCTTGGGCTTGCAATACGCTTGCCAAAAACTCAGCTTGGAGCTCACCCCGGCCAAACAAAAGCAGCTGATGGACCAATACGCCCAACTCAGCCCGTTTGAAGAAAACTGGGACGTCTTGCAACACCTGAAAGCCATAGGCATGCGCTGCGCTATTTTGTCCAACGGCAGTCCCGACATGCTGGCCAAGGCGGTCAGCAGCGCCGGCATGACAGGCTTGATCGACAAGGTTTTATCGGTCGATGAGGTGCGGCAATTTAAAACCTCGCCGCAAAGCTACGGCTTGGTGACCCACCACTACCCCATCGATGTCAGAGAGGTGCTGTTTGTGTCGAGTAACAGCTGGGATGCGCTGGGCGCGACATGGTTTGGTTTTAAGAGTTTTTGGGTCAACCGCCAAGGCCTGCCTTTTGAAACACTGGGCCCCCGCCCCACCTACAGCGGCAACACTTTGAAAGACATACTGCCCTTGCTATGAAGAGTTGGGTAGCTATTTGCCTGTTCATGGGCGCAGGATCGGTGTGGGCCATGAGTGGATGGAGCGCTAAAGAGCAGCTGCGCGGTTTCGACTTGTCGCCCAATGAGCTCAAACAAGTCAGCATTCAATCGGGCTGGTCCAGCGACGACCCGCAGTTGATGATGTTTGAGGTGGGCAACCGCTTAAGCGGCCCCATTTACTGTGTGGGCGCGAGTTTTGAAATGAAAGACGGTAAAAAAATTCAGCACAGTTTCGATCCCAAGCTGTACATACCGGCAAACCAAAAAAGAAATGCCTCTGTGAGAGGCATTGAAAAAAAGAATTTAAAAAGCTTTGGTTTTACCTGCCGATGTATGCGGCAAGCACCCCAAGCGGTTTGCGAAAACCCCTACAAATAAGCCGATCTTGGCTTAAATGCAGGTTCTCAATTCGCGTTGTTGCCGCCAGCAGCAGGTGCGGCAGTGACCGCAGGTCCGGCCATCGCAGGCTTGGCAGGTGGGGGGTTGCTGCCAGCGGGGTACACGGGCGGAGCACCGACTTGCTGCATTTCGCCACGGAACTCGCCGCCGCGTTCAATTTGGATTTGCGAATATTCAAGTTTGCCCGAGACTTTGCCGGTAGCGCGAATATGCAAGTGATCTCGGCAGTGAATGACTTGGTGCAATTCACCTTCGACTTCAATGGCGCGGGCAGTGACTTTGCCAGTGATTTTTCCGGACTGTCCAATAAAAATTTCTTCCGCGGTCAACTCACCGTCAACGGTGCCGTAAATGGTGGCTTTCTTGGGGACATTGAGCGTGCCCTTGAAAGTCACACCGTTGCCAATCACCAGGTTGTTGGATTGATCAATATTGGTTGCCATAAGTCAGTCTCGCTTTGAAATGAAGTGGGTAGTTTAGTAAAAAAGTCAATTGACGCATTGTAGTCAGCGTTTGGCCGGTTTTACCTCATAGGGGGCGACAGAAATGGCTTCGAGCAAATAACCGCTTACCCCTTGGGAGGTGGCGACCCGCCCCTCTTTGATCTCGCCCTCCACCCAAACAATGTCCATGGATTCAGGTAACTTCTTGATTTTGCTTTGTGCGGTTGGGCGAATCAGCACAATTTGGTTGGCTGGCGGGGGTGGCGTATGAATGCAAGCGCCGAAATAAGGAACCAACAAAAACTCACGCTTTTCACTGCGATCGGCGTCCAAAGGCACGACATAGCCCGGCAAGCGCACTTTTTTGTTGAGCTGCGATTTCACAATCGGCGCTTCATCGAATTTTTTTCGCATGGCAGCCATGGCTTTATTCGCTTCTTCACTGCTGTCTTGCAAATTGGAGAGTTTGCCCGCGGCCGCCATTTCCTTGGTCATTTCTTTCACCCAAGGCTCGGGCATGAGGTCGTTCCAATCGATCGAGCTGTAACCCGGGGTTTGCGCGCCCGCGCCCACGGCCGCAACCAAGGCTAAAGCGCTGATGCAGCAAGAAATGAACTGAAACCGACGCCCACGCATATCGAATCCCTTTTAACTCAGACCGAAGGAGGATGTAAACCATCCGACAAAGACAGGCTATAGGCTCGCCAAGCAGGAACCAGACTGGCCAGCAAAGCCACGCCACCCAATGCGCCCAAAGCCCACCAAGCCTGCAATGGCGGCCATCCGGCTTGCACCAACACACCAAACTCGGTGCGCAACAGGTCTTGACCCAACAGCAAGAAAGCTTGACACAGCACAAACCCAAGCACTATACCGGTGACGCACACCAGCAGCGATTCGAGCAGCACAAATCCCATCAAAGCCAAAGGCGCTGCACCCATGGCCCGCAAAATCGCCAATTCTTTACGCCGACCGGCCATGGCCACCAGCAGCACCGCCGCCACGCTCAACATCGCGCTGACCGCCACCAGCATGCCCACCAGCAACAGCGTGTTTTCAACGACTTTCACGATTTGCCACAACTCGTCAAGCGCGACGCCGGGCATGACTGCCATCAATTGGCCGCGCTCCAAACTTTCTATCTTGCGCCGCGCAGAGAACACCTCGGCACGATTGTGCAAACCCACCCACACGGCGGACAGACTGGAGGGTTGCAAATCTTTGATGTCCAATGCCTGCTGCGCACCGCCCGCCGCCTTGAACGCGCTGGGCGAGATACCCATGCCCCAACCCACATGAATGGCCTCGAAAGCCTGCAAGCTCACGATGACGCTGCGGTCTATGGGCGCACCGGTGGGCGCCAAGACACCCACCACGGTCATGGGGTGGTCTTCGTGCTCGGTACCCAGGCCGCTGGACTGGCC